>Ga0247844_1006706_pt1 | contig 13647 bp, 6 predicted proteins | sample LaCtaG_FD_192421 | JGI IMG/M metagenome (GOLD analysis project Ga0247844, IMG submission 192421) | Freshwater microbial communities from meromictic Lake La Cruz, Castile-La Mancha, Spain - LaCruzMarch201714.5m_1 | ecosystem: Environmental > Aquatic > Freshwater > Lake | place: Spain: Castile-La... | reverse complement strand
CTTGAGTTAAAGTTTGTTTTGGATTTGTCCAACTTAAACCATCTTTAGCACTAGCCCCAGTTGTTGAAACGTAAATTGTTTTGGATGAGATGGAAGTAATTAAAAACATAGTGAATATTATCACCAAAAGATTTTTTGAAAAGGTATTTGTTTTCATTTTTTTTGTTTTTAAAAGTTTGTTATTTAGTTGAATTATAATTAAAAAAATAAAGAATGTATTTATTAAGACTGTTTTTTTTCGATTTATTATATCAATATTTTAATGTTCTGCTTATTAGAAGGTTGAGAAATACTAAGAATATAAATTCCTTTTGCTGAAATGTCAAATGTTCCATTATCTTCAATAGTTTTTATAAGAATAACACGTCCATCTAATGTGATTAATTTCAGGTTAGCTTTTTCTGAAAGTCCGTGAACAGCTATTGTTTTATTTTGCACACTTACCCATACAGAATTATTTGTAATAGGATTAGTGATTCCTGCATAAGCAACATGCTGATTTTCATACGATCCCATATCAACTTTGCCCCCAAATATTCGTGTTTGTTTTGCTAAATCATAAGAATCATGTACCACTGAATCAATACCGGCATTTACACAAGGTGAATCATCCGATAAAGAATAATCGAGTGCATCCAATGTGGATACATCGGCTACATAGCCAACCGCTGTTCCTGGACTTTTAAAGTTTGGTCCGGTAGCGTTGGCATTTAAGGCATTTAAACTAATTGAATTTGTAGCCACACCGACAGTAACATCAGACGCAATATATTTTACTGTTGTAGCTGTTGTCGTTGATATTGTTGAAAGTGAGCCATCGCTCTTTTGATTATTCCAAACAATACAATTTATAAGCGTATTTGTACCATTTAAATATAATACTGAACCATTTGTGGTTGCGCTTTTATTGTTAACAAAAGTACAATTGTAAAATTTACCTGCTCCTAGTATATTAACCGCTGAAGCAGATCCGGCTGATTCATTATTTTCGAACAAACAATTATAAAAAGAGACACTATTACCCCCTATAACTCCAATTGCTCCATTATTGGCTGTCGATCTATTGTTCCTGAAAATACAATTATTAACGGTCATGTTTGTAGAAACAGATCCTGAAAAGAGAATAGCTCCTCCAGCACTAGAAGTTCCATTCTGAAGTGTAAAACCATCCAAGATAAAATTTGATGCATCAGAAGTACCAACTAAAAACAATCTTGTTGCAGTTGTTGCACCTGTATTGTTTAAAATTGTTTTGTTGGTAACCCAATTCCTTTCTGTCAGTGTTGTTTCAGTACCGGCAAATCCTCCGTAAAATGAAATACTTTTCAATGAAACATTTACACCAATTGTTTGTCCATAAGTACCTCCTTTTACCCATATCTGGTCACCTTCCACTGCAATTCCAATTGCTTGCGCCATAGTTTGTTTTGGATTTGTCCAACTTAAACCATCTTTAGCACTAGTACCAGTTGTTGAAACAAATATAGTTTTTGCTGAGATGGAACTAATGGAATACAACACAAATAATAATGCCGAAAATTTCTTTATATAACATTTCGTATTCATGATTTTATAATTTTAAGGATTAATGAATTAATAGTTTATTGTATATTTACTCTGTGGCCAACGCTTCAGGAGAAATCGTTTTTTCACTCCAAAATGGGAACATTGACATTCGCAATTCAGTACTACCATAAGGGACAAGATTAATTATTTCAGGTTGTAACCGACGAAGTACAAAAATCATTTCCCCTCGATTTAATAAGGGCGGTGTCATTGGAGCAAAAGCTGTACCCCCTTTTTCTGAAATTTTTCTGTAATTTTCTTTCCATTTTTCAGCTTTATATGCTGGAACTTTTATTTTCAAAACCTGCGGCTGCTGCTCCCATGGATTAACAGAGTCAATTTTTCCTGAACGTACAACTTTAAGCAAAGATATATCTTTTCCATTTACTCCCAAAATGTAATTCCAGTCGGAAATTGGATTCATGGTATATCCCATAAATGGTTTGCTATGAGAAGGAATTTTCACTGTTACCTGCTCTTTAAGGGTTTTTACAGGTAAAGAAAATAGCATAGAACCATATTCCACAATCATCGCATCGTCTGTCCATTGTTTAAATTGAGCTTTTGCCGAAAGACAAATTTCAATTTTATCCCCTATTTTAAATTTTTCTTTCAGTTCGTAAAAAATACCCTGTTTTACACCTTGCTTGTTTATTCCATTGAATTTTACTGTTGCATTTTCTGCCCATATTGGTATTCTTAATTGTAATGAAAATTCGGCACTTCCATCTGCAACTGTAATTAATATTGAATCTGAATATGGATAAACTGATTCCTCTTTTAATGTGATTTTTGAATTCCCAACTTGATGCACTACGCTACCGGGTCCGTAAAGTGCTTTTACCAATGTACCATTCTCGCCTTTCAACCATTGAGTTCCTACATAAATAGGGAACATTCTGTTTACATTCCCTGTACAACATGGTGGATTATGTAACTGACGATAAGCAAACCGGGACCATTCATAAGAAGAAACATGGCTAGAATTTGCATCACAATATATCTGATTAGGACAAGAATAATATTGATGGGCATCAAATTTTTTAGTAATAGAGCCTAATCCAGCATTGAAAAGTGCTCGCTCCATACGGTCGGCATAACTTGTTTCTCCTGTAGCCTGAAGCATATAATGACATGTCCACAAATAATCTACCACATCGCAAGTTTCATGTACGTTTTGTGATGATTTCCCGGATAAACCCTCTTCCGCACTTGGCACTCCATCGGGCAGCATGTGGAATTTGTCTAATTTATCAAACCCTTTTCTGGCCTCATCCAAATATTTTTTTTCTCCTGTTACCTGATACAATAGAATTGGAACTTTTAAAAGTTCTAAATAGGTAACTCCGTGAATTTCATCTCTCTCCACAGATGAGAAATGAGGAAGGATATCCTCTTTAAATGCTGAAGCAGGTTTAGGTGAAATAGGATAAATTGTTCTTTTCATCATTTCAACATATTCTTTTTTCCCGGTGTTTTCATAAAGCCATGCTATTATTTCAATATTCCCCATATCACGACCAACCATTGGAATAGTATCATTTGCGAAATGTCTTTCCATAGCGTTTAAAATAATTTTATCACCTGTATTGTCGTAGGCAGCCATCATTGCTCTAAAAAAAACTAAATGTGGCCAACGACGGCGGTCGCCAACAGTAAGTTCTGAACCAATTATTCCATTGGCTGAAGATTTTGCTATGGCACCATAAATTGATTTTTGTGCTTTCTTAATCAAGAAATCACTATTCAATAAAAATCCACAACGAATCATGCCATCATATAAATAGGCTTGTTGTTCGTAAGGAACCCACCAAGCAGATGTAATTTTTCCATTTTTTTTCAAGAATGGCTTACCGCCCCAACCATCCTCTATAAAAGGGTATCCGATTGTGTCAAGATTTCCTGTTAACCCTCTTTCCTGATTTACAAGCATGGTTTTTAGCCAGCCTTCTGGTTTAATATTTTTAAGGGATATATCAAAAAATTTATTCGCATTTGTTTGTGCACTCAATATCGTACTCGAAAACAAAAGCAACAATGTCATTACTTTGTTTATTTTTTTCATTATATGTGATATTTGGTTGTTTTCATTTAAAATCCATTGTTGCTTTTGGAAAAGTTATTTTGCATTCTCTAGTTTCCATTTTTCAAAAGTAGCTTTTTTCAAATCAATATATTTCTTGAAATCTTCAGTAGAAAGAATAGATTTAATTTTACTGTCTTGAGCTTTACGAACTTCTACTTGTTTTTCTTTTTCACCTTTTAAAGACTTAATTTTGACATTTGAAGAGTCAATAATCGAGAAGACTTGTTGTGTTTTAGAAATCGAAATCCCAGATGTTTCAAGGTCATTTAACGAAATCTTTTGTGCATTGCACAATCCAATACCGAGCATTAATGCCAATGCTAATAATGTTGTTTTTTTCATTTTTGTTTTTGTTTTTAAATTATTAGGCAAAAATAGATGATAATGCTAGTATAATGCTAGTAAAACAAGTTCGTTTTCTGTCAAATTTGAACATACTGTTAATTTAGTTGAAGATGTCTACAATTTGATTTATTCAAATAGGGTTGGTGTAGGGATTTATCAATAGATACAGTTGAAGTTGCCGGAAATGTAAAAATAATTATTTGTTACTGATGCTTTGTGATCATTAAACTTGTAATTTACAAATATCAATTAACTAGCAATAATCTGCCTCCTTCTTTCCACCTTACTACCACCTTACTACCACCTTATTAATACAGTAACAAATCTACTATTTTTATATACTTACTTTACTGTTACTTTACTGTTACTTTACTAATACTATACTATTACTATATTATAGTACTTAATTAGTACCTTTGCAGCCCTATTTCAATTAGGTGATGAATACGCATAAATACATTTTAATAAATTGAGTTACAAACCAAGGACTAAAACATACTAAAATCAAAAAACTATGGCTAGATTTATATCTACAACATTTGGGAAAATTTCAGGGCGACATGGCGACGCAGTTGCAGTAACCACGAAGGATGGCCGATGCTTTCTCAGGGTATATACTAAACCGAAAGACCCAACAAGTCCAAAGCAGTTGGCACACCAAGCTAAATTTGGGTTGGTAAGTAAAGGGTTGACTTGCTTGGGATCAGTATTCAAAATTACTTTTGCTGATAAGCGCGGCAAAAACAAGGCGGTGTCATTGGCGTACAAAAAATGCATTGTGGGAGAATATCCAAATTTCACACTCGATTATAGTAAACTGATTTTTACCGTTGGAAGTGTGGATATTACCGGACTCGTTACTGCCACTGTTTTAGAAGGGACAACAGTAAATTTGAAATGGGACAGCTCAGTTTTTACCCAAAGCAATCCAAATGATACGCTTAGCTTGGTATTTTTCAACGAAGCATCAAAAAAGGGCTCCTAAAACAAAACCTTGCAGAGCGTAGTATGGGAAGTATTGACCTTGAAATGCCTGCAATTTGGGTGGGTGCTCAAATCCATTGCTGGCTCTACTTCACGTCACCCAATGGTACCAACTCCCCAAGCCAGTATTTATCACTAATTAAGCCATCATTGCAAGTTTAAAGTGCTGCAATGATGGCTATAAAAAAACCTAGCATTTAAATACTTAAGTTGCTATGCTATAACTGAGTTTACTTTTTAATTACTTTGCGTAAAAATGATTTATTATCCTGCGTAGTTACTTTTACGTAATAAAAACCAGCTTGCAAATTACTCATGTTTATTGCAAATTGTTCAGCTGCTGAATTTGCAATTGTAGACGAAACCATTAAACCCACTTCATTGAGAAGCTCAATTTTAACTTCGCCCATTAGTGCGCCAACAGTTACAAAACAATTATCATTCACCAAGTTGGGGTAAACACTAATTTTGCTTTCGGCAAGATCATTGGTACCAACCGTGGCTAAATCTACCGAGATAATTCCTTCGGCAATACGTGTAGTATTCCATTTCAATTCGGCACTAGGTTGTGCAGGTAAAATGGCATCAAACTGACCGCTAATGCTAGTTGCCGAACATATTGTAAATGAATTTCCTGCCTGATAAGCAGCACCTTGATTGACCATTTCTAACGTTCCTTTCAAAATTATTGATCCAACAACAACTAATTTATCATTAGTGCTTCCAGTAACTTTAATCGTTGTTTTTGAACCAGTTTGCATCACCAAATTAGAACCAAAAGTAAGCGTACCAATAGCATTATTGCCGGGCATTAAGTTTGAGCCAGAATTAAGTACTACTCCACCGCCCAAAATGCCGGTTCCAGACAATGTTCCTGTATTATTTACATATACAGTGCCAGTTCCGGTTGCGCTTCCTGTTGTATTTGTAACAATCACTTTTCCGCCGTTAATTGTAAACGTTGAAGCGGTGGTACTTGCTCCGGTCAACGTCCATGAACCTGTTCCAAGTTTTGTAACCGTTGCTCCGGTATTGAATGAACCACTAAAAATTGCATTGCGGTCATCGCTACCAATTTGCCAAATTCCTGCACCAACGGTTGAGCCTGTGATACCCGAAAGTGAACCAATTTTCACTGTAGTACTTGCACTTGATGCGCTTGCTCCTGTACTTGCATAAGCACTCATGTCTACCACATTTGATAGATGGACATTGGCCAATGGGAAACCGATGGCATTAGCAGTAATGCGAAAATTGCCGCTACCGCCATTTATAACCACTAATTTTCCAGTAAAACTGGCACCGCTTGCCACTAAATCGGCTCTTACATAAGGCACAGTGTAGTTCAAAGTTCCTGCACCGCTAATGGTTCCGCTAATAACGCAACGACCAGAGGCAAGCAACGCACCCGACTGACCTTCGGGGACAGTGATGTTCCAGGTTGGTTTTTGGTTATAGTCGCCCGTATTGTAAAACATGCTGATGCGGCCACCACCTTGGAGTGTAATAGCACCAGCTCCCAAGCCGGAGGTATTCATGGTTAATGAGCCTAAGCCAATTGTTCCACCAGAAACAACCGTTCCACCTGAATACAAATTGGCAACATTCCCCGAAAGATTTAATTGACCAGCGCCAATTTTCACTAATTTACCTGTTCCTGTTATCAATCCTGTCAAAGAAACTACTCCGTTAGATTTTGGAACGGAAAGTGTGTCGTTGCCCAAAAGTGTAATTCCTCTGTTTGTGTTGGTAGAAGTTGCATTTACAATCAGTTTTGAATTGCTAAGTACTATGTTCAATGGGCTAACCGCCGCAGCACCCAACGAACTTACAGTTCCCGCATCATTCAAAGTTGCTACTTGCATCACCGCATCGGTCAACAGTGTTTTGCCGGTATACCCATTGGTCACTGTTTCTATATTCAAAAGCCCGTGACCCGTTTTCACCAAGTCTCCAGCACCCACTATACCGCCTGTACCTTTCAATATGTATGCCGATGTCGTATTGTTAAATGTCGATTTGGCAGCGGATAAGTTATCGGTAAGATTTACTGTTTTGAGCAATGCGTCATCGCTGAAAACCACTTCATCGCCATTCACAAAATAAGTGCTAGTTCCACCGAGGTTGAAATTACTGGACACATAATCCCAGTTGCTATTTTCCTCGCCTTTCCAATTGACAACAGCAGCAGTACGCACCGCATTTATTACCAATTTAAGCGTATTGTTTTCTATTATCAACGACATGGGTAAGCCACTGATGCCTGCAATATCAAAATTATCGACCGTGCCTGTAAATGTTCCAGTCCAGCGAATCAATGAATAAGTGCCTGAAGGTAATGTTCCTGCCACAGTTTTAATCACCATTTTGTTTATTCCGCTAACAGTAAGATTACCATTTATTTGCAGCGAATCGTTTTTACGAGCAGCCGTAGGATTAATATCCAATTCCACGTTAACTTTCCCACCCATTGTTACGTTGCCGTTGATAATGATTTTACCCAGTTTATCGGCAGCCAAACCGTTGCCCGGCGATAAACGACAACCTTCAATATTGAGAGATGGTTGAAATGTTATACCACCGTTCACAATCGTATTTCCAGCCAATGTTCCTTTGGCGCGGAGGTCAATAGGACTTGCCAATGAACCATCCACCACCAATGTTCCTTCCGAAATAATGGTTTTGCCGGTATAGCTGTGGTTTCCATTCAGCGTGAAAGTTCCATTCATCGATTTCACCAACTCCATGGCACCGGTTAGTTTTCCAGTTCCTGCAAGCACGTAATCTTTTCCTTTGGGGTTCATTGCCCAAAACTTGGAGGGTGCCATGTCGGTATTCATCTGAATGGCAGCTGCATTATTGCCCGAAATATCAAACATGATATCATCTCCATTGGCAAAAGTAGCCGTCGTTTTTTCATCTTCCAATAAAAAATTTGCTGACGTTTTATCAAAACTAGTTCCCGTTTTCCAGGTCAATTTTGCTTTTTGAACTGGTGGAATTGGCGGTGTTGGCATATTGAATCCCAAATAATAATCGGGGAAAGCAGCCTGATAATACCCTTTGGTGGTGGCTTGCATCCTGTAAGCCGGGTTTTGCATCAAGCAATAAATTCGTTTATTGGTTGGATAATCGGTTGAAAAAGCTACAAATCCGGGACAAGTTTCTGTAACTCCGTCAGTGGCTACACCTTTTTTCTCGAGCACCACTTCATCGCGCCAGTCACCGGCAATATCGCCAAAGAAAGCGGGGCGACGACCATATTCCGATTTTACTTGCCAGTTGGTCATTTTGGCAAACTCTATCAAGCGAGCGCCGAAATCGTGCGTATTAATATCATATTTCCGTATATCGGCATTAAAACCACTTCCGTCTGACGAGGTCAACTCCTCACGCGCCAAATCACCATCCCACCAAACGCCTTCGTTGGGGAATGGAGTGGCACCTTCATAAATAATATTTCCTTTGGCATCATAAATATTGGCCATAGTTGAATACATTTCGTATCCCAAGCGCGTAGAATCAATGTCCATACACTCCCCACGACCCACATCGCCCACAGCCGACAAATACATTTTTTTTATCGGTGTTCCAGTTGCTGCATCGTATAGAATTTGCCCCAACATGCTGCCTGCATTTTGCTGAATGGCAAAAGTCTCTAATCCGGGGCGTTCCGGGTCTACATCACCCACCCTGAAGCGGTCGCCGTGACTTATGTGTGCGTTAAAAGCAAGTGTTCCATCGTATTTTATTCCATAACCGCCATCGAGCAGTTCATCGCGTCCATCGAGGTCCACGTCCGCCGCTCTGATGCTGTGAAACTCTGCTGCATCCTGGTAATTGCGCTCCCAGTTGTATTGATTTACCCATTGACCGGCAGAATTATACCCCCAAGCCGATGCGTAATAAAAGTGAAACTGGTTAAGCACTTCACGAGTTTTGTATACAAATCCTACACTTGGATGTTTGCCGTCGAGGTACAAAATAGACATGTGACCATCCAGCGTGTTGTAATCGCCCATAAAATTGGCTTTGTTGGTGCGGGTATAGTTTGAAGGATAATTCATTTCAATGCTATTCTTTTCGATGCCCGTCATGCCGTTGATAACAGAAATGTAAGCCGGTGGATTTTTTACAGATTGAGTTCTGTAATTGATAATTCCGTCGCCATCCACATCCAAGGTTATAGAACCAAAAACGCCTTTTCCGTTTGCAAAAGCAGTGCCGTCGCTACTTTCTACCACCACTTCCGCTTTTCCGTCACTGTCCATATCATAAGCAATCACCATATCATCCTGCCCTTGACAAATACTAACATTTGGGCCCATGTCAACGGTCCAAAGCAAAGTTCCATTGCGCAAATACGCCTGAATTTTATGGCTGTTCATACCATTGGTAGAAAGACGATCAACCACAAAATCATATTCACCATCACCATCCAAATCAGCTGGCCAAACAAATTTGGTACTGTATAACGAAATATCAAGTCCATCGTTGGCCGGATTATAAGTGAAATCGAGATATGTGCTACGATAGGTTGTAAAACCGGTGCCGGGAATTGTGAACATTCCACTTGGGGCACCTTCAACTCCATTAATAACAGCTGTTACATAAAGTTGTGTTCCAGTATTTATCAAACTAGACGTAGTTGAATAATTGGTGTTAGTGAGCGGTGCGTTGTTTAATTTCGCAAAACCCGCAGCTCCTGTTTTCTTTGCATAAAGGTTGAATTGAGTGTTTTCGGCATCAGTAGCAAAGTATCGCCAACTGACAAAAAAATTACCGGTACTGTTGCGAACGGCAACAACTCCTCGATCCAATTTTTCCATTTTTCGCTGCGCAAATATTACAGTTGGAGCAATAGATATCAGCAGAATAAGCAAAAGCAATCTTTTAATAGAAATAGATTTGTTACACATAGGTTTTGTGATTTTCCTTTATTAAAATTATAGTGGTTGAAAGCATTTTTTTGAAAAGGCAAAAGAGCCAATCTTAATAAAATAAATTGGCTCTTTTGATATTTATTGAGAAAGAAATTAATCGTTAATAATCTTCACGCTCTGATTTCCAATTCTCACAATATAGATACCTTTTATTGGTAAGTTAATCACTGTCGTTTCACTATTTGCAGTTGTGTGAGAAACAAAAGTTCCTGCCAAAGTATATACTTCAATTGATTTACCATTGTCAGCATTGCGAACTATTAATTGTCCATTGGATGCATGAGCAGTAAATTTAATATCGTTAGGGTTGCTTACAGCCGTTGTAGCTTCTACAATCTTACTGATACCATTCCATTGATCAGCACTTTGATATTGAGCCTTAGTTCCAAATGGGACGTATAATATGCAAGAATTGCTGATGTTATAAAACACATCTGGCGAATCACTCAAATTAGCAGGAGCCGCACTATTGGTAATAATACTTTGTAAAGCAGTACAATTATAGAATGCTGCACTACCAATTGTTGTAACCGATGAAGGTATAAATATAGTATTCAGTTTACTGAAATAGAACGAATAAGCACCAAGGCTTGTTACAGTAGTTGGTATTGAATAAGTTCCTTTTTTGAATGTAGGACATTGAATCAATGTGGTCATTGCTTTATTGAACAAAATCGAATCAGAACTGCTATAATTTGCATTTGCCGCATCAACAAACAATGCTGCACTACAGTTATTGAATGCCGAAATTGCAATTGTGTATGAAGTGACTCCATCAAACTTCGTTAATGTCACATTACCACCTATAGAAGTTACTGTTGCAGGTATTGTAAGACTTGTTAGACTCTTACAATCTGAAAAAGCATTCACCCCAATTGTTTTAACGGTAGTAGGAATGTTCACAGTTTTCAACGAAATACATTTATAAAAGGATGAAGCTCCAATGCTCGTTAGCGCTGATGGCAAAGTAACATTGATCAGGCTATTACAACCATTAAATGTATTATCGGACAGTACAGTAACAGCTTCTGGTATCGTCATGGTAGTTAACTTTGCACAACCAGAAAATGAATTTGTACCAATCGTTTTTAGTGTAGCCGGCATTGGCATAGCTGTCAGGCCAATACAGTTATAAAAGGCATAATCACCAATACTTGTTAGTGCTGTTGGTAATGTAATATTTTTTAAGTTGGTACAAGCATAGAAAGTATAAGTATCAATCTTTGCCAAAGTTGTTGGTAATGATATATCGGTTATTCCTACACATTCGTAAAAAGCATAACCACCCATTGTAATTACTGAACTTGGAATAGCGGCACTGGTTAACTTTGTGCAATACTCAAAGGCATTGGCACCAATGCTTGTTGATCCTTCACGGAAATTTATATTCGAAAGCAAATCACAGTTTGAACATACTCCAGCAGGAATTGCCTTCAAAGTAGTAGGAAAAGTTATCGAAGTAATTTTACGACAACTTTGAAATGCGTAGGTTCCAACCGTGGTTACTGATTCAGGAAGATCTATGCTACCAGGAATATTGCTACATGCTGAAAAGGAATAAGTACCAATAGTTAGCAGGTTAGCCGGGAACGTTAATGCTTGGTTTAATCCAATACATCTTTCAAAGGCATTATCGCCAATAGCTGTTAAAGTTGACGGTAAAGTAAAATTAGTTATACCAGCGCAATCAAGAAAAGCGCCGTTACCTATGGTTTTGATAGGAGATGGAATATTAAATGTGCCAATCAAACCTATACATGAACCAAAAGCATATTTATCTATGGTAGTTAGCGCTGCAGGGAAAACTATCGATTTAAAAGCTGACTTACCGGCAACTGTAAGAATTGGATAAGCAGTAGTAATCGTAGTCAGAGTATTAGCATATGAAAAGGCGAACTGAGGAATTGTATTTGCGGCAAAAACAGCACTAACAGGAGCTGGATGGGTGGAAAGTCCATAATCGCAATTATTTGTTCCACCGGTACCTGTGTAAGCTACAATGGTGGCACTTCCTAAGTCCAGCGTATTCATGCTGGTACTATCGCGCAAGAATTTGAAATCACGTGCATCGATATTTCCTGTCAAGGTAAATTTAGTGGCCGCAGCATCAAAACTTCCTGCAAAAATACGGATGGTTGGAGAAACTATAGTGGTTAGTTTACTACAGTTCTGAAAAGCATATTTACCGATTGATGTAACTGTAGCTGGAATAATTAGTGAACTGGCAATTTTATTACAACCCGAGAAGGCAAATGTTCCAATTGTTGTCAATGAATTTGGAAGTACAATACCAGTTAAAGATATACATTTGTAAAAAGCATAAGTGCCAATGGAAGTAACTGAAGACTGAATTGTATCAATATCTGCAATGTTTATAGGTGCTTGTATTAATGTTGTAAGCAACTTATTGAACAATACCCCTTTTGAACTCGAATAATTTGCATTATTTGGATCTATTTTTACACCGATATTACAGTTACGAAATGTTGAAAGTCCAATACTTGTAACTGCCGATGAAATTTCAACAGTGTCAGTTAAACCTGTACAACTCTCAAATGCATAATCTCCAATTGTAGTTACAGACGTAGGAATAATAATTTTAGCCACCTTGGTACAACCTTGGAATGTGCTGGCAGCAATACTGGTGATTCCAGTTGGGACTGTGATTAGCGTCAATAAATTACAACCATAAAAAGCCGATGCGCCAATGCTGGTAAGAGTTGTTGGTAGGCTAAGAGTATCTTTAAGTCCGGTACAACCCGAAAAAGCACTACTACCAATGCTTTTAAGAGAGGTAGTCAACAATGTTAACTTCCCTGTTATATTATAATTATTAAGAAACGCATTATTTCCAATACTGGTAACTTTGTACAGAACAGTTTTATAACGAATGGTATCAGGAATTACAAGAGTAACTGGAAGCATAATGGTATTTCCGGTTACAGATGCAGTATTATCGATACTGCTCAAAGTATAAGTTATATTATTACTACTCATGTTTTGAGCTTGTATAACAGAAACTATGCTCAATAAGGCAATGACTAGAACTGAAATTTTGTGTTTCATAACTTTGGTATTATTTATACATGTATTAGTTTAAAGTTGCTTGTAATGTCAATAATCAATTGAGTACTTAAGTATCAATCATTGAAACTGTATTTCGAAAATATTTTCTGAATTGTAGTTGATTTAGGTAATAAAACAAACCCTAGAAAAATAATGATATCCTGATAATGTTGGTGAATTGTGATACAAAGATAGAAATTGTAGCCATATTGGCTAATGGAAAATTGTACTTATATATAAAAAAGAATTCAATATGTCTTATAAATGTCATTTTGTAAATGACAATTTTGAGCGAAACAAAGTTAGTAGCTTGATATTCATTAATCAGAGCAGCTTAAATGTCGAAAGATAAACCTTTTATATCTAAAAGAGGCAACCAAAACAGGTTGCCTCTTTGATTAGATTAAATGTTATATGTTGTGTTATTTAACAACAACTTTCATCGTACTATAATCGCTTCCAGAAACAACTTTCACAATATATACAGATCCCTGTTTCATTGTCGAAGTGAATACATCTGAAGTTGATACTGTATTTAGTGTCAGAAAGAAAACACCCTATTTTTTTCAACAATCTTATTGATCCAAAATGATTCAATTTCATTTCGGTCTTATTTTGATTTATTTCGTTGTGTTTTGTGAACAAATTATCAATCAT
>Ga0247844_1006705_pt1 | contig 13650 bp, 15 predicted proteins | sample LaCtaG_FD_192421 | JGI IMG/M metagenome (GOLD analysis project Ga0247844, IMG submission 192421) | Freshwater microbial communities from meromictic Lake La Cruz, Castile-La Mancha, Spain - LaCruzMarch201714.5m_1 | ecosystem: Environmental > Aquatic > Freshwater > Lake | place: Spain: Castile-La... | reverse complement strand
AAACTGGCGATGGATACTTTCTGTGCCTCGGTGGCCACCACAAATGGCTGGTAGCGCTCATCCGCCTTAACTCTTGATTCAAAATACCAGCCGGAGCCGTCTTTTGCATCGCTCCGAAGGAGGTTCATTTCATGGTTGCCTAGCACCGCAAAGGCATTGCCAGCTTTGACCATCTGTTCGACCAGAGCAATGACGCCAACGCTGTCCGGGCCGCGGTCACACAGATCACCCACAAAAACAAGCCTTCTTTGTTCTGGATGTAAGCCATCAGCGGAGTACCCCAGTTCTTTCATCAGTGCCTTGAGAGCATCTAACTCCCCGTGCACATCACCGACTACATCAATTGGCCCGTCGGGTAGGGTTTGGACCAGACCTCTGTTCATTTTGTTCTCCCTGTCTTTGGTTGATATAGCTGTGCAGGTCGGTTGGCCCCGCCACGGAACTCCCCTTTCAGCGGAGTAACGACTCCCTTTTCGTCCAACCGCCTTCTGAAGCTTGCTTTGTCTAATGTGCTATTTAGTACGGACTGGCAGTAAGTCTGCAACTCTCCTAAAGTGAATGGGCTCGAAATGCCAGCAAAAGGTATTTCCAGATTCCGAACTTCATTGCGTAAGTCTGTCACTGCATCTTTGATGATGCGGTGGTGGTCAAACGCCAACTTCTTGTCCGTCGCAACCTTGTCCGCTGATACCCACTTTAATTCTTCCAGGCGCTTGCCTGCATGGGGATCAAGGTCGTCTGCCTGCGCCACTGTTCGGTAAACGATACTTAAGGCCCACTGGGAGCGATCTGGATCGCGAGTGGGGCCACCAATAGCACCCTGTTGGCGCATGTCTTCAAAATTGAGGTGTAACCGCTCTTTGGAAATTCGCTGTGCTGCTTCCTGCAAGCCGTTGTCAAGATCAATGCGAAGCACGCCACCAGGCAGCGCCCAAGCGCCCTGGAAGGGAGGGCCAGAGCGGCGACCCAGTAGCACTTGAAGCTGTCCATCCTTTACCGTGAAAACACACAGCTCTATGCGTGTGAATGGCATAGGGTGTTGTGCTTTTGGGACGGGCATAAAATGATTCTGTGTTTGTTAGTTCAATTTTAAACTAACACATTTATACTTCGTTCATGAGGAAAATAAATTAGTAGAAGCACCAGCTTGGCGAAGTTATTTCGTCCATTGAATTAGCCTACGGCTGTGATTAAGGCGGTTGCTTGAATCGAAGATATGACCACTTACTTGATACTGATTGCACAATGCCAACTTCCAACCCCCGTATCGATCTCCGCCCCGGAGTGACTGAGCCCGTCGTATTGATGATTTCGCGGCGCCAGGTTCAAGAGCGTGACCTCCTTTCTGTCCTAGAAAGCCTCAAGCCCTTTACGGCCGCCCGAGAGGATGCATGGCTCTACCGTGGACAAATGGCGCTGGTGGTTGACGGCTACAACGACGATCCACGTGAGCTGGTGGACATTGCCGAAGTCCGGGCATTTTTGAAATCTTTGTATGAGGCATGGCCATACTGGGGCTATTTCTTTAATCAAGTGGACGACAGCATCAAGATTCTTGGATCATGCGTCTGTGGCGTTGCCTTTCCTGGCGGCGGCGCTGTTGAAATGGATGTTGAAAAGCTGGGTGAATTCCTGCGTCGCGGCTTTGACGGCATGAACATGTTGTTCGACAAGCATGGGTTCCCAGAATCTGAGCTTGAAATCATGAGCATCGGATTCGCCCAGTACATGGACTACGCCAGGTCGGAATGAATGGACGACTCTACAGCCTCCGTTTCTTTGGCAGCCTGATTGTTTCTCCGCAACCAAACTCATCTGGACATTTACACTAGCTCAATGATCCGCCTTCAATCATCTACGAAAATCATTCTCAAGAGAGTGGAAGATCTGTCCGGAAGAAGCATCCAGTTCATGCGCGACGATGAATTGCAACTGCTTTCGACGCTGCAAATTGCGAGGAATGGCGCCGAATTCCACGTACTACGGTACCAGCCAAGTGACAAGCCACTCGACTATTTGATCGCTTATCAGGCGGGATTTGCATTGCGGATGTTTGAGAATCCTCCCGAAAGGCGCTTCGACTTCGTTTCCACCGATGCCGCAGTCACAGGTGCTTCAGAATTGATCAAGGCTGGCCAGGTCCTATCCGACCAGGATATGGCCGACTTGCCAAAATTTGCCGAGTTTGTAGCGCACTGGGCACTCATGAATTTGCGATCTCTTCCTATCGGTATGCGGATTGATCAGTGGATCGCCACTGAATACCCGGAGCTGAAAGCATTGCAACTTGAAAACCACCATGTGCAACAGCAAATGAACATGCGCGCGCTAACTTACCGGCAGGGTAAATTGACGCTTCCCGTCACGCTGATGGCTACGCTGTCAGCGTTCGCACTTTTCACAGACAAACTTGCCAGCCAGGTTCGCTACGCTATTCCTTTTTCCGCCGCTGGGGTGATTGATGATGGAAAGCGATTGCTGGGATTGCTGGATACATTGCCCAATGATTCAGCGCATGATCTCGAATTGGTCGAGAAGTGGGCAGATGCCAGCGGGATGTCGAACTGGTTCAAATGGAATCCCTACCAACCATGACCCAACAGCCTTTTTCGTTCAAGTTACCAATTGATCGCTTCGATCTAAATTTGTTGCCACCACATGCCCGCAACATTGGCACTGACGCTTTTAAAGATGCCGTCGTTGGCTACTTTGTGGGCCAGTATGCCGACAAGGGTGGCACTACCGTAGTCACAATGGACGATCAGGAGATCAGCGTCCAAACCTTCGAATTGGGATCTAGCCCCTTGGAATTTGCCATCGGGATGCTCAAAGCCGGGCAGATTAAGGAAGCTGTTCCCTTCCTGGAAAGCATGGCGAAGATAGATGGTGAGAATGTGCAGTTACTGTTCAATCTTGGGATTGCATACAGCGAATTGGGGCAATACGACGAAGCGATCATTCGGTTGAAGAAAGCCGTTCAACTTGCTCCGCAGCATGCACACGCATGGACGGGCATTGGTATTGCTTATCAACGCATGGGCAAAAGCGAACAGGCTATTGAGCCAATGACCAAGGCCGTGGATGCTGATCCGTCGGACGGTTACTCGCGCCGAAATCTGGGCGCCATGTTACTGGGATTTAACCGCACTGATGAAGCGATCAAGCATCTGCGCGAAGCACGAAAGGCTTTGCCGCACGACGCGCAAACCATTTTTGGACTTGCTGCAGCATTGGAGGAATCGGGTAGTGACGAGGAGCTTTTGGAGGCTGATGAACTCTATACCGTTGTGATTCAGCGCTGGCCAGCTTCTGATGTCGCAGAACAGTCACGGCAAGCACGGACTGCCCTCTCTCACAAAACACTTCGTGAGAACGCCCACAGTGGACTTCGCATGGATGCGGTGATGTACATCACTGATGCGCTCAAGATTTTCGCGAAAGAAGGCAATACCCGCCGGCAACAGATCGCGCTGGAAATTGCGCTTAAAGGACAAAACGGACTGGACATAAATGACCCGGAGCCGAAGTACACATTGAAGACACTGCCTGGAAACTTTTCTGGTTTGCATTTGGTGTCCATCATGTATGCCGCTTTCAGGCAAATCGACCCTTCAATGGATGCCGGGATCGACCTCAGCGCTGAATACCAAACCGCGTCCAAAGCTATCAACAAGTAGTTCGAGCAAGAGCTTGACCTTTGAACCATGCCGCTATCTTTTGATCAGTAAACTGAGAACCATACTGGCCGTAGAAAGAATAATTCCCCTCGCAATATCCTCGTGGACGATTGTGTTGGTACACAAGGCGGTTTCTGCCTTGTTCGGCAAATTCGATTGCTTCGCTTAGGTTTTCAGTATTGAGTAGCAGTCTGCCGCTTGGCAACTGAACACGGTATGCGGGAGCTTTGAAGCTATTTGCGTTTGACATATTTAGTCTCCTGAACTTGTAATGTGAAATTTGGATGTTGAAAAGAACTGCCGTCGCCAAGGGGCTTCGGCAGGTTTCAATTTCAATGAACGGACGGATCTGAAATTTTGATTGAAGGCTCGATCTGCTCCCAGCGAGCGGCCATGTTGCGGATGACCTGCTCGGGTACGCCATGCCTATTTTTCCAATTGCCCTGCGCTTCAACTATTTGAATTTTGTCGCTCATTTCAAGGTAAGGCGCCAACTCCTGTTGACGCGTGAAGGTATTGCTCACAACAACTTTCATATTCTTGCTTAGGGCTTCTTTGGTCGAACGTTTGCACCAATCGTGTGCTTCCCGAATTCGAGATGCGTCGTACTGGTACTTTCCATCGACTTCGAAGAACATGTTGGCTTCGAAATGCTGATAGCCAACCAATCCAAAGGTCCTTGCAATGGTGCTTTTCCCACTTCCAGGAAGTCCTCGAATGAGCACAAGGTCTGCGGTTTCATGAGTGCGCTTCTTGTCCGCGCGGTTTGGTGATGAGAGAGTGTTTTTCAAAATTGCTCCTTTGTCTTTGAAGTTTTTATTGTTTGCTGGTCAGTGCAAAGTGATACCTCACACCCAATCCGAAGACAAAACTATTTTTTCGCAGCAGGAACGATGGCAGGTAAGCGGGTGCTTCCATACACAGACAAAACCGTATCGATGTAAGCCTCTAAAGGCGCCTTAAGCGGGTCGTAGTGCGTCAGTCCTTGACTCTTTGGATTTTGAATTCGTTGAAAGCCAATGAACTCGACTAATGTTTCAACATTCGAAACCCAATCGTCAAAAACGCGTGGTGGAATGCATGTGTCAGTCGGCATTAATTGATCGAATGCACGCATGCCCAATGACATCTTCTCCCAAACACCCACATCGTCGGGATGAGCGATCTCACACTTATCTAGTGGGTGTAACGATACGAAGTATTTGGCTACTTCGAAATGAACAATGCGCGATTGATGCTTGATGTCTAGCTCCATACAAATCCTTTTTGAATCATTAATGTGGTCTGGTCGGGTTAATGTATTGACCTATGCGCGACGATTCGAGTGACCGATGTCACACTATTTGCTTTACTGCGAGAGACCGGGATTGGTAGTCAGCTTCTTGTTCAGACTGAGCACACACTCAACTTCAATACCATTCTCAAGTTCATAAGGTTAGGCAAGCAGTTCCGGTCGATTTCACCTGATTTGCGTCTGAAAAGACCTTGAATAATGAATCTGAGTTGCTAGATTGCCGTACGAAAAATGATAGTCACCATCAACCGACTCCAGCAAAATAATGGAGGGATGAACTCATTGATCCAACTCCTTCAAGGCTGCTTCGGCTGCTAGCCGAGTTTCTGCTGTCGATATAAGGCAGCGCGCTAGATCTAATTGTTCCTCGTTCTCCAAATTCGAGGCAATTGCGAACACGTGATCTCTTGCCATCCGGTTGCCCAGTACAAATTCCACGAATGCAAGTTCATCGCCTCCAAATGCAATTAGGGACTCCGCAATAATTTCGGGGCGGGCAACCATCATTGCGCTCTGTTTGAGATGTCTCAAATCCAAGGTAGTGAAAGGCAATGACGTGTTCGCATTGAACCAGCCCTTGGGATTACAAAGAGCGCGTTCGGGTGACCGAGGGTTGGTATAGAACCATTCGCCAAACGAACTCATGGCAATGGTGGGAGTTACGGAATTTCTGTCTCTCTGAATTTGATCCACCCCGACATTCTTCACCCCGCGCAAGAAAATGAGCGGACCGTCTAGGTCAAAGTTGAAATTCGAGTTCAGTGACTGTGTCTTCTTCAAGTGATTCCTTTGAACAAAATCTGCGTGTTCCTCATAAATTTCTACTTCGGCGCAAACTCCCGAAAGCCAGGCCAATTTCAGCTGACCAAATTAGGGAGTTGGCATCCTTAGACAGAGCCCTTCTTTCTCTAGATTACCGCCCGAACAGTGGCGGGCAGCATCTGAACCCCGCCAGCGGGCTCATTAATCAGCATTGGTGGCAACCACTTCACATCTAGGTCACGGGCATATACTGGAATTTGGCAGTCTTGTTGATCCTTCATTGGGCCAGACCGAAATCCCTGCCAATGGGCGCGTCGAATATGTGGACGAGGGCTTCCATGGTTGCCCCCTCCGCTAGTACTTGTTGTTACTCCCGATTTGCGGAGCTTTGCACCCATACGAATGCCCACATTCCATTGGGTAAGTCTATTTGCTTGATACAACCTTGGGACATTTCGCACGACTTTAGGTTCAGGATTCTTTGGACTGGTCATTCCATCGCCAATGTCGTCAGTCTGACTGGACAAGTACAAGAGTAGTGAAATGAATGGTGCGATGTCATCGCACAAAGCATTGATGTTCATTTGAATAGCAACCCCGTTGCAACCAAATTGCAAGCACGAGCCAAGTGCCCGCTGCAATGTCCAGTTTTTCAAGCCTATTTCGATGTGGTGCAGTTCCGACGAAGAATGTGCTGTGATGTGGAGCGACGCCATCTGGAATTGATCATCCCATTCGAGATGCGACCACATACCAATTGTGGGCTTCCCCATAAATGACAATCCCGGTGTTTCAACATATACACACCACTCGGGCAATCGGCAAAGAACTTCAAAAGGAAGAATCCCCGTTACGGGCGATTTGACAACGGCGTCATATACATCAGGGTCGAAACTATAAATTCCCTTGGTTACGCGCCAAGCGGCCAATGCGCTCAACAATTTGGAATCTGTATAACCTTGAAACGACAGATTTCTTTCCTGTCTATGTGATTGCACGAGATATTTCGAAGCGTCTTTAGGTAGAAAGCACCATGATGGCAACTCATCTATTGCGGTGCACTCCAGCGAACGAAGTGCATCTATACGCCCCCAAATTCCTGGATACCTGCCTCCGAATTCATCAAGTTCCTCGAGAGCGATATGGTTGGTTGTGTTTGTCATCAGTTCAGCCTTTAAGATACGAAGTTGAACCGACAAGCACGTACCCGCACTGAAAATTGTGAGTGCGAGCGCGCGAACCTGGGCGCCGAATGCGCACAGATCTACCTTGTCGATTGGGGTTTCGTCTTCCCAGCAGCCGGACACGCTTGCCAGAAAACTTGAGGTCTGTAGGGGCTATTTTTAGCCAGCCCGTTGGCTTTGTGCAGATTACTCTACACGCGAATGCAGCATGACACTGCATTCATATTCCTATGGATCTGATTGTGAAAATCAAGTCCACAGCAAATTTGCTCCCGCTTTTTCAGCGCTTGCAAGCTTGCATGAGGATATAGCGTTTGAAGTGCAACTTTGGTTGACACCATTGTAAAATATTTCAATACGAGGACGGGGAACTCATGGCGAGCCTTCCCATCTCTCAGGGAAAATTGGCTCTACTCACCAGTTTTTCGAGCCTTCATTTCCGATATGTCGCTCTTTAAAACCAGAAACTTCTGAAAGGATGTCAGTTTGAGCCCCTGCAGGACAGGCTCAAGAGCGAAGCGGCTCTCACAGGTAAATTCGCGCAATACCCACTCTTCCATGCATTCGATCCTGAGCACAATTGCTGGACGGACCAATTGCGACGGGTCGCCACCCTTCTCCATGTGCAGTAATTTGGCTCCTCTGTGCGATTCAGAGGGCAAGCCCAATTTTGTCAGTATGTCAATCGTGGACTGCGTAATGCAACGGATGTTGGCTGCGGTCAAGAAAGTCATTTCCGGCTGCAATTTGTGCAACTTTGCTACAAAGCGCTCAAGTGCTTTAGTGCGACCTTGAATAGGTATTGGCTGATTTCGACTCGGACTCAGTGCGTGGATTTTCATGTTGTCTCCCATTTTTGTTCTTGGATATTTCATGTTACAGATTGCCACGTGCCAAAAAGCGCAAGGGTACAAATACAACCCAGCTCTTTTCACCATTTGCACGATAGTCATGAATTTGCACTGAGTCACGCCATCCGTTTACGGAGTAACTGGATGGGGCGAGATCCCATTTTTGAGACAACTACCTCGATTCCTGATGATTCAAAGGCAGCCGAGGCAATCTCATATATATCAGGCTGAACGAAGGCACGAAGCTTCCCCAGCGGTAGGCGACTCAACAGATCAGCAAAATGGGCCAGTGAATCCAACTCCCTCGCATCCGTGGCAATGAAGGTGCTGTCAAGAGCTATCACGCTTGGGCGATCGGTCGAAATGAAGAAGTACCTCTCCTGACACAGTATGTGCATCCAATCCTTTGTAAGCAACGACTGGACAGCATCAGCGGTTGTTGCCAAAAATGCCGTGTGTGATCCCATGACTGCAGTGGGCCAATCAGCTGGTAGTACAAGAACCGAACATGCCGCGACTAGATCTGGAATCGAAGCGGCAAGCGGATGACTTGCGAGATCCGTTTCCAGCTCGCGAGTTGCAATGAAAAGACTTTGCCTCAGAGCATCCTCACTAGCCTCCAGTGTGCGACGACGTAAAGCAACCTTTGCTTGAAACTCTTGATGAGCCGTTTGCTGCTTAAAAAGTGTGGCATTGAATTCTTGGAATCTCAAATTGCGCTGAATTCGTTCCGATAGGATGCCCATTTGTGCCAGGTACATAGCTTTCGAACCAACGTGAACAGTCGGCTTCATCAAAAGGCCTCTATCCGCATGCGACCGATGGTCCAAACGCAGCGATAACCCAGCTTCTTGAAGCGCGCTGTTCGCATGGAAAGCCCAAGATTCCCTTACCTCCAACAACCAACGCTTCGACCCAATGTATCTTGAGCGTGGACTTCCAGAGGTGTCTGTTCTTTTGGAATCGGATCTACGAAACCACAACTCTTTTGATCGACTGACACCATCTACAACAGATGGCGACAGCAAGATATGTATGTGCGGGTTCGGCAACCGACCAGTCAAATGGTCATCCCTTCGGATGCCTTCATGAAAGGCATATGACACTGTTAATCGAACAGATGACTGCCTACCAGTAGATAGTGCAGAAAGATGTTCAACAAACCCCAATACCAGAGCATTTTGTTGGCCCACAGGAAGAATTCGAGGAATTGCGATGTCAAGCGAGAACAAAACGCGGCCGTTAGTTCGCATCGCTGCGGAATCCGCCTGCCTCCAAAACTCTTCCGCGCGAAGCCGGTCAACCCACGCTGGCAAGTGAATCGACTCAAGAGTCCTCACAACATCACCGCGACTCGCATATCTGTCGATCCGTCCGATGTAATTGAAACAATCCAGTGCTGTCTGTTTGCTCTTCCGAGTTAACCGCCGTACATGCATGTGAAACATTATTTATCTCCCTTTTTTATGCATTCACGTTAACAAGAATTTCCATTGAAATTCCCAAAACAGCTCAATAGAGGACAACTCATTTTGCTGATTTCGAGTTGCGTGATACATCAAAGGTCTATAGTTGAAATGAAGTGCCCCTTAAATGCGCCGCTTAGCGAAAGATGACAATTTATTCGGTATTCTGATTTCTCCATCAATAACAACAGGGAGAAATAAATGGAAAACAACAACCAGAAATCACTGGATACAAAGACTCCAAGGCATGTGCTTGCGGCTCAAAGGGCACAACGTGTGCTCGCTGAAATGCAAGCCGCTAAGCTGCGCCGTCGCATTGAAGAGAATGAGCTGATTGAAGCGGCTAAACAAAGTGCTGCGGCAGAGCTTGCACGGGCAAGGCACTTGGAAAGGGCGAAGTTCAAAAAGCGTGAGTACAGGATGGCAACTGCCATAGGAAAGTTGGTATTGAAGTCGTTGAGACTAAATGGACTTAGCGCAATTCTTCTGGACGGGCAGTCAATCGAGTCGCAGTGGACCAAAGAGGACTTCTTAGATCTCAAAGATTTTTTGCAATCCTCGCCCCTGGATTTTTGCGACGCCATTGGCGTGGAAGCCGAGAACGGATCGAAGAATCTGAATTTGGACGAAGTAGGAAGATCCGACCCAAAAAGCGGTGAAGAATTTTCGTCCGCCGAAGAAATGTATTAAGTGCGCTCCCGAAGTGATCGAAGACTTCGTTGTCGAAATGCTGCGCGCCCGATAGTTGGCACAGCGGCATTTTCGATGGCGGCGAATTCAGAGATTACGGAAACGAAGAGGATTCGATCACGAAGTCACTCGAACGCGAAGTGACTCCTTTGACATTCACCACAGGCGTCTCGTTGCTGAATGAATCCTCTGCGCCGGGTGCTGCGACAATACTTATCTGACAAAACACTTTGTCGGACAAACTAAAAAAAGGAAATTCAAACATGGCAACTGCGAAAAAGTCAGCTCCCAAAGCTGCAACACAAGCTAAGAAAGTAACTGCTCCTGCGAAGACCTCTAAACCAACGGCTGCGAAAAAGGCCCCAGTTTCGAAGACGGCAAAGGCAATTACGAAGATCACGTCTTCTATCGCTAAACTGACCGAGCGCAAAAACAAGATCAGCGCTGAGATCAACGCTCTGAAGGATCAGCGCACAGCCCTCAAGGCGGCTCCTGCTGCTCCAGCGGCTGTTACGCCCAAAGTTGCATCAAAGAAGTCGGCGCCGAAGAAAGCAGTTAAGGTTGTTGCCAAGAAGGTTGTAACAAAGAAGAAATAGTCTTCCAGCTGCCTACCTTCACAAGGGCCCCTGACTGGGGCCTTTGTCGTTTGAAGGGGGTTCAATTGAATTTGTCTCAGCTGTCATCACCTCATCGTTAGCAGCCGGCACCCCAAAGATCTGTCGCACGTCTTTTAGGTAAATTTTGTAGAAACTCATAACCCTCCGCAGAACCAAGCCTTTCTGTTCGTCAGCTAGTACAAGATTCGCTTTTCCCTTTTGCCGAGGCCAAACGCTGATCCTGGTGAGGTCTATCAAAAACCAGCCGCGCTTGCGTCGTTCTAATACAACCGCAGTGCCAAGGCGTGAGTATTTGTATGAATTTGCTGTCGGACCTGAAGGTGAGAACTCATACCTCGCACCAGATCGGTACGATGCGGCAATTTCCGCTTCAGCTAGCGCACTTTCAGCATCTTCAGCTAAACCAATGAGGTGCTTCACCGTCAGAATATCCGCACATCCATGGCCTTGAGTGCGATCCAATATGGCTTGAATAACTTCGCGATTGCTCTGGTCAATCAATATTGCTTTATTGACCGATGCGGCCTTTTTGTTGGAATGAGTAGCTACCAAAATATTCTCCTTTGTTTGTGAACTAAGGTGTGAATTGTTGGCTGACACGCAACAAAAAGGGGGGAGCCTTTTCAATTTCCAATGTTGTAAGTCTCCCTGATTTCAAGGTGTCTAGGCATGCATACATGCATGTCTTATGCGTCACCTATCTCGGTTGCAAGAGTCCTCAAACTCCCGACATGGACATTCGCACCAAACTAGGGGCAAGCTTTCGTTCACACCGTTCAAATAGCGGGACATGCGCCACACTGTCGATTAAATTTAGAGCAAACGCTTCAGCAATACTCATCTCCGTATCCAATTTCATCCGGGCCTCCAGGTATTTTTCATAAGGCTTTGTACTTTTCTTTGACAGGCAATTTTGGTATGCCTTTGCCAAGATGGCTGGCCCTTTCTCTGACCTTTTTGAGTACGGGACACCTAACGCTAAGCTCACCTCAGTGCTGTGCGCAACGAGCCAGTTGCAACGCGCGATACCCTCTTCCGCTAGGTTGATCACTCCGCAGTTTTCATTTAGCAAGTGTTGGACCAACTGGCCAACGATTCCGTCATCTCGTTCTTGAAGAGCGTTCGCAATATGGGCTGCGTGACTTGAAGTGAGGTTTGTGCTGCTTTCAACCCGCGAAAGATGAAACAATATCGACGAATGCCGTTGCACTGTTCGGCCAGTGCCATACGCCAACAAAATTGCTCCGGCACTTGCCGCCATGAAGGCCGTCTCGGTGGAGATTGTTCGACCAACATTGCGCCATACCTGCATGCTCTGCAAGATGTGAACCAGTCCAAGGATAGCCCCCCCCGGCGAATTAATTTTAATTTTGACCGTCGTGTATTTGTAGTATCCAAACAGCCTTTCGAGTCCGGCCTCGATTGCGATCGCAAGTCCTTGCGTAATTTCCGAATTGATTTCGATGATGCCTTCAGCTTCTGCACATGAGACAGTCAGCGGCGTAAGTTCCATGATTACTCCTAAATCTAGAAATTAATTCAATACTTAAACGACATCAGCCAATCGCGCCCTGCCCCGCCCCCAAGTCCCGTCAGCCAGAATGAAATAGCTTTCACCAGGCTTTAGTCCTGCGGGTCGACGTGCATCCACGATATGAACGCCACCATCGGGTGGAGGCGGTAGTTGGGTACGCAACCACGCGACTGTCTCTGCATCCGTGCTTCGATACACGAATTTCGAAGGCGTGTTAGCAGCAAAGATTTCGGTGGCCAATTGAGCGGCTGCGGTACTACCCAAAGCATGCTTTAAAGAGGCAATACTTTGCGTCGCTACGACAACGATGGCGCGGTAAGCCCGGCACTTGTCGATCAGATTTGTCTCCGTTTCCGTAAGGAAAGTCTGAGCTTCATCCACAACGATGAAAATTGGCTGCTCCATGTTTTCGCGATCGAAAACTGCGTCGTAAACCTTCCTTTTGATGGCCTTGGCAGCAACTTCATGAGCGACGGTAGGCTCAGGGCAAAAAAGAACCACTTTGCCCTGGTTAATCAGTTCAGCGATATTTGTGGTCCGGCGATTCAACACTGGAATCACATCTAGGTCTACAAACTTTGACAAGTCAGCGCTTGCCAGAGAGCCCACAATACTTTGCACACTCATCACGACGAAGCACCATTGGCTTTGAACATCTGTGTCAGTGGCATAGATTTCCAGCACGTTCAGTGAAGGCGACTGAACACCAACCGCTTTGCAACGCTTGTGCATGGCAATGTTTGTTCGCTTAATGTTTTCCTTACTGGTACAAGTGAATGACAGCAGTGCTAGCAGTTGCGACCAGAATTCGCAAACCCCTGCTTGACCAATACCGAGGTCTCCGATCAGCAATGCGATTAAGCGTACGCCACCGGTGTGGTCGGCATACAAAGTTTCCAGTTTGATCCAATCAAGGACCATACCGATCCCTAGATTTTCCCAATATCCTTGATCACTTCCGGGCTTAGACGCCGGGGTAAATTCACGCATTTGCTCAAATCGATCGCTTGCACTCAGATTGCAGTCCGTTGTAAACATCGCAATGGGAGCACACGCTCCGACTACAACTAAGCGGTCGAGCTGGCCATTGGTTGCCAGCACCATACGCACCTTACTTTCAAGCTCTCGCTTTGGGTCGATCACCAACATAGCGGGTACTGTTCCGTCTGTGAGCTGGTACGACAGCATGGCACTCAGCAAAGGCGAGAGTCCCGATGCCGTTTTGCCTGAGCCGGTTCCACCCAAGATCAGAGTGTTGCTAAGAGTAGTCACCGGAATTGATGTGAAACCATAGAAGCCGCCATTGCGCGCCACGGCCAGCGGTGGATCTGAATCTAGCCATGGCACAGGGCTTTGAACGATTGATGCGACCGCTGCACATTGCTTGTTCAAGTTGTCTGCCGCATCCCAATTCGCAACAGGATTTGGGAACACTTCCTCTTCGATGTAGCACTCGAAAGCACTGATACTTTTTTTCAGAAGCGTTGGACTACATCGCTGGGATGCGCTGTTGACAAACACCAGGCGCTGCAAATGCTTTTTGTCCATCGGCATTCGTGGCTGGAACCGATCCTT
>Ga0247844_1006704_pt1 | contig 13650 bp, 12 predicted proteins | sample LaCtaG_FD_192421 | JGI IMG/M metagenome (GOLD analysis project Ga0247844, IMG submission 192421) | Freshwater microbial communities from meromictic Lake La Cruz, Castile-La Mancha, Spain - LaCruzMarch201714.5m_1 | ecosystem: Environmental > Aquatic > Freshwater > Lake | place: Spain: Castile-La... | reverse complement strand
CAGTGCACCTTATCCCTATCCACCCATTAAGCATGAACCGCGCATGCAGCAACTGGTTGATGGTTTTAAAGCTGCGGGATTACATCCTTTCCATGCTCCAACTGGGGTGAATCTAGATGAGGCCAATTTTCCTTTTAGCGCTTGTGTGAAATGCAATAGATGTGATGGTTTCCCTTGTCTTCTCCATGCCAAAGGGGATGCTGAGGTTATGGGCATAAGGGCTGGTCTTGGTTTAGCCAACAGTTCTCTAACTCTTTTAACCCGCTGCCACGTATTGAAATTAAATACCAATTCAGCTGGGGATACTATTACAGAAGTGCTTGTTGATAGAGATGGCGAAAAACTAAAATTTACTGGTGATATTGTTGTTGTTAGTTGTGGAGCCGCTAATTCTGCCAGGCTGCTTCTTATGTCTGCAAATGATAAGCACCCCAATGGTTTAGCTAATCGATCAGATCAGGTGGGCCGAAATTATATGTATCATAATTGTAAGGCAGTTGTTGCTTTGGGTCGGGAGCCTAATGATACCATCTTTCAAAAAACTATTGCCGTTAATGATTGGTATTTTGGCGACAATGATTTTGATTTCCCCATTGGTAATATTCAGATGACGGGTAAAACTAATGGTGCAATGATGAAGGGCTACAAGCCTAAGCTCACAGCCCTTGCTCCCACTTGGTCTATGGATAAGCTTGCTGAAAGATCTCTGGATTTTTGGCTGCAAACTGAAGATTTACCCAAGCCTGATAATCGGGTAACTGTTGATTCAAGCGGTCAAATAACTTTAAGCTATTTAGCAACAAATGATCGTGCTTCTAGTGAATTGATGAATCGACTTGAGCGTGTACTTGAAAAATTATATCAACAGGACCACTTGGCTGAGAGACAGATATATTTTGCTTCCGATATGGCAATCGCAGCAGTTGGCCATCAGGCTGGAACTTGTAGGTTTGGCACTAATCCAGAGGATTCAGTTCTCGATTTAAATTGTAAGGCCCACGACTTAGATAATTTATACGTAGTTGATACTAGCTTTTTCCCCAGTATTGGGGCCGTTAACCCATCTTTAACAGCTATCGCAAATGCTATCAGGGTTTCAGAGCACTTAGTTGAAAAGCTAGGATGAATTCAACTCAATTTAGTCAATCTGCTGAATATAGCCGGTTGCATAGCTCTTCAGTTGATGCTGTTGATTGGCATCTTTGGGGAACCTATCTTCCCGACCGTCAATGGGGAACGGTGCGCGAATGCTACGCAGAGGATGGGAATGCTTGGAAAGCATTTCCTCATGATCATGCCCGTTCGCGCGTGTATCGTTGGGGCGAGGATGGATTATTTGGTTGGACTGATCGTAATTGTCACTTGTGCTTTGCTCCAGCTTTTTGGAATGGTAAGGACCCAATTCTTAAGGAGCGCTTATTTGGATTAGCAAATCATGAGGGAAACCATGGCGAAGATGTAAAAGAAGCCTATTACCATATTTTAAATACTCCCACCTACAGCTATGCAAAAGCTTTATATGTATATCCAATTAGTCAATTTCCATACAAGCAGCTCTTGGCTGAAAATGCAAAACTAACTCGAAGTGATCATGAATTTGAAATCGAAGATACAGGCGTTTTAAGTAATAATAATGTTTTTCATTGTACTATTGAGTATGCAAAAGATTATTTTGACGATACATTTATTCGAATCACTGTTAAGAACCTTTCCGCGGATCCGGCATACATAGCTGTGTTGCCAACTCTTTGGATCCGTAATTCTTGGAAGTGGGGCTACCCAGGCATTACCAAAAGAAACATAACGGTAAATTCTGATGGCTCTTTGCTTGTGCCTGAGTTGTTAGGCCCAGGGGTTCAGCGTTTTTCTCAGGATAAGTTCTCTGCCCATTATTTTTATTGCGACCAACCTAATCAGTGGCTATTTACAGATAATGAGTCTAATTGTGAGCTTTTATTTGCAACTGCTGATGGCGATAAATATACTAAAGATGCATTCCATCGTTATTTGGTTAATGGAGAAAAACAGGCTGTTAATCCAGAGCTTGAAGGTACAAAAGCTACAATGATATGCGAAAATACTATTGCAGCGGGTGATACATGGGTTGTTAATTGTAGATTATCTTCTAAGGCTCATGCTGATCCATTCTCTGAGTCTGCAATGATTTTGGCAAGAAGAGAGGAGGAAGCACAAGATTTCTACGCTTCATATCAAAGAATAAAGAATTTTAAATCGAGTGAAGATCTGGATTTATTTGTAGCTGCATCATCTGGGCTTTTATGGTCTTGTAAGTATTATGAGTTGAATTTATATCGTTGGTTAAAAGGTGATCCAGGTCAGTTAGCCCCCCCTCAATCTCGCTGGCATAGCGACTATCGTAATTGGAAATATTTGCATGCCCATGATATTTTTGTTATGCCAGATGCCTGGGAATATCCTTATTTCTGTAAGTGGGATTTGATGTTCCATGCTGTTGCCTTTGCTGATTTAGATCCCGCATTTGCTAAGAAACAAAGTGGTATTTTGCGTACCTCCCGTTATGTGTCTCCACAAGCTCAGGTTCCTGCCTATGAGTGGGCATTTTCTGATGTTGATCCACCGCTTGCTTCATGGGCAACTTGGAGAATATTTACAATCGATAGAAATCACACGGGGATTCCAGATTATAAATTCCTTGAAGAATCTATAAAAACATTACTGATTGAATATGGATGGTGGAGTAATCGTAATGCCCGCACTGATTCAGATTTATTTGATGGTGGATTTCTTGGTTTAGATAATATCTCCCCTTTCGATCGTAGATATCCACTAAGTGATGGCAGCCGTATTGAGCAGGCTGATGGCACAGCTTGGATGAGTTTACTCACCCTTTATATGTTAAAGATCGTAGTTGCATTAAAACAAAGGGCTATATATGTACGTCATAACACTAGTGCAGATTTTAGTGGTGAATTGGTTCAGCGGTTTGTTATTAGCTTTATGCATTCTGTATCTTCTCTTAATAGCAAGGAAGAGCGTGGCTATTTGAATTGGGATAATGTGGATGGTTTTTACTATGATCTTTTAAGAAGGCCAGATGGCAAGGCTGAATATATAAGAGTTAGATCACTAACTGGAATCATTCCCCTTCTAGCTGTGCAATCTTTTAGTAGCAGTGATGTGGACGCTGATAAAAATTTAGACATAGATAATGTAATCTTATCCTATATACAAGCTTATGGTATTGATGATTATAGTCTTTCTATTTCCCATCTTGGTTGCTATTCAAGCGGTAGATATCTTTTTGCAATGGTTTCTCCCTATCGGCTTAGAAGAGTTTGCAGATGGTTGTTTGATGAATCTGAATTTTTGTCTACCTACGGCATTCGTAGCCTTTCTAAGTTTTACGAATCAAACCCATTCTCATCGACTGTTTCGGGAAGTACAGCATCTCTGCAGTATTCACCTGCTGATAGCCCTGTTGCTATGTTTGGAGGTAATTCAAATTGGCGCGGCCCTGTTTGGATGCCCATTAACTACTTATTAATTGAGGCATTAAGGGAATATCATCGAGTTTTAGGAGATGATTTTCTAATAGAATACCCTACTTTTTCTGGCTGTAATTTGCATCTTGGCCATATTGCAAATGACTTAGAGGCTAGATTGATCTCCCTGTTCCAAGCTGATGAAGATAACAAAGCTCCTTTCATTAAGTCAAATTCTTACCTGGATAACTTAACTAATACTGAGAATCTATACAATTTTCATGAATATTTTAATGGTGATGATGGCACCGGTGTTGGTGCTAGCCATCAAACTGGATGGACAGCTATGGTAAGGAGAATGTTATTGCATCGCTGGGGATTTAGTGGTGACTAAATACTTATTCTTTATTTCTATTCACTTTATTCTAATTTTGTTGTCATGAACATTTTATCCGTTTCTGTTCCTGCTGTTGACGGTTCATTGCTCCCAATGAGCAATTTCTTGGGTTCACCTCTTCTTATTGTTAATGTTGCTAGTGAGTGCAGGTACACTGTTCAATATGAATCGATTCGTTTGCTAGATATGTTATATAGACCTAGAGGCTTAAAAATTTTAGCATTTCCATCTAATGATTTTGGTGCTCAGGAACCTAAGTCTGTTGATGAGATTATGCTTTTTCTTTCTTCTACATTTAGATTAAATATTCCACTATTTTCAAAGATTAATTGTGTTGGGCCTAGCATACATCCTCTATTCAAGCTGCTCACCAGCGATTCCATGCCAGTAGCCTGGAATTTTGAGAAATTTTTAATTGATCGGCATGGCTCGTTGGTTAAGCGCTTTTCCTCTGATACCTGTTTATCATCTATCCAAATTCAGGAAACTATTGAAAAGCTTGTTGATCCAATTGCTTAGCTCATGCTAATATTAATATGATAGTTATTAACTAAATTACATGTCAATTCATTCCCGTTCACTATTTATTGCACCTCTGCTTGGTTTTTGTGGAGCCATAGGTATTTCTGTTTTTTATTCTCCATTGCATTCCAGGCCACAATTACCTGAAGCCACTTCCATTGCGATCTCCCCCTCCATGCCATGGAATGGAGTCACTGTTTCAACTAAGGGTCGTATTTTTGCAAGTTTTCCTCGTCAAAACCTTACAAAGCCAACTCCTTCTGTTGCGGAAATTCTTCCTGGTGGAGAGTTGAAAGCATACCCTGGTGGTGAATGGAACTCCTATAGCTTTGCTAATTCTGGCGATGGCCAATTTATTGGTATTAATTCAGTTGTTTCTGATGTTAACGATCAGCTTTGGGTTGTTGATCCGGCTGGTGTAGGTGGAAAACCTATCAAAGGTAAGGCTAAACTTGTGCAAATTGATATCGCTTCTAATAAAGTTAAAAGGGTTTATCCTTTTAATACCAACGTTGTTCCAGATGGTGGTTTTATTAATGACGTGCGCATATCAAATGGCTTTGCATTCCTCCCTGATTCGTCTTTAGGTGCTTTGATTGTGTTAAATCTCAATTCCGGAGAGGCAAGACGGGTGCTCTCAAGTGATGTTAGATTACGATCCAACCAAGCACTCAGGCTAACTGTTAATGGTGTGCCATATCTAAATGTAAAAGGAAGGCTTCCAAACGGCAATATGAGCGTGAATCCGGTGGAGGTTTCCCCCGATGGTAAATATTTTTATTTTCAACCAAGTGGAGGCCCACGCTTATTTAGATTGCCCACCAACTTATTGACCGATTTCAGCATATCGGATTCAAAATTAGCAGCCGCTATTGAAGATATGGGTCCAGGGCCTTTTAATGCTGGTATGACAATGACTAAAGATGGTTCTATTTATTTTAGTGACATTGAAAAGGGTGGTATTAATCGTCGCAGGCCTGATGGCAGCTTCGAGCTGATAACACAAGGTCCATCTTCTATTCTGGTTTGGCCAGATGCATCTCGGTTAGGCCCAGACGGTTTTTTATATTTTCCCTCATCTCAAATTAATCGTTTTGCTGGTAATAGTCCCACAGGTAAGCTGCAAATACAATATCCATTTCATATGTTTAAGGTTAAATTGCCCGGATCCTCTTTCTTGAATTAGTTTTACAATGCCTTCAAGGCTCCTATGGCTTAGTTATTTTCTCATTTGTTCAACCAGTATACCTGCTTATGCTGATGATTCTGCAGCTGATGCTTTAGGCCAAACCAGTCCTGAGCTTGCTGTTTATGTAATACCTAATGATACTTTTAAGTTTCTTTTGGCACCTCTTCAATCTTCCAACCGTTTTGAGTATAACCACTATTTCCCAATACTCGTAGGTTCTAATTCTCAGCTTTTTATAGATAATACTATTTATGCTAAGCAGCGCCCTTTGGAAACTAATGATCTTGATAGCTCTTACATTCAAACTGTTGGAGATTCCATCCGTGTTGGTTATCGTGAACTCTTAAAAGGTGCTGACTCTTTTTGGGGTGTTAATTTTGGTTATGATAATGCTTTCCAGGCTGGATACTATTATCAGCAGCTTGGAGTTGGTTTTGAGCTTACCTCTCCTAACTTTCAGCTTGTTAGCACCTTTGCATCTCCAATAGGGAATAGACGTTATCCAAACCCGGGTGAATCTGTTCTATCCCCTTTTAACGTTCAAGTTACTTTGCCAACAGGCTTAAAGAATGTATCATTTCTGCCTCGTTTCTACTATGTATATGATCATTTTGGTGATTCATCTCCTGGCGGTCAACTTCAGATTAATTATGGAATAAATCCTCAATTAACCCTTGAGTTTGCTGTTAGTTATGATTACATATCTGGTTCAGGTGGCGCATTGGAATTGAAGTGGAGACCTAACATACCGATAGCTCCTACTAGTGGCTCTCCAATAAATCCTGCAATACTTGGCTCTTTTGCCGGTCCAGTTGGTAATAATGGCACTCGTATTATTCGTTTAACTGGTTCAGATCCAGCGTTTGGTGAATAAAAGTTTGTGTTTGTAGATTTATAATCAGGATACTAATCCTAAAAGAATTGGTTTTAGAATCTCATTATCAAGCGATAAGGCTCCACCACCACAACATATCAAAACTGCTGCCATAACTACATAAAGTAGTGCTTTTTCCCAGCTTGGTGGATCACCCACTCCCATAGGTCCGGCATAATCCCCTTGAGGAATTTGAAATGGATCTGGAGCGATGAAGGGAAATCCCTTAGATATCTCTAATATCACTGCATATGCCATAGAAAACAGAATTGCTAGTGATGCTGGCCCGGTTAGAAATCCAGGGAGCAAGGCGATCCCTCCCAGCCACATCGAATATGCAGATAATCCACACAGAATGGTTGGTGTATTCATTGCTTTCGCCCAGGTGCTTAGATTCCTAATCTTTGGCCATCCATGGCGTATGAATGCAATAGACATCGTAAGCCTTAGAACCAGCAAACCAGAAGCTGCAATTGTTGAACTTGAATCTGGGAACAGGAGTGTTGCAATTGTTGTGTAATCCATTAATTTGATTTTGGTTTTAATGTTTGATTTATTTAAATGTTAGTTGAGAAATATCAAGGCATGGCCATCTGGATCGCGTGCTTGAAATGCGAGAGTTCCTCCCCAATAGTCAGGAGGTATTGATACTATAGGTCCTATTGATTCTGGTGAACATATCTCCTTTAGCTTCTCATGAGTAATTTTTATGTTTTCAACTAATATCATTGTTCTCCATTCACTTAGATCTGTTGGCTTTGGGTTTAATCTTTCTCTACGGTTTGGATTTGGTAGTTGATAATCTAGTAGTTCAATTCCCATTCCATTGCTATTTGCCCGTAAACTGGTAATCACCACCTTAGTATTAATTAGCCCATCTAGTTGATCTTGTTCTTTTCCGTAGTTTATTCCATTTCCTGCTATTTCCATTCCAAGCAGTTCATTGTAGAAAGCAATGCTTTTCTGTGTATCCGAAACCCCGATCGCTGTGTGATCTATACCCATGAATAGCTTGGAATTTGCTTTATGCCATCTTTGGCTCCCTTTGTCTTGAGGAAATTTAAGTAGTTCCAGCGGATGTCCCACGCTATCTTTAATTTTTACCGCCTCAATATTTGCTGCTTCTTTGTTTGATTCGGGAAGAGTTACAAGCGTTCTTGATATTTGTGTTGCATTAGAAGCCCCTTTATTAAAAGCGTCGTTAAGGTTGCTAACTACAATGCAAATATGTTGAAACCAGAGATCATTGCTCTGGGAATCTTCCGGAATTAGTGTTGCTACTATTTTGTCATTCTTTTGTGTGGGAACTTGCTCAAATTCCCACAGTTCAAGAAACTCCTCACCTATTCTAAGAGAAGCTTTATTGATTATTGCCCCAGGTATTCCAATAAGTTCACCTAACCATAAACCATCTATACGTGTTTCTGAAATACAACTAAAGCCTAGATTGGTAGTGTACCAATTGATTTGCTTTTGAAGGTTGACTGTTGTCTGCGAGGTGTTAATGATTTTTTTTATATTATTCATGAATTTTTCTCTTCAGTTAATTTTGAAATACTTAATATTCCTCCAGCGCAAACAAGTAATGTTCCAATTATCGTGCCAAGGTCTAGTTGCTCCTTGAAGATTATCCATCCGAGTAAAGCTGCAAATACAACCGAACTGTATTGAAATGCCCCTATTTCATGCGGTTTAGCGTAGGTGTATGCTTTAATTAATAGAAATTGAAAACAAACAAGGCAGCCACCTGTCGCAAGCATTATTAATCCTTGCTCTTGATTTATTGACTGTAGTTTACCTGCTACTAATATTGTTGATATAAGTGATCCAATTAGTAGAAAATAAATCATCTGAGTTATGGGTGAGTCGGTTTCATCTAATTTTTTAACTGCCAAAAACTCAATTGCTGTTACGAACCCTGCGGCTAAGCCTAAGATATTTCCTGGATTGGTTAATATAGTTGCGTCTGGCTTTACTATAATAACCATACCGGCAAATCCGAGTCCAATTGCTATCCATAGTTGTCGATTAATTCTAGTTTTTAAAAATATTAATGCTAATATTGGTATAAAAATTGGGGTTGTATTTAGTAAGACATTTGCATTTACTAGGCTCGTTAGCTGAGCAGCAGCTATAAAAAGGAGGAATCCGGCTATGCCAGTTCCACCTCTCAGAAGATGTGTTTTTATGGCTTCTGTTTTGAGATCCTTAAACCCTCTTGCCGCAACAATCGGTATTAATATGATTAAGGCGCTAATAAATGTAACCCAAGTAAACATCTCAACGCTTAGTTGTGCTTCAAGGAATTTGCCAAAGACACTTTGAATTGTGTTTGCTAGAAAGGCCAAAACCAAAAATATCGAACCTAGAAGTAGGGATTCTTTAACTTTTGTAGGCATCGCAAGGCAGGCTTTATATTTAATTTAATCAATTTCCGCTGCAATGCAATTGATTATTCGCAATGTGTCCATTTCACGATAATTTGTTTTTTTGTTGGCCCTTCCATGATCCTACATCTATTATGTATGGGCTTGATAATTCTTCACAATGTCTGAGCAATTTTTGAAGGGAAAGGTTGCAATAGTTACTGGCGCTAATAGTGGTATTGGTAAGGCTGTAGCTTTAGAGCTCGCCCTCCGCGGTGCCAGTGTAGTAGTTAATTACCGCTCCCACCCCGAATTAACAGAGGCTGTCATCACCGAGATCTCAGCAGCAGGTGGAGTTGCCATTGGTGCTCAGGCTGATGTTACTGACCTTGATTCTCTTCAGGGTATCGTTGAACTTGCAGTAAAATCTTTTGGCCGGTTAGATATAATGGTTAACAATGCTGGCCTTGAAACCCGTACTTCTATACTAGATACCACTCCAGATGATTATGATAAAGTTTTGAACGTTAATTTAAAGAGTAGCTTTTTTGGCACTCAATTTGCTGCAAAGCAGATGATTTCTCAAGGCGGTGGAGGCAGGGTGATAAATATTTCCTCTGTTCACGAAGATTGGCCCATGCCAAATAATACAGCCTACTGTTTAGCGAAGGGTGGTATTCGGATGCTTGCACGCACAGCAGGTGTTGAACTAGCCCCCCATGGTATTAACGTTGTTAACGTAGGCCCAGGTGCTGTTAATACTCCTATTAATGCGCCAACAATTAATAATCCTGAACTTTTAGCTAAACTCAATTCGGCGATCCCAATGGGTCGAATGGCTGAGCCCAACGAGATCGCAGCCGTTGTTGCTTTTCTTGCAAGCGATGCCGCAAGTTACATAACAGCTACCTCAATTTTTGCTGATGGTGGCATAATGCAATCGAGTCCTGGTTTGTAATTTTTTTTAAAACTCTATTAAATTCTAATTATGGTATTTTCGATTCGTTTTTTAATAGCGTTCTTTTTTATTATTTCTGGTGCTGCTTTTGCTCAGGAATCTAGTTTATTAAATGCAAAACTAAAGCTTCTTTCAGTATATTCTAAGCCCCTTGCCCATGAAGGTCCGGTTTTCATTCCAGAATTAAATCAATTATTCTTTACTTCTAATCGTTTATATAGTTCGGATGGGTCTCAATATGTTGTTGCTTCTAGTTTTAATTTACAAGATGGTTCTACCCGCGATTTAGGTCTTACAAGTTCTATACCTATGGCAAATGGTGCTTTCCGATTGAGTAACGGAAATATTGTTTTAACTATGCAAGGTAATAAATTTAAACCAGCTGGTTTAGCAGAGTATAACCCTTTTAATGGCAATGTTAAATTGCTTACATCAGGTTATGCTGCTTATCAATTTAATAGCCCTAATGATGTTGTTCAGGCTCCTGATTCCTCAATTTGGTTTACTGATCCTCAATATGGCTATGAGCAGGGTTTCCGTCCAAAGCCATCTATAGGTAATTGGGTATGGCGTTATCATCCTGCTAGCGGTATTCAACGTTTAATGATTGATGGTTTTGCTAAACCCAATGGTTTGGCATTCAGTTTGGATTTTAAATATCTCTATGTTACTGATTCTGGTTATATATCTGGCAATGGTGCTCTTAATAGCTCGCTGCCGCGCACTATATATCGTTTTTTGATTACATCCTCGCCTGATGGCATATTTGCAACCCAGAGATCGATCTTCTGTGTTGTTTCAAAAGGTATACCCGATGGTATTAAGGTGGATCAACTCGGTCGAGTCTGGACAGGTACGGGCGCAGGGCTAGAGGTGTTTGATAAGGATGGTACTCCTTTAGCTGTTATACCTGTATCAGGAGGTGTTAGTAATTTCGCATTAGCTCCCAATGGCGCTTATGTAATGGGTGAAACTAAGTTATATAGGTTGGATATCTAATTCCTCTATATCTACCTTTTTGTCAACTATTTCCCTTAATGTTCTATAGTTTGCTTCATGCTTTTCGCCATTAAGTATTATTGTATGTACACGAATACTTCTTTTTTCCGTTGCTTCTAATGATAGTAGTGTGTGATTTAACGTGCCAAGTCCTGAACGCGCAACGAGCACTACTGGTAAATCCCATACTTTAATTTGATCAATTTGTAACCAGTTATCTCTTAGCGGTACCATTAAACCTCCCGCTAGTTCAACTACTAAGGCGCCATCATGGTTTGGTAATTTTAATTTGTCGTTTTCTATTGTTATTCCTTCTGCTTCAGCCGCTTGATTTGGTGAGGCTGCTAATTTTAATCTATAGGCCTCAGGTATAATCCTGTTTTCTTTTATACCTGTTAGTTTTTTAATAGTGGCGCTATCGCCTCCTGTATCAAGTTCGCCGCATTGCACCGGTTTCCAGTAATGCGCGTTTAGCTTTGCTACCAATAAGCTGCTTACGATTGTTTTTCCTACATTTGTGTCTGTTCCCGCAACAATCAGCCGGCTAGGCATGTCTTCTTCTTGTTTATTTAACATTAGGCTTTTGTGCTATTACCAGCATTATATCCCAGTTTATGGTTATTGTTTTTGTTTTCTTATTTGATCCCTGTAGCCAGCTCTGATCTAACTTTTTTAATTCTTTTTGATTTAGTTTGCTAGTGGCGCCCCCATTCGTTCCTATCCACTTCATCTCTTTTAAGAATTTAAGCCCTGAGTTGTATTGCTTGCTATATCTAATTATTTTATTTTCCTTGATTTCAGCTACTTTACTAAGGCTTTTGATTAATTCTGCTTCAATTGGTAGTGTGATTCCTGTGTATTTCACTCCAGCTATTTTGGCTGCGATCTGCCAACTTGTAAAACTTCCCTCTACGGGCACTGTTATTGCTATCCAGCCTCCTGGGGCTATTGCTTCTCCCCATTGTTTTATTTGCTCTACTGGATCTTTCAACCAATGCAAAGCAAAATTGCTGGCTATTAACGCAGCACCTATTGCTTCAGGTGGTATCCCTTGGTTTAAATCCCATTCCAATTTCCGCACATTCGCCACTTCTGATTGGGCTAGCAGTTCTTTGCATTCATCTACTAATACTGCTGATAATTGTTTATTTTGTTTTTCTAATGCTTCTGTTAGGTTCCCGCTCCCCGCTCCAAAATCAAATATAAGTCCTTTAGGTATTTCTAGATTTTTGCAGTATCTAGCGAGTCGCCAAGCTACTGCCTGTTGCAGTTTTGCATTTTTTGCATAAATATTTGCGCCTCTTGCAAATGCTTGGCAGGGTTTTATATTCATTGTTTATTGTTTTTGCAGCCAATTCAAAACCATTTCCGCGAGTTCTGGCATTAAAAGTCCGTGGCCAATTCCATCCAATGTGATCATTTCTGCTTTATTTAATTCTCTGCGCATTTCTGTTTTGCTTGCGTTGCTTACAATTTGATCTTCTCCAGCCTCCACTATTAATACTGCTGAGTTGTGTGGAAAGCTTTTGGGTATTTCTTTGCATTTGGCTAGTAAATCCAAATCTTTTAATAACTTTATTTTGCCTAATTCAGAAATGTTCTGATTCTCCACCCCTGGGGGTAGATAATCCACCGGCTGCGGCGCTGCAACTTTTTCTCTGAAGTTATCAAATAATTCTTTTATTTCATCTGCTTCTATTTTTTGGGCCATTCCTTTTAATGCGATTTCCAATGCCCTGCCGCCGCTTCCTTCTGGAATGAATCTACCAAAACTTGCTAGCAATATCACAGCCTCGGCTTCGGCTAATATTTTATTTGGCGTTAGATGAAGGCCAAGAGAGTTTACAACTAGTGCGTGCTTGTATTTGCTATTCCATTGCGGTATTTTTTCTTTATTCTCTCCATAACCTCGTTCGAAGCACTCAAGTAGCCAACCTCTTTTCTCGCATGGCTCTTGCCAGGATTGCCAGCAGTGTTGATCACTTCCCCAGCCATGCACTGCTATTAACTGCCATTGCATTTTCATACTTGCTTTTCTACTTTGCCAAGTATGTCCATGAATCTTGCGAGGCAATTGTTTGGCAGATCTGGCCGCAGGCTCACCCTCAGCTGTGCCTGTCCTTCCGGCACTGTTGGCGGCCTTATGGCAATCACCAGTATCCCCGCTTGCTCAAGTTTTTTTTGCATTTCTAGCGCCTTTATATCCTCTGCCAGCTTGATTGCCATGATGGGGCCATTGCCAGGCGGACGAGGCCAGCCATATTGCTCCAGTGTGTTACGCCATTGATTTGCGCTTGCAGTTAATTGCTGTCTTATCTGATCTGCCCCTGGTGCCTTAATCAGTTCCAGAGCTTCCATCGCTGCCGCCGCTAGTGGAGGCGCGAGGGCGGTGGTGTAGCGGAAGGCTCCACTGGTTTGCAGTAATTTTTCAGCTACTGCTTCATCAGCAGCTAGGAAGGCGCCGCCGCTTGCAAATGCTTTACCAAGGGTTCCACTTATTAGTGTTATCCCCTCTATTCCATGGCCTAGCCCCTTGCCTTCTTTGCCCATGATCCCAAGGGCATGGGCCTCATCGAGTAGCAGCTTTGCATTGTGTTTTGTGCAGAGACTTGCTAGGGCTTTAACATCCGGACTACTGCCTTCCATACTAAACAGGCTCTCGCTAATTACTACTAATTTCCTATCAACATCAACAGCTCTAATCTTTTCTAGTTTTTGCTCTAGATCTTCAAGATTATTGTGTTTAAACCTTTTTAATTTTGCGCCTGTTGCTTTTATGCCCACTAGCAGTGAATGGTGAATTAGTTGATCGGTTAGCACCAAGCTGTGGCGATCAGCTAAGGCAGCTACTGCTGCAATGTTTGCTTGAAAGCCACTTGGG
>Ga0247844_1006703_pt1 | contig 13655 bp, 13 predicted proteins | sample LaCtaG_FD_192421 | JGI IMG/M metagenome (GOLD analysis project Ga0247844, IMG submission 192421) | Freshwater microbial communities from meromictic Lake La Cruz, Castile-La Mancha, Spain - LaCruzMarch201714.5m_1 | ecosystem: Environmental > Aquatic > Freshwater > Lake | place: Spain: Castile-La... | reverse complement strand
ACGTGGAGACGCCGGGGCTCTGCGCCCCCCTGGTCGGGGGCGGTGAGACGCCGGTGCATGGGACCTTCGCCTGGCTCGACTGGCGCGCGGACCGCCGCGAGGACATCCTGACCCTGGGTCTGGACACCGACCTGCAACTGGCCGTCGGGTATGTCCCGTTGGTCGGGAGCCTGGATGAAGGCCTGGCGCAGGTCGAAGCCGACTGGCGCGAAGGGCTCGCCGCCGGGGTGGCCGACAGCGCTGTGCCGGACGGCTTTGCCGCGGCGGCCCGCTCGGTCTATGGGCGGCTCCTGTCGCTGCTCCTGTACCTGTGCGCGGACGATGCCGACTACCAGCGCCCACCCTGGCCAGCGCCGCGGCGGACCAAAAAGGGCCTGCGCCTGTTCCCGCCGGATCAGCCGTCGATCTGGACCGTCGGGGAGCGCATCGGGGCCGTGTTGCGGCACGCCACGGACCCGCGGGAACCGGGGACAGCGGCGGCGGACGGTCACCGGTCCTCGCCGCGCGCCCATGTGCGCGCCGCCCACTGGCATTCCTTCTGGCGCGGCGCCCGCGATGGCGAGCGCGTGGTCCGCTGGTTGCCGCCGATCCTGGTCGGGGCGGACGGGGTCACGGGACTGCCGGTGACGGTGCGACCGGTGCGGGCGCACTGAGCGCACACCCGTCGCGATACCGACGCATCACCGCGCGCCATCACGCACACCGGCGGCCATCGCCTCACCGACGCTTTGGCCGGTTCGGGCACGACCCACATGCCGTTTGATTGCTGCTGTTGACCGCCGTGCCTTGACCGCTGGGACGGCCGCGTGGCGGAGGTCCGCCATCCGGACCCAAGACCGCCGGTGCCTGATTCATGCAGTGAGGGTCGTCGGGCGGATACGCATCTCGTCACCACAAGGGAGATGGTTCGCGCCCGGGAGCGACAGTGCGAGAACGGATGGAGGCCCCTTACGATATCACGGGCTGACTCGGACGTCACGAGACCTCAGCAGGTCGATGTCCGTCGGCAACCGACCCAAACCTGACAGATAGAATTCATCACTGGGCGTCCGCTTCGTCCCGATAACGAACAGGACCGGTTGCGCGCTGTTTTTCTCAATCATTCGTCGAATATTTTGGCGGCACCCACATAGCAACCTCAGTCATAACAGTTGTTGCCGGCAAATGAAGCATAAAACATCTTATGTGCATTTTCATGACTGTACGGCGCTAAAGTCTCGGCCACCGATCGTTATGAAGTCGAAAACCAGTGCAAAGACCGCCAGGCGAAGTCATCACCAAATTCTTCATTTGGTGCGCGCATACCTGGCGGCAATCGGCATTTGGCGACCTCCGCCGAACGAACGCGCATGCACCTTAATGATCGGCGGTGCCTGTCGTCGCTTAAACTCAGCCCTCGCCAGCATGTCTTCAATCCGCTCATGCAGCACCAAATCCGCTTCAGGGTCGGCTGGTGGTTCCCCTTCAAGAATCTGCCGTAGCAGCGGATCAAGAATCTCATAGGACGGAAGGCTATCGCTGTCACGCTGCCCTGGTGCTAGCTCTGCCGACGGGGCCTTGTCGATGATGGCCTCCGGGATGAGTGATTCGAATTTTTCGTTGATCCACTGGGCGAGCCGATAGACCTCCGTCTTGTAAAGGTCGCCGATAAGCCCGATGCCGCCGTTGGTGTCTCCGTAAAGGGTGCAGTAGCCGACGCTCATTTCACTCTTGTTGCCAGTCGATACGAGCAGCGCGCCCAAGTCGTTCGAGTACTCCATCAGGATCGTACCACGGACGCGGGCTTGGAGGTTTTCTGCGGCCAGACCGGAGAGATTTTTGTGCATGGCGCGGTTGTAACCGCGGTGGAAAGTCTGAACGATGTTTTCGATGGGGTGCGTTCGCAGTTCAACTCCCAGCCGTTGGCAAAGGTCGGCCGAGTCGGAACTGCTTCCCTCACTGGAGTACTTTGATGGCATGGTGATGGCGACAACGTTTTCCGGGCCGAGGGCCAAGGCGGTGAGTGCGATCACCAGGGCGGAGTCGATGCCGCCGGAGGACCCCACGACCACGGAGCGAAAGCCCGTCTTGGCCATGTAGTCACGCAAGCCAACGGTGAGTGCGCCGAACACCGCCTCCTCGGTCGAGCACGGTAAGGGCGCTTCTCCGGTGAATTGCCCCTGGTCGAAGTCAGCCACAACGAGGTCCGGCCGGAATCCCGGCCCGTGCGTGCGAATGGTTCCGCCGTCGGCAAAGAACGAGTTGCCGTCGAAGACCAGTTCGTCGTTTCCGCCGACTTGGTTCACGTAGGCCAAGGGCAACCCTGCCTTGAGGAGAGTGCCCGCCCGGATTGCAGGCTTGCCAACGTAAAAAGGGCTGGCGTTAATCGAAACGGCCAAGTTGGCACCGGCCTTGGCCAGATCGCCGAGAGGATCCACGGCATAGTCACGCCCCTGGTAGTTCCAGCCATCCTCGCAGACAAGCAATCCGATCCGGTATCCGGCCACGTCGAGAATCGCCGGATCACGCGGGCCCGGCTCGAAGTAGCGCCGCTCGTCAAAGACATCGTAGGTCGGCAGGAGTTGCTTGTGGTAGCGCTGCACGATCCGTCCCTGATCAAGGACTAACAAGGAATTGAACAGGGGCTTGCCCAAGCCTGGATTGGGCGTGACCGCGCCCAGTACTAACGTGATCGGCAACCGGCGGGCGTACTCGGCCAGACGGGCAATGGCGGCGTCCTGAGCGGACAGTAGTCGCGGGTCGAAGAGGAGATCGCGCGGCGGGTAGCCGATCAGCGCAAGCTCTGGGCAGGCCAGCAGCCGGATTTCGCGGGCGGTCGCCTGATCCACCGCAGCAAGCACTTGCTCCAGGTTGCTGGCGATGTCTCCGACAGTCGGGTTGGTTTGGGCGAGTCCGATGCGGATCATGGGAACAGGCTCCGCAAGTAGGCGACGTAGGTCGCGTTGGCGCACAAGGTCTTGCCCGGCGCGTCGGAGAGCTTGGCGACCGGTTGGCCATTGGCCTCGACCAGCTTCATGACAATATTTAGGGGCTTCAGACCTAAGTCATTACCCAGGTTCGTGCCGATACCGAAACCGGTCTGGATGCGGTCAGCGAAATGGTCATAGATTGCGATGGCCCGGGGGAAGTTGAGGCAGTCGGAAAAGACGAGCCGCTTACCGACGGTGGGAACCCGCAGCTTCGCATAGTGGGCCAGCGCCTTTTCTCCCCACACGATGGGATCGCCCGAGTCGTGCCGCAGGCCGTCGAAGAGCTTGGCGAAGAAGAGGTCGAAGTCCCGCAGGAACGCATCCATGGAGATGACATCCGTGAGCGCAATACCCAGGGCACCGCGATAGGTCTCGACCCAGACCCCGAGAGCACGCTTCTGGAAGTCAGGAAGGGTGCCGCCCACGGCCTGGAAGATCTGCAAGAATTCGTGGGCCATGGTGCCAATGGGAACAAGGCCCAGTCGACGGGCGAGGTCCACGTTGCTGGTGCCCTTGAACCAATTGCCGCTCCGGACCTTCAGGGTGGTAACGACCTCTTCCTGCCAGGTACGCGACGCCCGACGCCGGGCACTGAAGTCGAAGACCTCAAAGGGCGTTGCGCGCGGCCGTACCGCGTTGGCCAGGGCGATCTTGGCTTGGAGGCGTGCGCGCCCGACGCTCAGGACCGCGTCGCGGTCGTTGCCGACCAGGCACCGGACATAGAGTTCGCTGACGATTGCCAGTAGATAGATTTCGAACATCGTCACCTGGGTAATCGGGCCACGTGCCTCAATGACGAGATCGCCGCCCGCGGTGTCGATAACCAAGTGGCGATCGAGAAGCCGGAAGTTCTCCAGGTAGTCGATGAACCAGGGCGACATGAAGTAGAGGCCACCCAAATAGTCCAGTTCCGCCCCGGTAAAACGAAGGGAACTCAGGGCCTCAACCTCCCGGCGCACGTCGCCGACCAGTTCCGCCAGGGGGAACTCCGGGTTGTTGCGACATTTGAAGCGATAGACAGCCGGGACTTCCGGCACGGCCTTTACCATCGCCTGGAGCATCGTGAGTTTGTAGAGGTCAGTATCGAGAAGGGACTGGATAATCATGACGGCATCCTTCGTTTCATAACGCCACTAACGAGCAGTTGGCGGCTGCTGGCCCGGCCAGGCTCAATTCAGATCGTGCGGTCGAAAATGGTCATCTCCTTGGCGCGATAGAGCTGCGCCGGGCGGTTCTGGCCCCCCTTGAAAGCGCCCGGCACCTCCTCGACGAAGCCCAGTTCCCGCACCTTGCGGCGGAAGGAACTCTTGTCGAGGGGGGTTCCTAGCAGCCGTCCATACAGGTCTTGCAGTTCCGACAGGGTGAAGGTGTCGGGCAGCAAGAAAACCGGCAGCGCCGAGTAGGAGGCTTTGTTCCTGAGCCGTTCGACGGCGGCACCGATGAGGGTGGCATGGTCAAACGCCAGGGGCGGCAGGGCATCGACCCGAGCGAGCAGGTCGGCCGGCCATCGCTTCATGGTGTCCCGATCCTCCAGGGCCACGTAGCAGACGCTGACGGACCACCCGCGGGGATCGCGGCGTGGGCCAGAGAAGGTGGCCAGTTGCTCCAGGTAGCGGACTTCCTTACCCGCCTTGGCCTTGAGTACACGGCGGGCGGCAGCAGCAGTGCTGTCGTCCTCCTCGGCGTGAACATACCCCCCAGGCAGCGCCAAGGCTCCCTTGTAGGGCTCAGCGTCGCGGCGTATCAGGCCAACGCGCAAGCCGTCCGACAGGCTACTTTCAAGGTCGACGGTGAGCAGGGCTACATCGACCGTGACGAGGATTTTGGAGTACACGGTAAGGTCCGATTTCAGGTTCATAACGACATCCTAGCAACGTTAGTTGTATTGAACAACTAAAATTAGTTGCGCGTTACCACTAACTATGCTTTACTTTCCTTAGTGGTGTGTTGCCACTAACAAGCCAAGGAGACCGCTATGAACAAGAAGACCCACCTGGTCGTGATCGACCCACAGAACGACTTCTGCGGCATGCCGGGCGCGGCCCTTCCCGTCGCCGGCGCCAGCGGGGACATGCAGCGGCTGGCTGCCTTCATCGACGCCAACGCGCCGCGCCTCGACGACATCCACATCACCCTGGATTCCCACAACCCGGTGGACATCGCGCACCCCGCTTGGTGGGTGAACGCCAATGGCGCCGCCCCGGCCGCGTTCACGGTGATCGGCGAGGACGACGTGGTGGCCGGCCGCTGGCGGGCCCGGCTGCCCGAACTCCAGGTCCGAAGCCGGGAGTACGTACAGCAACTCGTCCGCGCCGGACGCTACGCCCTGGTGATCTGGCCCGAGCACTGCCTGATCGGGACCTGGGGCCACAACGTCCAGGCCGAGGTGATGGCGGCCCTGAACCATTGGGCACGCTCCCGTATGGAGGTGGTGGACTTCGTGACCAAAGGTTCCAACCCTTTCACCGAGCACTACAGCGCGGTCCAGGCAGAAGTCCCCGATCCGGCGGACCCGTCGACCCTGGTGAACACCCGGTTCATCGAGACCCTTGCTCAGGCCGATGAGATTCTGATCGCCGGCGAGGCGCTGTCGCACTGCGTCGCCAACACGGTCCGGGACATCGCCGCCAACTTCGGGGACGAGAACATCAAGAAGCTCGTGCTCTTGGAGGATTGCTCCAGCTCGGTCGCGGGTTTCGAGGGCCTTGGTCAGCAGTTCGTCGCCGAGATGACGGCGCGCGGCATGCGCGTCGCCACGTCCGTCGCTTATTGAAAGGAAGACGCCATGAAACTGAACGACATGCAATCCGGCAAGGCCGCGGGATTCAACTTCTCGGGGGTTCGCCCCGAGAAGTTGGGTGCGACCGAATACACCTTGGTGAGCGTCGTCACCGACAAGACGGGCAGCGTCACGTCGTTCGCCGCCGAGCTCCTGGCGATGAAGCGGGCGGTGGTGGACGCTTGCCGAAAGAGTCCCAGGTCAGCCTACCTGCTCCTGCGACAGGTGGAGTTCAACACGGTGGTGGACGAGGTCCACGGCTTCCTGGGACTGGCCGACATCGATCCGGCCAGCTACCAGGAGCCGGCCACCGGCGGCATGACGGCACTCTACGACGCGACGTTTGCCGCGGTAACCGCCACTCGGGCTTACGGCAAAACGCTCACGGACGCCGAATTCGGAGTCAATGCGATCATTTTCGTCATCACCGACGGCGACGACAACGCATCCCGTACCGGGACCGCCAAGGCCATCGCCCGCGAGGTGGCTGAAAGCGTCAAGAGCGAGGCCTTGGAGTCGATCCGGGTGGTGTTGATTGGCGTCAACGCCGGCCAGTATCGGGCGACGCTTAAGTCCTTTGCCGCGGCGGCGGGGATCGACCAGTACGTGGACGCGGGGGAGGCGACGCCCGGCCGGCTGGCAACGCTGGCCCAGTTCGTTGCCACATCCATCGCGTCACAGTCCCAGAGCCTGGGCACTGGCGGACCCAGCCAAGCACTGGTCTTTTAAGGACCCGACGATGACCACCGACAGCTACTTCGTGATCGGCTCGAACCACCAGTCGACGGGGATGCCATGCCAGGACTACGCCCTTCACGGGACCCGGTTCGGCATCGTCGCCGACGGTTGCAGCACCTCGCCTGGCCACCCGGACATCGGGGCGCGCCTGGTGGCTCTCGGCCTTGCCCGCGCATTCTCGCTGGACCCGGCGGGTAGCCGTTCCCCCGAACCAGCCCTGCTTGCCGGTCTGCGCGACGCCTTGGACTCCGGCTGGGTGGACCGGGACGACTTGCTGACCACGGTCGGCGGCTTTCTGGTTGGCGCGGACGGTCTGCAGGCCTGGCTATGGGGCGACGGGGTCATGTCCGCTGTCTTCACCGACGGAACCACCGAAATCCGCGTGGTGACCGCAGACGACAACGCACCCTGCTACCCGATCTACCTGCTCCAGCCGCACGGCCCGCGCCCGCCGGCCGTGGTGAACGCGCAGCCGCTGGCCGGGGCGACCTGCGTCCACTGGGACCTGCGCGGCGATCCCCGTCCCCTGGCGACTTTCATCATTGCCACGGACGGGCTCGCGCAGCTCCAGGGCCTGGACACCGGGCCGGCCGCCGCCGAGATGGCAGCGTTTCGGACCACGGCCGGCGCCTTCCTGAAGCGCCGGGCGCTACGCGTCCTGCGGGCAACCCCTCCCATCGATGACATTGGACTGGCGGCCTACCATGAAGATCCTCGCTGAAAACAAAGGCTGGGTGTCCCTCGAATCCCGCCATGTCATTGCTGCTGGCGGCGAAGGGACGGTCTATGGTCGGGACGGTGATGCCTTCAAGATCTATCACCAGCCCCGCGACCTGGCAGATAAGATCAGGCTACTGAAAGGACTGGACCACCCCGGCATCATTGCCCCCAGAGGCATTCTGGAGGACGAGCGCCGCCAGTGCGTTGGCTACTGGATGCGTCGGGAGGCCGGGGCGGCGCTGCCCAACTTGTTCGCCAACGCCTGGCGGCACACCAACGCCTTTGGAGCGGCGGAAACGCAGGCAACGGCGGCAGCAATGCGCGAGGTGGTGGAATTCGCCCACAGTCGTGGGGCATTGCTGGTGGACGCCAACGAGTTCAATTGGCTGGTCGCGGGCTTACGCACCAAGAAACCTGCGCCCAGGCCGGTCGCCATCGACGTGGACTCCTGGCAGATCGGCCGCTACCCCGGTACTGCGCTGATGCCTTCCATCAAAGACTGGCAGGCCAGCGGATTCTCGGAGAACACGGATTGGTTCGCCTGGGGCGTGGTGACCTTTCAACTCTTTACTGGCATCCACCCCTACAAGGGCACCCATCCAAAGTATGGCCGCGGCGCCCTGGAAGCGCGGATGCGGGCGAACGCCTCAATCTTCGACCCCAGCGTACGCCTGAACGCGGCCGTGCGCGATCCGTCTGCTATTCCGGCTGGACTGCTCGCCTGGTACAGGGCCGTCTTCCGCGACGGGGTGCGTTGTCCACCGCCGACGCAGTTCGGCAGCATTGCGGCCCCTACGACGAAGATCGCCCCCATCTCCGGTCAGGACGCCGTGGTGACGATCAGCCGGTTGCAGCGCGCCCGCCCTGCCCCGCCGGTGCCGCCGCTCCAGGCAAACAGGATTGCCCAGGACCGGGTGGTGAGGCTCGGTGGCCGTTGGTTCGCCGTGGTGAATGACTCGGACCGCGGCCTGGTTGAACTGGACGACTCCGGCTTCGTGAAGGCCCAGTGGCCGGTGATCGCCAATACCACTCGGTTCTACCCCACCGGTGCCCTGTCCTGGTATCTCGGGCAGCCGTATCTCCTCGCCGTGGGTGAAACAGTGAGCATCTTTCCGGCGCCATTCCTCAAGTCGGCAGGACGGGTGCTGGATGTGTTCACCGATAGTGGGACCTTCGCCCTCGTCCTGACATTCGATGAGCGTACCGGACAAGCGCGCCGACGGACGGCCTGGCTTCAGTCCGGCGCCTGGCAGGAAGCGGACGTGGCCGACACGGAGGAGACCTTCATCAATGCCGCGGGCACCGGCTCCGGCGTGGTCGCTCACATCCCCGACAACGGCGAACTGCGGGTGTATTCGGTTCGATCACCGAACTCCCGATCGATCCAATCGACGTTGATTCGCCCCGATATGACGCTGGAGGCATGGGACGGCGCCATCGTGTTTTTTGACGGCGGCGAGGGCTTCCGGCTCCAACTCAGCACGTCACGTTAGATGCATTCGTGATCGATGTACGCCTGCCCAGGACGAAGACCGGATAGCATTCTGAATCTCGGGCGCAGCGACCGGCGCTGGGTCGCGTGACCCGCCACCGGAAGCCGCGGTGAAACACGGCGATCCGTCCGACCCGGACACCCGACCGCTCGTCACTCACTCGGCCAGCCGCAACGAAATCCCTTTGTTCAGGATGATCTCGATGCCCCGCCCCGCGTCCACCTCCAGCACCGGGAAGGTGTTCTCGGCCATCGTCATGTAGTAGTCGGCGAGCTTCTCCATCGCCCCGCCCACGCCGCCGGCAATCCCGGCCTGGGCCGACTGGGGGGTGAGCATGGATTGGAACTGCACCTGGCTCCCGCTGGTGCTGATCGGGATGCTCGGCACCTGGGTAAAGACTTTCGAGAAAGACTGCAGGAACCCCGCCTGCATGGCGCGGGCGAGCATGGCGCCTTGCTTGGACACCAGTCGGCCGCGGACCCCGACCTTGCCGTCCTCACCCACCGCATAGCCATCGATGGGGACCTCGATCACACCCCCATCGGTGCGCACGCAGGTCAGGGTCTCGGAGCGCAGGTAGGCGCGCTCCGCCCCTAGATCGCCGAAGCCGCCGACGATGACGAAGCACTCTTTCACATCGGCCCGAAAGCGGTTGGGCAGGATCGCATCGTGCTTGATGCGCACCAGCGCGGGGGTCGGCTGGGAGCGCGCCCCTTGACCGGTCGGGGCATCCAGACCGTTCAAGAGGACGCCGCGCAGGATGGTCCCCGCAGGGATGAACAGGGCCTCCTTGGCGGCCGGTGCATTCGACCCCGTGCCGTCGTGTGCCGGTCCGGCGACGACCCGGATATCCAGTGCACGCCCACCCCCTGGCACCGCCGCCGGCGGGGCCGCCATGGCGTTGCCGGGCGGGCTGAACAGCTGGTCCAGTGGCCGCTCGCTACGCGGCACCTCCACCGCCATCAGCGGTGCCACCGGCGGGGGCGACTTGGTATCGCGCAGGCGACCCGGCGGCGGGGCGGCTTGCAGCGCGGCCTGCTTCGCCGTGTCCACCTGCTGCTGGAGAGTCGCGATCTGGCGCTTGAGGTCGTCGATCACCCCCGTGTTGGCCGGTACCACGGGTTCGGACGCAGGGGGAGGACGCTCCGGCGGCTCCGCCGCCTGCTCGCGTTTGTCCTTTTCAAGCTGGTCCTGCACCGCGGTGACATGCTTCTCCATCCGCTCCAACCGCGTGGCCAGCCCTTCGATCCCCAACGACCGCGGGTCGGTATCGGTGAGCAGGTTGCGCACCAGCGTCTCTTGCGCCGTGGGGGCCGGACGCGGCGGGGCGGTGGTCGCCACGGTGAGGGCGGCGATCCCCAGCACCAAGGCGCCCGCCACGCCGAACGCCATCCAGCGCTGCACACCCGGCGACAGCGCCTCCCACTGCGCGCGCAGATTCACTGCGGTTGGCCGCTGGCGGCGACGCCAGCACCGTGCAGTACCAGAAAGACCTCGGTCTCCTGTCCCGGTCCCACGGTCTTCAGTGGCCATGCCGCGACGGCCGCCACCACCTGCTGCTCCACGTCGCAGACGGACGCCGTGATCGCGATGGGGTCCTGGCCGCTATTGCGCACGCCGAGCGTGAGCACACTGGCGCTCGGCCCCGCGGTGAGTTGGGTCTTGTTGACCTTGAGGTGCGCCGCACAGTGGGCCTTGAACGGGGCCTGGCCGACCTGGAACCCCGGAGGCAGCCGCTGCTGGGCCATCGCCCGTAACAGGTCGGTCAGACCCTCCACATAGCTTGCGGCACCAAACCCGTCCCCGCCCACCGCGGACGCCGAACGTGCCGACGGGGCGTCCGCCGTGCTGGTCCCACCCTGGGGCCGATAGCCCGGTACGGTCACGCGAATCTCGCGCGGGGGCACATGCCGCGGGGCCAGGGTGAGGGACAGGGCGCGCTCGCCGTCTTGGCCATCGGTGATCCACAGGGCGATCGGCTCTTCCCCACCGGTGGCCACATAGACCACCCGGCCATCGACGCTGGTGCTCGCACTGGAGACCGTGTGCACGACCGGGTTGGCAAAGGGCGTCACCAGGCGATTCAGGTGCCCGATCGCCACCTCGACCAGCACCGTGGTGCCGGGGGTGACCGTCAGGTTGCGCGGTCCCAGTTCCAGCGTGGCAGGCGGCGCCGACGTGCGCAGAGCGACCCGTTGGACGCCAGCGCGCGTCGGCGCCACCGGGTTGTCCAGCCCGCCGATCAGGCGGATCGCCGGCGGTCCGGCGGCGACGGGGTCGGCGGCGCTGCTCACGGGTGGTGGCGTCCCCGCCGGTTCCTGGAGCAAGGCGCACGAGACGCCGGGTAGTGCGATCTCCGGGTCGGGCGCGGCGGCGACTCCGCCCGCCAGACAGGCGAGCAGGGCCGTGGTTGATCGCAGGGTGCGCGGACGGATCATGGTGAGGGGGTCCCCGGAGGCGTGGAGGCACTGGTGCGCGGCGGTCCCGGATAGACATCCAGATAGCGGATGACCGGGCGGTAGTGGTGAAAGCCGATGCGAATGGCGTAGGTGCGCTCGATGGCGACCGGCTGCGCGGCCGGACCGCTGGTGATGTGCGTGCCGGTGACATAGAGGGTGTCGCTGCCCGCATCACGGCTGATCGCGCGGGGCTGAAACGACAGGCTGATCTTCTCGCGCTTGATCTCACTGATCTGGCTGTCCAGGACGCGCAGCACGTCTTGGCGCAGCGCCGGGGCGAGCAGCGGGTCCAAGGCTTTGGTCAGCACCTCGGCGTTACGCGGGGTGACATTGCCCAGCAGTTCGGCGACGAACAACGCCCATGCGTCCTTCACCTCCTGACTGGCCGCGTTGCGGGCGAGCGTCACTTCCCCGTCGAGCACCGGCGGCACCAGCACCACCGTGCGGTCGGCCTGATGGACGGTGACCGCCAGTGCGATGTTGACCCCCACCAGCAACAGGATCACCACGCGGTTGAAGCGGTTCTCCCGGTGGGTCCCGTCCCAGGTGGCGAGCAGGTGCTGCAGGTTCATGGCAGCCACCGGCGGCAGAAGGGATTGGGCGTGGTGCGTCCGCGCAGCGGGAACATGCCGATCCAGTACATCCAATGCAGGGCGAACCCATCGGCGCGGCTCTCCCGGAACTTGGAATAGAGCCGGACCAGGAGCACGCCCAGGAGCAGGAACAAGGGTAAGCGGTCGACGAGGATGCCAATGATCAGCATGAGCACCACGGGGACCAGATCATCCACGCGCCACAGCATGACCGTGGGGGGATCATCAATGTATTTCGGCAAGTCGATTGGGTTCATGGCGTCTATGATCCCCGCGGTCGCGGGCGCCGCGTGAGGGCTGAACGTGCGCGCTGGCGGGGGGAATGCGGAAGATCGCGCGCTACAGGCGCTTTTGGGTGTTGGCCACCGCGACGCCCAACAGCCCGGCGATGAGCGCACCGAAGAGCGGCACGCCCAGCGCCGGCAGCGCGAGCGGGACGAACAGCAACAGGAAGGCACCGATGCCGAGCCACAGGATCGTGCGCAAAGCGAGCGCGTGCACCAGCGGACTGGCATAGGCGAAGCTGTGCTGGCGGATGCGTCGGCGCACCCAGCCGTCGCCCCAGGCGGCGAGGAACAGGATCAGGAAGAACGGCCACCAGGACAGTACCACCGCGACCCGCTGGCAGGCTTGAGCGATCTCCAGCCACACCACATCCAGGCGTCCGCTGAGCCATGGCCAGAAGGGGGTGTCGGCGAGCTTCGCCATGCCGGCGCCCGGCGTGCGCGGGTCGGGGATCAGCAGGTGATAACTGGCACTGACCACGCCGGTGCGGATGAACAGCGCGTCGAACCAACCGGCCGCGCGGCTGAGGATGACCTCCGCGGTGGGCGCGCCCACGGTGTGCACCAGGGAGCGCAGCTCCGCCGCACTCACCTCGCGCGCCCACTGGCTCGGCACCAAAGCGGCGAACAGAATGAATTCCATCACAAACAGCAGCAGACCCGAGGCGATGGTCCACAACCAGAGCCCTTTGCCCTCGCCGCCCGCGTGGCTGTCGTCAAGCATCCACGGACGCCGCGCAGGTGCTGGGTCGCGCTGGCGTGACCACCGCGTGCAGGTGTCCGCCCAGAATGCGCCGCTGCTCGTGCGTCAGGGCCAGCGCCAGCGCGGCGTGCTCCGCGGGCCGCAGCACCGCGGTGATCCCGGCGATGAACGCGACGAAGCGCGCGCGATCGGGTCGCTGGGCCGCGGTTGCCGCCCGATGGGCGGCGATGGCGTGGGTCACGATCCGGCTCAGGCGCGCGCGTAGGGGGAGCGGCGTCGCATAGCAGGCGCCCAGCCCCACGGCCAAGCGCTCCAACAGGGCGCGACTGCCGGGCCAGTCGATTTCGAGCTGCATCAGGTGGTCGCGCTGGGAGCGCCGTGTGAGGACCGCGCGCAGATGCTGCTTACCGATGTTTGGCGTCCTCATGGGACGGCCGTCGCCGGTATCGCCGGTGGCACCGCGTCGGCCGTCGCCGCGCGGTCCGCGCCGGACCCGGTGGCCTCCGGGAGGTGGGGCGCGGACGGGGCGTCGGGCCCCGCCGGCTGGAGTTGCGGCGCCACCGGCGCCGTGCCGACCGCGCCCCGCGGTGCACCCAGGATCGGCAGCCGCCCCTTGGAGACCCGTCCACCGGACCACAGGGCGATGTACTCGAAGTTCGGCAGTTGGCCCAAGAGCGCCGGGGGGAACAGTTCGACCTCCTCCTCGGTGATGCGCTCGCCGGTGTTGCCGGTGTAGAGCAGCGGGTTGGTGGAATCGCTGGTACTGCCGTGGGCGCGCATGATGCTTGTCACCCGCGCCATGGGCAGGCTTTCGGCGACATACGCCTGGGTCTCGGCGTCGAGCACCCGCAGGGCCACGACGTTGTTGATGTTGCCCAGCACCTGGCGGGCCTTGGCCTCGCTGCCGGTGCGGGCGG
>Ga0247844_1006701_pt1 | contig 13658 bp, 14 predicted proteins | sample LaCtaG_FD_192421 | JGI IMG/M metagenome (GOLD analysis project Ga0247844, IMG submission 192421) | Freshwater microbial communities from meromictic Lake La Cruz, Castile-La Mancha, Spain - LaCruzMarch201714.5m_1 | ecosystem: Environmental > Aquatic > Freshwater > Lake | place: Spain: Castile-La... | reverse complement strand
ACTCCAGAAATACGGCAAAATTTTTGATTGGCGCAAAATCAAACAAGGTCCTGGAATGGACGATGAAATGGAACAGCGGAAGGATCACTACCGCCAAAAACATTAGATTGAATGCCGAATAATGCACTCACTTCTTCGACCGATTCCCCGCCATAAAACCCCATCCACTCGAGCCCAGCAAAAAGCCCAGGTCGTACAACCCGCCCGTGTTGTTGAAGGCATAAATGGCCACATCGGAGCGCAGACAGCAAATTAATTTTCAAAGCCGCCGCAGAAGCACAAAAAGCCGCTGATTATATCCTGAACCGCAAACCAGCCACCCCGCAGGATAATTAACGCGACCAAATCCCCAAATGGGCAAATACGCATAGGGGGTAAAGCACAAACGAGAATCCCCGCAGAAGCACAAAAGCTAATGCGGGGATTTTGTTTTATATTTGTTAAAATTGTTTGAATATTTTGCCCGCCTTGCGGCGGGTAGAGCGGTATAATCTGCATCGTTTTCTCCGACTGAAAAACTTGTGAAAGTTCTTCAGTAAATTTTCAAAACGCTGTTTTTACACTGCTCCGATTGCTCAAAGAAAAGAGGCTGCAAAGACCGTTCTAGTCTCTTTTCTTCGGAAAAGTTTTGAAAACAGGGATTTTTGATAAGTTTGGTAGATAAATCATTCAAAACAGAGGCAAGTTGTTTTGTAGGTTTGATGGGGGTAGTGTTGTTTCCATATTTTATGAAGCGGAGTGCCGAATATCTGAAACCCGCCCTTGGGCTGGGCCGATTGTTCAGGGCCTTGGTCTTGCTCAAACGTATCCATAGAGGAGTAATTTGATACAAAGGTGCTTAAAATCACATAGAAACAAATAATATTTTTTCAGAATACGCCGCCAGTACCACAAAATGGATCGACTTTTATCGAGTGCGCGGTTTTGTGAAAACACCCGAATTGTTTACCTTGGTAAATGAACAATAATGGCCCTGAATTGTCCAGGGCCATTGTTGTTCTTATTTATTTTGATCTATTTACTTTCCGCATGTTCATCATGTGAGGGATGTATGGTTTCATCATCCTTGTTTGGGTGATTGGCTGATCTGTTGGAGGTGTGATCTGCTTTGACGAGGGCATCTTCGTCAGATTGCAGTGCTCTCGTCGCCAGATTGTGGTGGGTATCAGGGTGATGTTTAACCTTGTTCGTCACTTCTTGGTGGCCATTATTCACAATATCATCGGCATGGCTGGAGTTAGAGTGATCATCAAAAATACCTTGCGCTCCATGGGCATGGGTATGGTGCCCAATCTCCTGCCCATGGTCATTATGGTGATGAACAGATGCATCCAAATCTTCAAGCTCGTGATGAACAGAAGTCTCGTGAGGTACGGCTGGATTAGCCGTTTTTTCGTGCGAGATGGAAAAAAGAGGGGAAAACAACTTTCGTGGACTCATGGAAAAAACAACCTTTTTCATGATGTGAAAAATTTAAATGTGAATAAATTATTGAGTTTCAATTTCAGTCAGGAGTAGCTCCAGCTCCATATGCGCAAAATCGCTGTGGTGCTGGTTCCACTCCCGAATTTTGTTGTGGCCTTCTGATTCATTAGCGATGAAAACGCAGTTCCAGTAAGGGTATTCGGAGTCGTACATCCTTAAAACCTGCATACCCCATTGGCTGAAATGCCGCTGGAGCAGTTCGGCTTTACCTTCATCGGCAAAGCGTTTTACCAGAATAATGTGCTGGAGATGGCGTTCATCTGTGTCTTGGTAAGCCGTAAAACTTGCACCGCCATGAGACGGAGGCGTGGCATTGATAAGGGTGTCGGCGGAAGTTACCAGCCTGTGAGAAGCCGGGGCTTGATTGATTTGGATATGATCCACGGAGTCTTCATGCTCCTCTGGGGCGGTAAGTGGTGTCGTGGAGAAGAAATCTGCGGAGGCATATAAAGAGGTGTATAGCCAGAGGCCTCCGCCTATCAACAAAACCAGCCAGAGTGGATTGCTATTACGGCGCTCATGTACGATAATAATCGGCTCAGGCCGAGAAAAAGAGCTGGTAATAACCAGCAAAAAACCGAGGATGAGAATCAGAATAATCATGACTAATTGTGATGGGTTAAGAGATGAAACTGACTATCAGCGCCAGGACCGTTGCCCTGTCTGAGTGATTTTTTACCCTGTGGCTGAGTTTAAAAAGATCTTGTTTTGCCTAAAAAAACCGGAGCCTGGTAACTAGCGATGTTCAGTGATTAGTTTTTATACCACAAACCTATTGCTGAAACAGGCGAACATTCTTCTATATGGTATAATGCAATGAAAAATTTTATTTTAATTTACCTTGCAATAAAAAAATGTGTGCCAACTATATCCTATAGTGGGTATGATCTAATTACCGCTTTACCTTTGTCGCCCGCTCAAAAATTTAGGATTATTAAAGTCTTATTGTTATGAAATTCCCCATTTTCAATCCCCATAAAATCCTCATCAAAACAAAACAGGATGTTGGCGGAAAGATATTCAGCCAGCCCTCTCTTGACGTGTCGGTTGCCTTCTCAGGGTTACATCATCGACATCGCAATACTCATCATTACTGCTGAGGGAGGTTTTTCTCGGTTAGTTAGGATTCAATTCTTCGGGCGATTGCGCCCCTGTTTGGCTTACACATTCTGATTGTAATGTGTAGTCATCCATTCTCACTATTATTGCGCTAAACTTTCTGTCAGGCTTGCTCTGACCGGCAAGGTCTGGGTCGTCTCTCAACTACAGAGGCCTTGGAAGGGCGTTGATTTCATCTTAAAGAACTTTTACTATGGAAGAGTATAATTATAATCTGCTCGAATGGGATAGCCTACAGGAGAAATCTGTGCCCCACGATTTTATTGATCCCTCTCAATTTGACCCTTCCGAGTTTGGAGAAAATCCTCTTGAAATACAAAAAAAGGTTATGCAGGCTTGGGAGAACTGGCCTAGTTTAAGCCTCGAGGAAAAGGTTGCGATCGCTCGGATAACGGACGCGATATACCCTCCACCTCCTTATTCTTTACCCGAAGAGATATTGAGTGACATGGAGTTTAACCCCTATGTTATCCCCCCTTCTGTAAGTCATTATGCGAGCACCGCCACTGAACATGAGACATGGGGTGCGCTTAGCCGACTTTTTGCCAAAAAACAAGCGAAACAAGGGGGAAATCCCGCAAGTCTTGAAGGGTTGAACTTTGAAGGGAAAGACGGAGAACAAGCCGGTTTACCCGATGATCTAAAGGGAAAGATTGACGCACATAGGGGAAAGAGGAATTAATAGCGCAAGATGAACGAAGACTGCCAAACCTCCAAAATTGCCCGGCTCGACTAAGAAATATGTTTATAGTTGGGTTCAATCTTCCTAACGGGGGCTGTGTGGCCTGTGTCCTTGCTGTACCGTCAGCAAAGATCAGAAAATTCATGAGCAATAGGCCCGACGATTGTACGATCCTACAGAGTTTGGTGAAGTGCTTGCCTTTGGAATTAATGGAGTGTTTTCTAAAGAAACACGAGAATCCTTTAGCCTCAAATATGGCTACAAACTCCCGAAGGAAGTTACTTGGAATAAAAAGGCTGCCGGCCTGGATGGGACAAGACCCCAATCATCTTAAAAAACTTAGCCCATTGAGCGGCATTGTCGTAATAAGTGGACAATTGTTCATGACAGACTTTTTTGATTTCACGGTTGAGCCAAATAACTGTAGGATCCGACTCATTAAGTGCTTTGCTTATTTGGTTGTTCTTCAGCCCATTTAGATGTTCATGCAGGACTAATTTATACCTCGGGTCAACCATGCCAAGCCCTATGGTTAAAAAGTCGGGGGTTGCCAACTGGATGAGTGCTCTCTCCAGATCATCACGTTGCTTATGATGAACATAAATTAGAGGGCGCATTGCAATGGGCGGATAGTGAATCTGCCATTCTTCGTGGAGCGTGAACTTACTCGTTCTAATCACCGGAGTGGAATTAGATGAAGAAATGACAATCCGCTCCTCATGATTTGCGCGGTAAATTTTGCCGGAGATATGCCTGAGTAAAACTTCTTTCTCAAACTTAAGCCCCATTCCATGATTTTGAAGACGGTTGAAGTAAAATAAGTTATTGGAGCCCCATAGGTATGACTCATGAAGTTTCCCATAGGCTCCCGGCACAGATTCCAACGACCTTTTGAAAGTCCATTCATTCGGGTCATACCCAAGGTGCTCCAAGCCTTCCACATGGATAATCTCTTCACGGTGAATGTCAGTCACCTCAAAAATAACCCTTCCACTCCAAGGATTTAATTCAGAATTGCCAAGAAAATCAATCTGGTCTTTTCCCATATTGTTGATTAACTCAGGGTAGTGAGCTTCAACCTGGGCCAGAGTTTTGTGTAGAATAATGCTTTGCGCCATATTCCAAAATTTAATTTTGTCAAAGAAAGTATTTTGTTACTATATTAACGGGCGGGAGCAGATTATAAAAATAAACCATCCAAAAATCGGAGTAATCAAGATGCTATTTCACGACCCACAAAAGCATTGTTAAATCTTTAGGATAATCCTATGCCATCGAATTCTTTTCTTTTTGAACGCTTCTGGAACGCGGTGGGGTTAACTTTAAAAGCCATTGGGTTAAATGATGAACGATGTTGCAAAAGGAACGGCTGGGGGAAAAAAAGTTTCTTTTATAATTTTAAGAAATTGTAAACTATTGGAATTGTGTGCCAAAAAAAATATAATTTCAGAATTAAATTCTGAAATTAATTTATTTTAAAAATTATTAGTAAATTTGATAATCCTAAGGATTGTTGCTGGAAGCACACTTGGCCGATAGATTTCGATATCGGCTGCCCCTTCCAACGTGGGTTCAATTTGACTCTGCCCCAATGAAAACATGAGGCTTGACGCTGTTTGTCGCCTTATGCTGCCCGGTGTGGGGCAATAGTTCCAATTTTCTGCGGTGTAAGTGCGAATTTTCAGTGCCCTTACGAGATAGCACTGTTCGGAGACGGTAGTCTCCCATGGGGCGAAAACCTCGCCCCGTACTACTGATTTCAAAGCGCAATAAAAAACCTGTCTGTCCCTCAGAAAGAGGAGCCAGAGTTGGGTGGTGGTTTTTGAGGTGTTGGGCGAAATCAGGAAGAAGTTTTCTCATTTCTAAAAATTTAAGAATGGGAACCCTTCATGAAACTATGGGAAAAGAAGGAGGATTAAATCAAATGTACTACAAAAGTAGTGGATTATAACAGAACAATTATAGTTTAAACTGTAAATTGTTTTTTATTTTTTAGTTTATCGACCAACAGATACTTTTGCACAAAAAAACGCTGCATGGCAAAAGTTCAGATCACCCTTTCGAGCAAGGAATTTTTCTTCCTTCATGACTCCCTACTCCAAAGGTTCGCGGAAGAAAACCCTGAGTATACCGCCCCTAATATAAGACAGCACTATGGGTTTATTTTATACCATGGTGATGAAGATTTGCTGCGAACCACCCCCAATCTGCAAAAAAGCATCGAAACCAATACCAGGGTTAAGAGTTACTTGGAAAGCATAAATAAGAATAAACCCAAGTCCAAATCCCTTCTCAAGGAGAACGAGTCCAAACCAAAATCCATTATCGAAACCAGATATGGCTTGTACCAACATTTCGTTGACCTGAAAAAAGAGCAGGGTGCCCCTTCAAACGTGAAAATTAACGATGTCTTGTTGACCATCTTTTTGAAATACTTGGATTACGATTCGATTGAGGCGTTCAGAAAAGCTTCGGAGAACGCGCATCCTCCCACTCATTACCGGATGCTGTTTTATTCAATTCTGTTTCACCGGATAGAAGAGTGTGATCTGTGGATTGATTATGCCACTTCGCCTATTCAAGTGAAGATGCAGCGGTTCCATCTCGATGTGAAAAACCCTCCCTTTCAGGGATTGGCCTTCAAAAAAGGGTACCATTTTTATATAAACCTAACCTGTGAAAGTCGGGGAGGGGAAGAGTTCAAGATGATTTGTAATGCGGGTCCCGTAACTGACCCCGAACAATGGGAGGTGATGCCAGCCGCTTTCATGGGTATCTCCTCTCAGGGAGTTCCTACTTGTGGGGAGGCAATCATTGTTAAAGAGTCATCGAAAGAATTTAATAATGATCTTGGCTTAAAAAGGCTTCAGGGGGCACTTATGCTCAAAAGGCACCGATTTAACATAAAATCATCTGAAATTAGAAGTGTGCTTAACTTAACTGCGAATGGGATACCCGTCAGCGAATGGGATTATATCGTTGGAACTTACAAAGTATATGGGGTTGATTATTCTGGGGCGTGGCATCAGGCGAAGGTGGAAATCAATCCAGAAACTTATGAAGCCTTTTACGAAACAAGCATTTTTGGGGAAATTTCCAGTTTGAGAAGGGTGCGAGGTGAAATAAATATTACCTCAGCTACCGGTAATATGGTTGTCTGTCTAACGACAAAAAGTCAAACCAACTGGGGGCGAGATATGATAAGCAGTGTGATGGTAGATTTGGGTGCGCTGCAAAACGAAAAACGACCGGCATTGGCCTCCTTTGTGACACTAGGACGACATGGGGGACGGGTTGTCTCTGGAGAAATTATGATCATGAAAACAGCCGATAATTTTGAGGTTAGACCACTCATTCAGGAAGAAAAACAAGACCTCATCGATAAGTATAAGGAAGCAAAATATTTAGATGAAAAATGGAAGGCCGTACAAAGCATTCAAGAGCGGCCATAAATTGCACTTAACGGCCGCTGGTTGTAATGTTAGTGGGATGCTATTCCTTCACCAAATGCTTGCAAATGTGGTTTACAACCCTTCCCACCCTTAGGGCTAGCACGCCACTGATTTCTGAGTGCGTGGCTGAGCCGCCGAAGACTTCGTTTTCCGCGTCTTCGCTAATGGCGGCTTTCACCATGTAAGGCCCGTCGAGGGAACCAGGTGTCACTTTTACGGTTCAGTCGTTGGCGATGGCGACCCTCCGCTGTCGGCCATAAGCACCACCAGCATACCACGAACAGGAACAGTCGCCGTGTTCTTGGTACATCTGAAGGACTGTAAATGCTCAGGAATAACCGCCAATAATCCACCCCACAATCGGAGGTATAAAGTCGCGGAGCAACTTTATACAGAATGAAATTGTTTCCTTTTTTTTGAGGAAACGTTTGGTTTTGAACCATAAATGCCTGAATTTCGCAGAAAGGCGTGGCCGCCTCCCCTTGCGAGTACGTGTCATGTCTTTGAAATTTTATTGTACAATTTTCCGAGAAGGGGCAGGTACGAACTGCCCCTTTTCCATTGCTATCCAAAGGTAAGGCTTATGCTAAAGCCTCCAACGCTATGTTCTATAGTGACACCAAATTGTGCTGTAATTGAAGTCACATAGAATCATAATTGTACCCAATAATGGCTACCGTTTCAGAAGCCTTGTCTCAGAATAGTCTATACTGTGACTGGCCAGCTAGGAAAAACAGCGAGAGGGCTGATCCGGCATACCGAATCAGCCCTCTCATATTGGGTGAAGCATTAATAGGTGTCGCCGTACGCTGGCCAAATTTGATGAAGAAGGGCTTGGTTTTGTGATGCGCCCTGGCGACAAGCTAAATACGAGCTTATTGAAAGTTACCGGAGAGATGAAATTTTGACCGCCATCGTAGAAATCAAAGGGATTTGGATGCCCATTTTTTTACTAAGAATGCAACGGTGAAAACACTTTATCGGCTGGTAGAACCAGTTCATCTGGAAAGCAAAAATCCTCTTTCCTTTCTGACCATTACCCAAATCTTTGTTTTTCTATGATAATTACGATATTTGCGTAAAATATTTTGTACTCACCAATTCCAAAATATGATAGAAACCGCTACGAAATTTATAGTCGACATTATTTTAGACAGCGAAGAAGTCAAAAAATTCCCTCACGATTTTGTAACTGCCTCCATGAAATGGATACGTTCCTGGTTTCTCAGCGACGATGATCCGGATGTCAAAGCATTTCTCGAATCCGGCGCACCGATAGCTGAAAAAAAACACGCTGTGCTCAATAAAATTGAGGCATTGCAACAAAACCCAAGGTTTCTACATGAACTTACTGAACGACTACAAGAATACGGTATCCACGTTGCTCGCAGCAGAAACGTGGCTATAGGGAATACAATTAGTGCTCAAACCGTGCATATCGGAGATGTGGTGCACGGCGCTCCCCAGAGCAAAGCTCCGGGCGATATCACGCAACTCGAAAGACATGGTATGGAGCAAAGGCTTCATCTGTTGCTTCAAAAAAAACAAGCCGTACAAAAAGGCTACGACCTGGAAACGGACGCAGGGCGCCAGTTTGCATATGAACAACAACTTTCCGAATTGAACACCGAAATTGGCATAATTAAACAAGAGTTGGAATGAATAAGTACAGTAGTGATAAAGAACGTCAGGCGGAGCAAGACCGACTGAACTTGCTCGTGGAAAAAAAGATTAAGCTGCAAGAAGCCTGTGTTTTGGAGACTGATGCCGGCCAAAAGTTCAAATACGAAAAGGAATTGGAAAAGTTAGATCTTACGATAAAAGGTCTAAAACAAAACAAGAAGGGTTCTGGCGATGAAAGATCATCCAATGGTAAAAGTCCATGGTCTGACTTTTTCTACAAACACGGTGTGCCGGACGAGCTACAACCCATCATCACAGTCAACTGTAACCGGGAAAAGCATTACTACGACGGCCTCAGAGCACATTTTCAAAAAAACTTAGCTACAAATCACAACCGTTTGTATTGTATTGCAGCCTGCCCATATCAGCGGCCGACAAGCATTGCCAAACGACTGGTGTATGAAATTGCACAGAAAAAGTTACAAATTGCCTTTTTTACGGACGATGCCCATCCAGAAGAAGTAGCGGTGGCTGACCTTGAGTTTGGCTTCCACCCAGAGCATACCTGGGCTTTGGCCTGGGATGAGATCAAAAAACGTATCACCCGAAATACTTTTCTCCCCACAGACTCCCTCGCTGACCTGGCCGCTCAATGTGGAGAAAAGCAATTTATCGCCCTGCTGTTTCGTATTTCTACTCGGCATTGGGCCGCCGATAGTCTAGAACACCTCAAATACCTGATCGAACAATTCAAGGGAATGCCTTCAGCCAGCCGCAAATACCTTGTCTTTTTGGTCTTGGAATTTCCTTACCTTCATTCTGATAATATTAAGAAATATCAGCACTCACTATCTCAGATTAGAGATCTCTTCTATTCGGCCAATGATGAAAGCCATTCATCCGAATGCATTGATTTGCTTCCGCCCGTACACGCCGACAGCATCCAGTTATGGAGCGCCGAACATTTGCAAAAAGAAAAAGAAGCCGGTTATCAGGAGATGTTACGTCTTCTACAATCCGCAAGCGAAAAAACCCGCACCGCCGATCCTGATTTTTTCAGCATGGAAGTGGTAGAAACGATGCAGAGTGCCGCTTGGGCCCACCGCAACCGACCCCGCCCCGATTTTCCGTTTTAACCTTTTGGACTTATAAGCATATTATGCCTGCAAAAGATCATTTTAAAGAATTATTCGACTTCCCCTTACCTGAGACAGCTTTGCGCCTGCCAGATGACCCCACTCGCTATCGGCCCTCTATAGAATTGATTACAGCCGTTCGGGTAGCCCTCGCCCTCGGCCAGCCTCTGCTTTTAACTGGTGAGCCAGGTACCGGTAAGACACAATTGGCTTATTATGTGGCTCAATATTTCGGCCTTGGTGCACCGATCGTTTTTGAAGCGCAGACCATTTCCGTCAAAAATGACCTTTATTACCAATACGATGCCCTCGGTCATTTCCAATGGGCACAAGTGCGGCGCGAAATTGATGTGCCGCTAGATAAAGAAAGTTTTGAAAAGCGTTTTATCCGCTATGAAGCCTTAGGCAAGGCCATAAAGACTAAAAAACGCTGCGTGGTGCTCATCGACGAAATTGACAAGGCTCCACGCGACTTGCCCAACGACCTGCTAGCCGCATTAGAAAACCTCGCCTTCACCGTTAAGGAAACCCCAGGTGATGACCCTATTACCTACCGTTGTGACGAAGAGGCTCTGCGGCCCATCGTTATTATTACATCTAACTCTGAAAAAAACCTGCCGGACGCTTTCTTGCGTCGCGTAGTTTACCACCATATCCCTTTCCCCGATGACGATCAATTGCTCGAAATTTTAAAAGCCCGCACCATGGTCTTTGCCGACACCGACCTTGTTCCCATTCGGGATTATTTTAAGAACATCAGAGAAGCTGGCAACCTCAATAAAAAACCTGCCACCGCCGAACTAATTGCCTGGGCTTCATTGCTGGCACACCTTAAATTCCCGGTCAAAAAACTGAAAGAAGGCAGCAAGCGAAACGCCGCCGAACTGGCCATGCTGCGCGGCGCCAACGCCGTATTAGCCAAAAGCAGAGAAGATCTCGATACACTTAACGAAAAGCTCAAGCCGTGAAAAAGGACTTTCTGGGCATCGAAAAAGAAGTTTCAGGAAAAAAAATCCTTGGGCTCGCTTCAAAAAATGCGCCTGTTGAGCCAAAAGGACCTTATCTCTATTACTGCTTGCTAGCGCAAATGTTAAATCTGATGCCTTCGGCTGGCATAGCACTTAGCACAGACCGTATTCTCCGGCTTCAACGGTTATTGCCACAGATACCGGCAGACTTGCCTGTAGAGATATTCAAATTTTGGATCGTTCCTCTTTTTGCCAGTGATGCCTTGCAACAAACCCGATTCCATCAACTTTTCGATGAAGCAGTGAGGGATTTGCATCAAACCATTAGCCCGGAACCAAGGTTAAAAGAAAATTCCTCCAACAAAAAAAGACTGGCGAAACCTCAGATGAAAGCGTCTTCGTCCAAGTCGCTAAAAAGCGTGTCTGCAAGGCAGGATTCCCTTTTAAGCGTTGATCTAGAACAATGCACTGAGCCGCCCTATGTTTGGAGTATCGGGTCAGATGATCCCATCCGCATTGCGGAGGGCACGGATCATAACCGCACCATTTCGCGCTTGCGTAGCCGCGAAGCTTCCGAACTACAGTATTTGGACTGGGCCTCAACCCTGCGGGATACCATTGCACAGGCGGGTATGCCCGCCTTGCGCTATCGGTCTCACACCAGACCTATTGAATACTTAATTCTCATTGAGCGCAATGCGAAGGACGACCACCGGGCGCTTCTATTCGACTATATCTACCGGCAACTACGCCAGCAAGAAGTACTGATCGAGCGTTTTTTTCATGACGGCGACCCCCGCAGCTGTTTTAATGAAACCCACCCTGCGGGGATCCCTCTGCGCGAACTGCGCTATCGCCATGCTGATGCCCGGTTGCTGCTCGTGGGTAGCGGATATCGTTTGTTGAGCGCAGCAAGCGGGAAATCTTCCGCTTGGGTGCGTACTGACCTTGCCGCCTGGAAATCACGCCTGTTGCTCACCCCCGTCTCACGCGAACAATGGGGTATCCGTGAATTCAACCTCAAACATCTGTTTTTTTTATTGCCGGCATCCTGGCAATCCTTACACTACGTCGCCGAACACCTGAAACCTGATCCTGCAACCCGTTATGCAGATTTACCGGACGGAGTGCGCGCTACTGCGGAATGGCCCAAGGTCATACTCGAAGTACCATACTTGGACGGGTTACAGGAGGCCTTGCCGAGTTTCCTTTTACCATGGGTAGCGGCTTGTGCCATATGGCCGGAGCTCCATTTCGAACTTACCCTGCGCCTAGGGCGATTGCTAAGCGACGAAAACCTCAATCTTCTTCAACTAGAATACATAACCCGCCTGACAACCCTCCCTTGGTTTGCCAACGGGTTTATCCCGAAAGACGCCCGCCGAGAACTGCTCGAATACGCCGAACGTGAACACCCAGGCCTTCTGCAACGATGTGCAGCTCATTTGCTCGAATTGCTCCGTCAAAACATGCCTGACAATCCGCGTAGCATTGCCGCAGCCGAGTATATCTTATACATTGCCTTATTCGAGGCAATGGCCCAACCAGATCCCACCCCTGGAGCGATGCAACGGCTTCGCACTGTGTTGAAACGGCTGCATAGGAATTCAGAATTAACGGATTTCGTGCTGCCGCCTTCCATAGCGGAAAAACTCAAACTCCCTGAACCTGGATTTGAAGATACCTCTCCTCCTTTTGACGCGATATCTTTGCCCGGCATCAAGCGGGTGAAGATAGATCCGCAACTCAATCCTAATTATACATTTGAAAATTTCATAGAAGGGGATAGCAACCGCTTGGCACGTAATGCTGGTCTGGCAGTTGCCAAAAAGCCTGGTAGTACGGCCTTCAACCCCCTTATAATATTCGGCGATGTAGGGCTCGGCAAAACCCACCTGGTACAAGCCATTGGCAATTACATCATGGCCGAGGGGGACTCCAAGGCGGTTATTTATGTTTCGTCAGACAAATTCACCAACCAAATCATTCAGGCCATCAAGAACAAATCCATCACAGACTTCGTCAATTTTTACCAAATGATTGACGTCTTCATCATGGACGATATCCAATTTTTATCAGGAAAACCAAAAATGCTGGAGATTACTTTCCACATTTTGAATCAATTGCACCAGAATGGGAAACAGATTATTATGACCTGCTGCCCCGCACCGAAGGATTTCAAGGATATCGTGGAACGGCTAATAGAACCTTTTAGATGGGGTTTGTCTGCAGATCTGCAGGCGCCAAATCTAGAAATGCGTAAGGCCATTCTGAAAGCCAAAATGGAAGGTGAGGACCTCAATATTCCAATCGATGTACTGGAATTCATTTGCAACAATATTAAAAATAATATCCGTGAACTGGAAGGCGTCATGGTATCACTGCTGGCGCAAAGTATACTAATGAACCGCGATGTGGACATGGAATTGGCCAAAGAGGTAATCAGCAACTTCGTCAAAACGATCAACAAGGAAATCACCGTGGAATACATCCAGCAAATAGTGGCTGAATTCTTCTCCTTGCCTGTTGAAAAACTGCACCAAAAATCGCGTAGACGCAATATCGCGATCCCGCGACAGTTGTCAATGTACCTTGCAAGAAGATTGACGAATCAATCTCTTAAATCAATCGGTAAACAATTCGGCGGACGTGACGCAAAAACTGTGATCTACTCCTGTAGAGCCATCCAGGATATGATGGATACCGACTTGATTTTCAAGGAAGTCGTGGAAGAAGTTGAAAAGAAGTTTGAATATTTAGGCTGACTAAGGAGATTATACTTCCTCGGGTTATATGGGAACAAAAGAAAAGATTCTAGTGTTAATTAAGGTGTCCCTGTAAAAGGCTTCGAGTTTAGCAGGCCGAATAGATATTGATTATCGGCCTTAAAAGCAACTAATTTATCGCTTTTAGGAGGCATGGATTAGACTTTTCAGCATAATAATCCGCTGTTTAAATTTGTTCAAAAATTAAAAACCCCGACAAAAAACCTTTGCAATCCTTTGATTTTGAATGCCTCATCCTTTTATAGGGACACCCCAATTATTGATCAGTGAGTAATTATGGAAATGGTTTTGTCCTCTTCCCCTAGGCCGCAACCGCTCTAAAGTAGAGGTTCTTTTTTTGCATTTCGATTTCGTCCGGGGTTTTATATCCGATTGAACTGTGGGGGCGAAGAGTATTGTAAGTCACC
>Ga0247844_1006697_pt1 | contig 13667 bp, 13 predicted proteins | sample LaCtaG_FD_192421 | JGI IMG/M metagenome (GOLD analysis project Ga0247844, IMG submission 192421) | Freshwater microbial communities from meromictic Lake La Cruz, Castile-La Mancha, Spain - LaCruzMarch201714.5m_1 | ecosystem: Environmental > Aquatic > Freshwater > Lake | place: Spain: Castile-La... | reverse complement strand
GTTCGTTGGTGCTCCGCCCGTTTGCACCACTGGCCACCACCTTGAGTAGCACGCAACGCCGTCAAGTAGCTGCGTTTGCAGCAACCCTTACAGCCGATGACAACATCACGTGTGTGGGTGGGGCGGGCTCGGGCCCCGTCAGACTGTTGCGCGATCTGGCGCGGTCTCGTGCCAATGCCGTGTGTGCATTGCTCGCTCGTCGTGTGCCAGGTGTGCGCACGGTGGTGGGTGTGGCGGTGTCGGGCAAGGTGCAAGTGGCCGAAAGGGTGTCGACACCAGCCGAGGCCGTCTCGCAGCAGGTGCTGCCGGCGCTGGTGGTGAACCGCGATCTGTCACGACGCGTGCTGGTGGTGGCGCAACCCGGCTGAGGTTGTGAACCCTCGCAGTCCGCTGGCACACTGAAATCACTATGAATTGCCGCACCAGTGTTGATGGGGGCCTCCCAGCCCGCCATGTGGTGGCCCTTGTAGTACTTGTCTAAGCGCCCGTCTATATATACGGGCGCCACCTCCCCCCAAAAGGGGAGGTTTTTTTATATCTAAAAACACGAAAAGCCGAATCCACAGCGAGAATTGAGAAAGAGACCTCCATGAAAGAAAAACTCACCGGGGCACAAGCCCTCATTCGCGCCCTCGAGCACGAAAACGTGGACGTCATTTTTGGTTTGCCAGGTGGCTGCATCTTGCCGGCCTATGACCCATTGATCGAGTCAAAGATTCGCCACATCCTCGTGCGCCACGAACAAGGTGCCGGCCACATGGCCGAAGGTTATGCCCACGTCACCGGTCGACCAGGTGTGGCCATGGTGACGAGCGGCCCGGCGGCCACCAACTTGGTCACGCCGCTGTGCGACGCATATATGGACTCCATTCCGATGGTCGGCATCACTGGCCAGGTGCCCACCGCTGCAATCGGCACTGACGCATTTCAAGAGTGCGACACCGTGGGTATTACCCGCAGCATCACCAAACACAACGAGTTGGTGATGAGCGCTCAAGATCTGCCGATGGTGGTGCGCCAGGCGTTTTACATTGCCACCACTGGTCGCCCCGGCCCAACGCTCATCGATATTCCCAAAGATGTTTTGCAAAACGAAATGGATTGGTATTGGCCGAGCGACGACGAAGTGCGCGACAGCCTGCCTGGCTACCGCCCCAATGCAAAAGGCCATACGAAGATGATCAAAGAAGCTGCGCGCATGATTTTGGCCGCGCGCCAACCAGTGTTGTATGTGGGTGGCGGCGTGTTGAAAGCACGCGCTGCCGGTGTGTTGCGTGAACTCGCCGAACTCACCCAGATTCCTGTGGTCACCACATTGATGGCGCGCGGGGCCTTCCCCGACTCGCACCCGTTGTGCTTGGGAATGCCCGGTATGCACGGCACCGCCACTGCCGTAACCGCGATGCAAAAAGCCGACCTGCTTATTGCGCTCGGTTCGCGCTTCGACGACCGAGTCACCGGCAAGGTGTCGGGGTTTGCGCCAGATGCCAAAATTATCCACGTCGACATCGACCCTGCCGAGCAGGGCAAGGTGCGTCGCCCCGATGTGCCAATCGTTGGCGACTGTCGATTGGTGATCGAAGAAATGCTGAAGGCCATCAAAGACTTGCTGCAGTCGGGCGAAACACAGGCCGATGTCGGCCCGTGGCGTAGTCGTGTGAGTGGTTGGCGTGAACAGTTTCCACTGGCCTACGACCAAAGCGAGCCGGGTGCGGCGCTCAAGCCACAGTTCTGCTTGGAAAAACTTCGTGACGGCGCACCAGAAGGCACCATCGTGGTGTCGGGCGTGGGCCAACATCAAATGTGGACCAGCCAATACTGGAACTTCGAAGAGCCCTACACGTGGGTGAACTCGGGCGGGTTGGGCACTATGGGTTTTGCCGTGCCGGCAGCAATCGGGGCCAAAGTTGGACGCCCTGACAAAACGGTGTGGGCTGTCGACGGTGACGGCTGCTTCCAGATGACCGCGCAAGAACTCGTCACTGCATCACTCGAGAGAATCCCGGTGAAAATCGGCATTCTCAACAACTCATATCTCGGTATGGTGCGCCAGTGGCAAGAGATGTTTTATGGCGAGCGCTACAGCGAAGTGAACCTCTCGGGCACCCTGCCAGATTTCGTGAAGTGGGCCGAAGCCATGGGTTGTGTTGGTATTCGCGTTGACGACCCACAAGAAGTTGAAGCAGCAATCGACAAAGCCAACTCCATCAACGACCGCCCTGTGGTCGTTGACTTCCGGGTAGCCGAAGACGAAAAAGTGTTTCCGATGGTTCCGTCTGGCAAGAGCAATGACGACATTTTGTTGCACCACTCGCAGGATTCCCGCCGGGAGTTCTTGAAGTGAGCGGTAGCAACCCGTACGGCCAGGATTCACAGCACCACGTGCTGTCGGTGTTGGTGCACAACCGTCCTGGCGTGTTGGCGCGGGTCTCGGCGTTGTTTGCCCGCCGCGGCTACAACATTTTTTCGCTGGCCGTTGCCCCAACCGAACACCCTGATCACAGTCGCATCACCATCGTTGTAGATCTGCAAAGCGCTCCGCTCGAGCAGATGACCAAACAGCTGTTCAAGCTCATCGATGTGGTGCGCATCAGTGAACTCGACCCACGCTTTTCGGTCGAGCGCGAGTTGATCATGGTCACGGTGAAGGCCACGGCTGAACAGCGCAGCCAAATTGTGGAACTCACGAATATTTTTGAAGCCCGAATCTTGTCGGTCGGCGTTGAAGCACTCACCGTAAGCCTCGACGGCAGCCCAAGTGCCATTGACGACTTCATGAAAGCACTCCACCAGTACGGCATCGTCGAATCGCAGCGCACTGGTCTGGTGGCGCTGCCTAAACTCGACCGCGCAGAACTGTCATCAGCACAGTCGTCAACACAGTCGTCAGCATCCTCGAATACCACTCATTCATCCCAAGGAAAGGCAAGATAATGGCCGCAAACGTGTACTACGACAAAGATGCCGACATCTCGATTATTCGCAGCAAGAAAGTAGCGATCATCGGTTACGGCAGCCAAGGTCATGCTCATGCCCTCAACTTGAAAGAGTCGGGTGTCGATGTAGTGGTGGGCTTGCGCGACGGCTCGGCGTCAGCAGCCAAAGCCAAGGATGCCGGCTTGCAGGTCATGTCGATCGCCGACGCTTCCAAGTGGGCCGACGTCATCATGTTGTTGGCCCCTGATACCGAACAAAAAGAGATCTACGACGAGCATGTGAAGCAGCATCTCACCGATGGCAAGGCACTGGCCTTTGCCCACGGTTTCAATATTCGCTTTGAGCGCATCGCGCCACCGGCAGGTGTTGATGTGATCATGATTGCCCCGAAAGGCCCTGGTCACCTCGTGCGCCGCACATTTACCGAAGGCGGTGGTGTGCCAGCGCTCATCGCGGTGTCACAAGATGCAACAGGCACTGCCAAACAGCTGTCGTTGTCGTACGCATCAGCTGTCGGCGGCGGTCGTGCAGGCGTGATCGAAACCACGTTCCCCGAAGAAACCGAAACCGACTTGTTCGGCGAACAGGTGGTGTTGTGTGGTGGGCTCACCGCGTTGGTGCAGGCTGGTTACGAAACACTCGTTGAAGCGGGATATCAACCCGAGATGGCGTACTTCGAGTGCTTGCACGAAGTGAAATTGATTGTTGATCTCATGTACGAAGAAGGCATCGCCGGTATGCGTTACAGCATCAGCGACACCGCTGAATACGGCGATGTGTCACGCGGCCCGCGCATTATCGACGCCGACACCAAAAAGCGCATGAAGACCATCCTTGAAGAGATTCAAACGGGCAAGTTTGCCGAAGAGTGGATTGCCGAGAGCGATTCTGGCCGCAAGCGTTTCAGCGAGTTGCGCAATGCAGGCAAAAACCACCCAATCGAAAAGGTCGGCGCCCAGTTGCGCGGCATGATGCCGTGGATCTCGAAGGGCAAAAAGAAGGTGTCTGAGGTGTCGGGTGGCTGAGTCAAGCTCACCGTCAAGCTTGCAGTCAGGCGCAACGCCCGACGTCACCATGTACACCACCACGTGGTGCGGCTACTGCAAGCGCCTGAAGCGCATGATGCAGGACGACGGCATCAACTTTGCAGAAGTTGATATTGAAACCACCCCGGGTACGGCCGAAATCGTCGAGCGGGTCAATAACGGCAACCAGACCGTGCCCACGTTGGTATTTGCCGACGGCTCGGCCATGACCAACCCGTCGCTGGCCAAGGTCAAAGAGAAACTCGCCAGCCTCGCGGCCTAGTTCACCTGGTGTTCATAAAAAGTTGGTGATGTGTTCCTGATTTTGTCGGTTGCTGGTTGCTTGTCGCGCATAGTTTTTGCGACGTAAATACAACAACCAAAAAAGGATCAACACATGACATCATTCCGTAAACAACTCGTTCGTGGCCTCGTCGCCACGGCCGTCGTAGCCAGCACATTGGCTGTTGGCGCACCGGTGTTCGCCGCCAAGACTGGCGACAAGTGCGAACAGCGTGATGCATACAAAATTGCAAAAGTCGGCAAGAGCTATATTCGTTGCGAAATCGTTCCGGGCACCTCGTTGCACTCAGCTGACCCAAAGAAGAAGGCTGCATTCAAGTGGAAAACGCTGACCGGTAAAGCTGCAGATGCGCAGTGGCAAATGTCGAGCGCAAAAAATGCCAGCATCCGTATCGATGGTTCGAGCACCGTTGCACCGCTGGCAACAGTTGCTGCGAAGTATTTTGAGACAGCAACCAAGAGTGTCAATGGCAAAAATGGCGTCAAAGTCGCCGTTGGTATTGCCGGCACGGGTGGCGGTTTTGAAAAGTTCTGCCGTGGTGAAACCGATATCTCGAATGCTTCGCGCGCCATCAAGTCGTCAGAAGCAGCAATTTGTGCGGCAAACCGTATCTCGTTCACCGAGATTCCAATCGCCAACGATGGTCTTGCACTTGTCGTGAACAAGAGCAACCCAGTCGAGTGCTTGACCATGGCCGAAGTCACCAAGTTGTGGAAGACCTCGACCACGGCCCCAACCAAGTGGTCTGACGTCAGGTCAACCCTTCCATCGACGCCGATCAAGCTGTTTGGCGCAGGTACCGACTCCGGAACGTTCGACGCCTTCGGTGATCTTTCTGGTGCAGGTGGCAAGGCCAACCTTCGCAAGGATGCATCTACATCTGAAGACGACAACGTCACCGTGCGTGGCGTCAGCGGCGACGCCGGTGGTGTGGGCTACTTCGGTCTTTCTTACGCCATTGAAAATGCTGACAAGGTGAAGACCTTGAAGCTGGACAAGGGTGCTGGTTGTGTCGAGCCAACGATTGCGACCGTGCAGGGCAACACCTACCCGATGTCACGTCCGCTTTTCATCTATCCAAAGAACAGCTCACTGCAAAACAACCCTGCCGTGGGTGCGTTCGTCAACTTTTTTGCGACGAATGTTAAGCAAATCAGTGACGACGCGATTTTCGTGCCACTCACCGATCAACAAATCAAGGCATTGACTGGTGCTTTGGCCAAGATTGCTGCATTGCCTAAGAAAAAGGGCTGAGTAAGTAATTCGTTAATTCCGTGGCTCCGGGGGTCCCCTTCCCCCTGGAGCCACGGTGTTTTCTTTTGTGATACAAGTAAAGGGTTGAGGAGCAACTGATGACAACAATTTCAAGTGCCACAGCCGCAAGCCTGCTGCCCACCGGTCATATCAAAAAGCAGCGCCGAATCGAGAAGGGTGTTGTTGGCGCACTTGCGCTGATTGCGTCGTCTGGGGTCATCATCACCATTGGAATCGTGTTTTCGCTGATGCAACCCACCTACAAGTTTTTTACCGAGCGAGCGATTTCTGGCTATGCCAGCGACGAAACTTTCGTCGGAATCGAAGAGTCTGGCGCTGGGCTACGCGACTCGAGCGACATTTCTTTTGCGGATGAAAGCCTGATTCAATATGCCGATCCAGTTTCGCTCGGTGATTTCTTTGGTTCCACGGCCTGGTATCCGCAATATGAAGACGGTGATTTTGGTGTTTGGCCGTTGATTGTTGGCACGTTGCTCGTCATGTTGACGGCGACCATCGTGGCCGTACCGGCCGGGATTGGTATCGCGTTCTTCCTCAACCAATATGCCAATGAGCGCACTCGACGTATTCTCAAGCCGGTGCTGGAGGTTCTGGCTGGGGTGCCGACGGTGGTGTTCGGGTTCTTCGCCCTTGTTTTCGTGGGGCCCTACATCGCGAGAAATATTTGGCCGTTTTCAGATGTTGGTATCTATAGCGGTCTGGCTGCTGGCATCACCGTTGGGCTCATGATTCTGCCCATGATGGCCACCCTTGCCGACGACGCGATGGCCGCCGTGCCCAACTCGCTCGTTGAAGGAGCGTTTGCTCTTGGCGCAACTCGTCGTGAAGTCTGCACTGGTGTCATCCTTCCGGCTGGGCTCTCGGGGATTATGGCGGCAGTCATTATCGCGCTGTCGCGAGCGATTGGTGAAACCACGATTGTGCTACTTGCTGCCGGGTCACAAGCCGTATGGACTTTCAATCTCGGTAGTGAAATGCAGACCATGGCTTCGTATATCGGCTTCGCTGGTATCGGTGATCAACCAGTCGACTCAAAGGGTTACCAAACTATTTTCGCAGTCGGCTTGTTGCTTTTCATCATTACCTTCGGGCTCAATATGTTGTCGCGCAAAGTGGTAAGACGGTTTCGTGAGGTGTACGAATGACCACAACAGAGTTGGTCGTTTCGCTCAGCGACAGCACATCCTCATCTCGACGCAACAAAGATACCCTTTTTCTGACCGTATTGTGGGTTTCGCTGTTGTTGGCGCTGCTCACACTGGCCACGCTGGTCATTAATACTCTGATTTCTGGTGCCAGATCGCTTTCATGGAACTTCATCACTTTTTTCCCATCGCCATTTCCTGAGGATTCAGGGATTCAATCGGCGTTGTTCGGCTCACTATGGGTAACGCTCACTTCTGGATTTGTCTCGCTGTCGGTTGCACTTGGCACAGCGATTTATCTTGAAGAATTCACGAACCCTAATTCGCGTTTGCAACGGTTCATCACGGTGAACATCCAAACCTTGGCCGGCGTGCCGAGCATCGTCTACGGAATCCTTGGTCTGGCATTTGTGGTGCGTGGGCCACTCGGCTGGGGCTTCACGGTTGGTTCGGCAGCCGCCACGCTCACCATGATGGTGCTACCCCTCATGATCGTGGCTACGCGCGAGGCGCTCAAAGCGGTGCCCCCATCACTCCGCGAAGGCTCGTATGCCCTTGGGGCAACCCGCTGGCAAACCGTGTATCGCCAGGTGCTACCTGCTGCTCGTCCTGGTATCGCCACGGGCAGCATCCTTGGTGTTTCTCGTGCGCTGGGCGAATCTGCTCCGCTCATTTTGCTTGGTGCCTTGGCCTACGTGAGTTATAACCCCACTGGTTTTGACAGCGACTTCACCGTGCTGCCGTTGATGATTTTCAAATGGGCGACTGAAGTACAAGATGAGTACCGTGGCTTGGCAGCAGCTGCAATTGTTGTGCTGTTGCTTTTGCTGTTTGCGCTCAACGCCTTAGCCATCATTATTCGAGACCGCAGCCGCATTAAGTGGTAGCGCGCTAAAGAACTCTGACTTCAGAGTGTTTCGATTAATTCATCGACAAGGGCTTTGATGTCGTCACGAACGGTTCGAACAAATTCCAGCGGTTGACCTGCCGGGTCTCGCAGTTGCCAGTCTTCGTATCGCTTGCCAGCAATGATTGGGCATGTGTCGCCGCACCCCATGGTGATTATGACGTCAGCCTGATCAAGGTCAGAAGCATCCCAACGCTGTGGAATCTGACGCGAGATATCAATGCCTAGTTCGGCCATTGCGGTGACTGCTGCCGAGTTGAGTGACTCGCGCGGTTCAGAGCCGCCCGACCAGACGTGAATGTCAGGTCGATTGAGTGCCCGAACGAACCCTGCCGCCATCTGCGAGCGCCCGGCGTTGTGCACGCACAAGAACAAGATGTGTGTTGCCACTACTGGCGCCACTTGCCAAGTACGACAAGTAGCCCGAATGCAAGTGCGGTGCCCACCATCTGCATGAGCCAAAACATCGGAACTGACTCTGGCGCAATACCAGCAAACGAGTCACTGAGTGATCGGGCCGCGGTCACAGCTGGGTTGGCAAGGGATGTCGACGATGTAAACCAGTAGGCACCACCAATCCAGGCTGCAACAACGCTGGGAGTACTGGTGGGTCGGGCGGCTGTGGTCAGGGCAATTACCAAGAGCAGTCCGGCAGTGGCAATAACTTCGCTGAGCCAAATTCCCGAGCCGTCACGCAACTTGGTGGACCACTCCCACGCTGGTTGCTCGAACATCAGGTTTGCCAAAGCAGTACCCAGGCAGCCGCCGACGAGTTGGGCAAGCGAGTACAGCGGTACCGAAGCCCACGACAACTGACCACGGGCGGCAGCCATTAGTGACACCACGGGGTTGAAGTGTGCACCAGAAAGTGTGCCGAACATCGTGATGAGTGCGTACAAGGCGCCAACAGTGGCCCCGGCGTTGGCCAAGAGCTGAACACCCACATCGTCGGAGAGTGACTCTGCCATAATCCCTGACCCAATCACTGCAACTATCAACAAGGCGGTGCCGACCATTTCACTCGCCAGATGGGAAAACTGAGGCCGAGAAGCGAGGCCTGCCGTGGTCTTTGGTGGAAGGCTCATGACTTCCTTCAGGTCTAGCCTGTCCAAGCGGGCACGCAACCACAGTTAACCCAATATTCACCCTGAACCCATGCTGTATTCAGGTGCATCGGCGAGCCTATGGGCATGGAAAACTCAGGGTCAGGCGGCGTGACGATGAATCCTGCAACTGCTGCAGCACCTATTCTGAAGCCAATGACTTCCGCTACCCAAGACTCCAAGAGTCTCAGTTCGTCGGACCACGTGGTGTTAGCCGCCAAAGATGTCAATGTGTTTTACGGCGACTTCAAAGCCGTGCAGAACGTGAATCTCGAGTGCTATCGCGGCCAGATTACGGCACTAATTGGTCCGTCAGGTTGCGGCAAGACGACGTTGCTTCGTTGTTTCAATCGGATGAATGACTTGATCGCTGGTGCGCGGGTCGAGGGAAGCATCACCTATCACGGCATCGACATGTACGGCCCCGAAGCGGATGCCGGCGAAGTGCGACGTCGAGTTGGAATGGTGTTTCAAAAGCCCAACCCGTTCCCCAAGAGCATCTTCGACAATGTGGCCTATGGTCCGCGCGTCAATGGCGAAAAAGACAAAAAGAAGCTGGCAGAACTTGTGGAGAAGTCCCTTCGTGGTGCTGCGTTGTGGGACGAAGTAAAAGATCGCTTGGATTCAAGTGGGCTCGGATTATCGGGCGGACAGCAGCAACGGCTTTGCATCGCGCGAACGATTGCTGTAGAGCCAGACGTGGTGTTGATGGACGAGCCGTGCTCGGCGCTTGACCCAATCGCAACTGCGCGCATCGAAGACTTGATGCAAGAAATCAAGTCGCAATTCACGATTGTGATTGTCACTCACAACATGCAGCAGGCAGCCCGTGTGAGCGACCGAACAGCTTTCTTCACGACTGAAGTGAACCCAGATAGTGATCGCCGCACCGGACGCCTCGTGGAAGTCGATTTAACAAAAAAGATTTTCTCGAACCCGAGTGACCCGCGTACCGAAGCGTACGTGTCGGGCAAATTCGGCTGAGCTAACCCTCGTCGCCCTGCTCGCGTAGAAAGCGTTCAAAGGCATCACCCAAATCATCGGCGCTCGGCATAACCGTGTCGTTGCGTCGGTCATATTCAACCTCAAGCATTCGCACGTAGCCCTTTGTTTGCTCGTCTTCTTCGAGCGCAGCCTCGTGGATATCGGCCCATCTCTGGATGTCGTCATACAGCCCAGCATGTTGAGTAGACACATTGAGCACGCGCTCGATGTGTCGCAAGAGCGCCGCTGATGACTTGGGGTGCTCAGAAGACGCCAAGTAATGCGGAACCCCAACGCGCAAAGACACAGCCGGAATGCGTTCGTGCTCAAGCCGTTCAAGCAGCACACCAACGATGCCTGTCGGGCCTTCGTATTGCGGCCGCGAAAGCCCGAGCTTGTCGGCTAGAGCACGGTTCGTGGTGCTGCCCGTCACGACGGGTGTGCGGCTGTGGGGCAATGCATCGAGCATCGAACCAACAGTCACCACTGCACTGCACTGCAATTCGCGGGCACAACGCACGATGCAGGCCACGAACGTAGGCCAATGCAAATGGGGCTCAACACCCGAGATGACTACCAAGTCGCGGCCACCATCCGTGTCGCGCGTTGCCATCACCTCGTTGGAAGGCCAACGCACATGGCGCTGGTCGTCTTCGTCCACCCAGATCTCCGGTCGTTCTTGAGTGAAATCAAAAAATGGATCTGGGTCAATTGAGGCCACGGTGACGAAGTTGCGATTTTGCATGAGCCAATCCAGAGCACCGGTGGCGGCCTTAGTTGCATCGAACCAACCTTGCAGAGCCACCAGCATCACTGGGCGTGATAAGCGAGGAATCTCGTCAATATGCGAGTCGAGCACCTCGTCAACCGTGGGGTAGTTGTCAGAGAATTGTCGCATTGTCATGCACGCAATCGCTCGGCGACATAGTCGACACAGCGGGTGAGTGCTGCAACGTCGGCAGGTTCAACCGCCGGAAACATCCCGACCCTCAATTGGTTGCGGCCCAACTTGCGGTAACCATCGGTGTCGACGATGCCGTTGTGGCGTAACACCGCACTCATATCAGTTGCTGCAACACCATTGAGGTCGATGGTAGCCACCACATGCGAGCGCTGGGCAGCGTTGGCTACGAATGGTAGGGTATACGCGCTTTGTTGTGCCCAGTTGTAGATGATGCTGGCTGACTCGGCCGTGCGTGCAGCACACCACGATAGGCCGCCTTGCGCCAGCATCCACTGCAATTGTTGGTCGAGCAGAAAGATGGTGGCGATAGCGGGGGTGTTGTAGGTCTGGTCAGCACGCGAGTTGTCGAGGGCGATTTTCAGATCTAGCGACGCAGGTGTCCAACGACCAGTGGAATTGATTTTTTCAATTCGCGCAATGGCACGCGGCGAACAGCAGGCGATCCACAAACCACCATCGCTCGCAAATGATTTTTGGGGGGCAAAGTAATAGACGTCAACTTCGCTCGGCGACCAGGCAAGACCGCCCGCAGCAGAAGTCGCATCAACGATGACCAGTGCATCGCCGATATCTGCAGGACGTGTGAGCTGCATGGCGACACCAGTCGAGGTTTCGTTGTGGGTGAGGCAGTAGGTGTCGACATCGGCAGCAATGGCCGTGGGGTGAGTGCCGGGCTCACTGCTCACCACCATGGGCTGGCCAAGATGCGGTGCTGCTGCGGTGGCATCGGCAAACTTCTGAGAGAACTCGCCAAACACCAGATGTTGGCTGCGTTGTTCGACAAGGCCGAATGTGGCAACGTCCCAAAACACCGTCGAGCCACCGTTGCCAAGAACGACTTCCCACCCGTCGGGTAGCGAAAACAACTCGCGGAGCCCGGCACGAACACTGCCGACCAGCTGTTTGATGGGCGGCTGGCGGTGCGAGGTGCCCATGAGTCGGCGGCCGGCCCCGGCAAGTGCGTCGAGTTGTGCATCGCGCACCTTGGAAGGCCCGCACCCAAAGCGCCCGTCACTCGGCAACATTTCGGCTGGAATTGTTATCGCTGTAGCGGGCTGCATCGTCACCGTCTTAGCATGGCAGGGATGTCGTCAAGTTCAACACCAGTACACAAGAAGTCAAGGGTGTCGGCTCGACTGGCGGCCATCGCCGAATCTGCCACGTTGGCAGTCGATGCAAAAGCAAAGGCTCTGCAGGCCAAAGGTGAACATGTCATCGGCTTTGGTGCCGGTGAGCCCGATTTCGCCACACCCGAACACATCGTTGAAGCAGCAGTAAAGGCAGCGCGTGACCCGAAGGCGCACCGTTACACACCAGCAGCCGGGTTGCCGGTTTTGCGCGATGCGATTGTTGCAAAAACCAAGCGTGACAGTGGCTTCGAGTGCGCCTCGTCGCAGGTGTTGGTGACGGTCGGTGGCAAGTACGCAGTGTTTGTGGCGTTCGCCGCATTGTGCGACCCCGGCGACGAAGTGATTTGCCCAGCACCGTATTGGACCACGTATCCCGAAGCAATCGCGCTGGCTGGCGGTGTGCCCAAAGTGATCGACACCACCGAACAAACCGAATTCAAAGTCACGGTCGAGCAACTGGAACGTGCCAAGACACCGCGCACCAAGGTGCTGCTCTTTGTTTCACCCGACAACCCGAGCGGCTCGGTGTATTCCCGGGCAGAAACTATTGCCATCGGTCAGTGGGCAGCAAAAAATGACGTGTGGGTGGTAACCGACGAGATCTACGAGCACCTCACCTACGGCGGCCACGAGTTTCATTCGATGCCCACGTTGGTGCCCGAGATCGCCGACCGTTGTGTGATCGTCAACGGTGTCGCCAAAACCTATGCGATGACTGGCTGGCGCGTGGGTTGGATGATTGGGCCACCTGACGTGATGAAGGCTGCCGTCAACTTTCAAAGCCACACCACAAGCAACGTGTCGAACGTGGCGCAATACGCCGCCCTTGCCGCACTCACTGGTGGGTTGGATGACGTGGCACGCATGCGCGCAGCCTTTGCGCGGCGCGGCGAGCAGATGCATCAGATGTTGACTGCGATACCGGGCGTTACCTGCATGCAGCCACAGGGTGCGTTTTACTGCTTTCCCAACGTGAGCGGTTTATTACAGCGCAATATTGGTGGCATCACCGCGCAAAACACCATGCAGTTGGCTGATCTCGTGCTTGACCAAGCAAAGGTCGCATTTGTGCCAGGCGAAGCCTTCGGTGCACCGGGGTATGCCCGCTTTTCATTTGCGCTGGGTGATGACGACCTGCGCGAAGGCATTTCGCGATTCGCCTCGCTTGTTGCTGGCTGAACTGGTATGGTCGGGGTGCTGCAGCAATAGTTGCAGTGCATATTCGTAAGCGAAGTCCGGTGAGATTCCGGCACTGTCCCGCAACGGTAATGCGACTCCCGATAGTTATCGGCGCGTCGTAAGTCCGGTCGCCTAACGAGTGTGACCCATCAACTGCTCTCGCAAGAAGAGCAAGGAGAAAACATGAAAACGTTACGACTGGTCGGCCTCGCCGGCCTTTTTTTATTGGTACCCACGTTGGCTGCCTGTGGCAACAATGGTGATGACTCGGCAGAAGCCGAAGAAACAGCAGCGGTAGTGGAAACCACGGTTGTTGCGGAGTTCCCAGTGACTGTTGGTGAACTCACCCTCGCCGCGGAACCACAGCGAATCATTTCCATGTCGGCAACGGCAACGGAAATGCTGTTTGCCATTGGTGCTGGTGATCGTGTGATTGCGGTCGACAATTTCTCGAACTTTCCGTCAGCGACAGAGTCACTCGAAAAACTTGATGCGTATCAGCCAAATATTGAGGCAATTTCAGCATTGAGCCCCGACCTCGTGATCATCAGTTACGACCCAGGCAACTTGGTTGAGCAATTGACGACGCTGTCAATACCTGTGTTCAATGCCGGTGCAGTGGCCAACCTGGACGAGGCGTACGGGCAGATCGAACAACTTGGAGCGCTCACCGGCCAACTTGCCGAGGCGGTACAGGTGTCTGGGGCCATGCAG
>Ga0247844_1006689_pt1 | contig 13681 bp, 14 predicted proteins | sample LaCtaG_FD_192421 | JGI IMG/M metagenome (GOLD analysis project Ga0247844, IMG submission 192421) | Freshwater microbial communities from meromictic Lake La Cruz, Castile-La Mancha, Spain - LaCruzMarch201714.5m_1 | ecosystem: Environmental > Aquatic > Freshwater > Lake | place: Spain: Castile-La... | reverse complement strand
TATCCCTGAATTACACGATGAATTTCAAGAATTTCTTTTAAATCTATGTGGACGTGTTCCTAAACATTTTCCTCTTGTTTTCAAAGACAATGTATATATTGGTGGATATAAAGAAACTTTGCATTATTTAAAAAATAATCTAAATTAAATATATAGATGAAATTTAATTTCCCAGAACCAGAACTTGAAGGTTATACAGTATATTGTAAAAGTGCTTGTATAAATTGTGAAAAGTCAAAAGGCTTATTAAAAGGTGTAAAGGCTAAAGCAAAATTTATTTATTGTGATTTATATTTAGATGATTCTTTTTGCAGAACAGAATTTTTAGAATTTGTTAAATTAAAATGTGGATTTCCTAATAGATTATTTCCAATGATTTTTAAAGATGGGCAATACTTGGGATGTTATTGGGAATTATATGATGACCTCAATGTGGATGAGACTTGGTAAAATATTATATAATATAAATTATATATGAAAGCAAAAAAAGAAAATCCATTAATTATACTTGGGAATTTTATCAGAGAAAGGGATATGAAAGAAAAGAGGGAAAAAATGAAATTATATTATAAAGAGTATTATCAAAAACATAAGGACAATTTAAAATCATATCAGAAAAAGAAATACAAGAAAGAAAACTTAATTGAAGAAATGAAAATTGATATTCAAGTTGGTAAATATATTATAGAATTATAAATAAATATATAGAGTATTTAAATTAAATAAAAATCACTTAAAATTTTATTTTCTTATATAATTATATATAAATGAATTACGAAGAATTAGAACAAGAAAACAAAATATTAAAAGCAAAGTTAAATCACATCAAAGAATATAAACAAACTTATTTTCAAAACGTTCAACATTATAAAACCTTTTATTGTAAATGTTGTGATAAAACGATTAAATATAATTCAGTTTGGAATCATAACAGCAGTAAAAAGCATCTAAAAAAGAAAGAATCAGAAAATAAACAATTAGATGAGTTAAACATTGTTGTAAATCAGATTGATAATGAATTAGATGAATTCTATACTAATATAGACGGAGAGAAAAAATCCCTTACAGAACTTAGGATTTTATTACCTATAACAATTGGAGAAAAAATATAATTTTAAAAAATATATAGATTAATTTAATTTTTAATTAATAATTAAAATCTACTTAAAAAAATAATATCTTATTATATTATATATACCATATAATATAAATGACATATTTTACACAAAACAAAATGAACGAACTTTTTTATAAATTTATCGCTGGTGTTGACCAATATGATAAAATGAAATATACACCAATTCAATATATACCACAAAAATATGTTAAATTCTTTTATGATAAGAAACAAGATATAATTGATAATAAAATATCGATTAGAAAATTAATTGAAAATTTCAGAAAAGAAAATGATAAAAATTACGTTGAAAAACCAAAACCAATCAAAAAAGAAGTAAAACCAGATAATAAACTAATTGAGACTGTGAAACAAGAAGTGAAACAAGATAAGAAATTAAATGATAATGTCAAAAATGATTTACAATTTGCAGACCAAGCAGAATATAAAAATTATTATAGAACATTTAGAAAAGGATTAAAAAGACCAAATGGCACTATTTCAAATTCAGTGAGAAAATTCTTCAATAAAAAAGCCAAACAATTAATTGACAATAATGTTCCTATTGAAGAATTAATTCAAATGTATCAACAACGATATAGAAAAAATAGGTCTTTTGTCCATGGATATTTATACGTGGAAGCAAAAAAAGACAAAGACGGAAAGTATAACAAAAATTATAATTATTCAAACCCAAACCAAATTCAATGGGATAATAACAATCAGAAAAAATATACTTATGTATTAAGTTTCAATTTAATATTAAAAGATAATTTAATAGATAATTATCAAAAACAAAAATTTTATAATGATGCGGATAATGAAAAAAAAGAAATTGATACTTTTGTCAATGTTATTAAAGATGTTAATCAATATGAATTATTGCATACAATAGAAAGAATTCAACAGTCAGATGATATTTTAGGATTTAAATTACTATCTGTTAAAAAAGTAAATACAGAATATAAAAAACCTGACTTAGTCAAAAACGAATTAAAAGAAGATGCTAAAAATATTGGCATTAATACAAAATACACACATTACATGATTAATCTCATGACATCTGATTTAAAAAATATTGTTCAATTAAACTATAATGAATATATTCAAAATAACTTTAGACCAAGTTCATGTGTATTAACAGGAATTATAAATAAATATTATGATAGATTTAACAAAAGAAAATCAAATGGTAAAAGATGTTATAAAGAATTAACATATGATTATTTATGTGAAATCTTAGAATTAGAAAATAAACCTGATAATATTGGATGTTCATTAGAAAGAGCAATTGAGAAATTCTTTAAAAGGTTTGAATTTAGTGGAATATATGTTTATGACAGTTATATGAATTTGGAAGCAAAACATATTTCAAACCCTAACAATAAAGATTTAGCAACAATGAGAGTTATGGTTAAAGATGGACATATGTATGAACTTACTGATAATATTTCAAAATTAAAGCAAATGACTTTAGAAAATGAAGTTAAACAAGAGATTTATGTTAACAGTAAATATAACATTATGGAATTTAAAAATGAAATGAAAGAATATTTCGCAGAAAATGAAGAACAAATTATCACAATCTTAAAAAATATTCCAAATGAGAATGTCAAGGAAATGAAAATTATTTCCAAACCATGCATTAAAAAATTATTGTTTAAATTAATTCAAGGTGGATATATGCCAAAAGTTGGATTTGATACAGCATTATATAAAATTGGTTTATATCTAAATAATACCATGATTCAAATTGTTCAAGCAAATAATAATCCCGTTTACGGACAATTAATAGATTACAATAATTTAACAGAATATCAATCATATGAAAAAGCATACGAAAAGTTTTATAGTTCTATTGTTAAAAAAGAATATTTATCAGATTATCACCCATCAGTAATTGAAATTGATAATATCTATAAAATTAATAATGTATGTGGTTATTTTGATGATTATGATACTAAACCATATGACGGATTAGATGAAAATAAAGCATATACACAATGTTTAATGAATATCAAACAAATACCAATCTTTAATTATTTTGATGTGTACAAAGTGTATAATAATGAACCAATTGAAGATTTATCTCAATATATTATTGAAGTCTTATCATATACATCAAGAACCGCAATAATATTTCCTCAAAAATATACTAAAACTTTTGGTTATGTATTAAAACAAGTTAATATTAAATTTAAAATATTATATGTGAGAAAACCATTAACCATTGAAGAAGTAAATTTTGAAAGACCAGTGAAAGAACTCTTTGATAATAATAATGTTTCAACTCAAATGAAAAAAGCAATCTCAAATATTACAACTGGATTATTAGAAAAGAAAATTAATAAAGCGGAATTATCAAAAATATTTATTGATTACAATGAGGCAAAAATGTATTGTGATTCATATTCTGGCAAAATGTTATGCATTGCTGAAGAAGATTTTGAAGATGATTCATTATTTATTGTCAAAATTAAAGAAGAGAAAATATTAGAAAATGGATTTTTACCAGTCAAAGAAATGATATATTTAAATCAAAGATTAAAATTATTAACTCAATATGATAAATTAAGAAAATTAGGTTTAAGAGTAAGAGGCATTAAAACAGATTGTATATTTTATTCAGAAACAAAAGAAAGAAATTCAAGCCTTACCATTAAATTAAATTTTCCTATGTCAAGTAATATTGGAGATTTCAAACAAGAGTTTAAAAAATATTTACCATCATCTATGATTCGTGTAGAAATGAATGATTTGTATGATGTTCCAAATTTTGAAAAAGTTAATATTAAAACCTTTGTCGATGAGTATGACACAAAAACAATCAATGAATATTTAAAAGCACACAAAAAAGTATTAATCAAAGGTTTATATCCAGGTGTTGGAAAATCAACCTTAGCTAAAAACTCAGATAATAATGCTTTATTTGGTTGTCCATACAATACATTATGCCAACAACTAAGAATTGATAACTATAATGCAGTGACATATTCAAAGTTATTTGGTTTAGTTGGTTCAGATGAGGAAATGAAAAACCTCAAAAAATATAATATTGATGATTATAACACAATTGTATTTGATGAAATATTTTTATATGAACCCAGAAGATTAAAAAGAATTTCGGAAATGATGAATCAATACCCAGATAAATATTTTATCGCAACTGGAGATTGTGACCAAAGAAGCCCTGTAGGATTTTCCAACTCAGATTATTTGACTAATTGTATGAATATATTATTTAATGACCAAATATTATTAAAAGATATCAAAAGATTTAATAAAGATGAAGACAAAAAGAAAATTGTAAATTTAAAACAAGATATTTTTGACACATCAAAATCCATTGAAGATATTTGCATTAAATATGGAATCAACACAATTAAATCAATGGATGATGTTAAAACTAAATTAAATATTTGTTTATTCAATTTCAGATGTGACCAAGTCAATGATATAGTTCATTTAGAATTATTCAATAAAAATATCAAATTTGAAGTTGGGCAAGAAGTGATATGTCGTAAATATGAAAGAATCAATAAATTAATAACAAACTATAAATATAGAATTACCAAAATGAAAAAACAAGACGTTGTTATTACTGATGAAGTTGATAATATTCATTACAAAATCACTCCTCAAATCTTATTAAATCATTTTAAATTACCATATGCTGTGACATGTGATTCTGTTCAAGGTATTACAAAAGATGAACCAATAACTATTTTCGATTCTAATACACCTTATGTTGATAGAAAATATTTATGGACTGCAATTACAAGAGTTAAAAAATTAGAAGATATCACAATATTTATCCATTCCAAGAATGAGGTTGAAAGATTAACAGAATCCAGATTAAATTTATATTTAAAGCAAAAAGTTGAAAGTTATAAATCACAAGATAGAAAAGCACTAAGAAATTATATCGACGAAGAGTTTATTGATGCTAAATGGATTAATAAAAATTTTGAAGACAATAAATATTGCTTATTTTGCAAAAAACATTATGAATTATATTTAAATGAAGATTCTAATGTAGTATCAAATATCACAGTTGATAGAATTGATAATAATCTCGCACATACCAAAGCAAATTCTCAATTATGTTGTCATCATTGCAATATTACCAAAGGAAACAGATATTAATTTTATATTCTAACTATATTATAACTATATTATATATATATGGAGGACGTCAAAAAGATATTTTATGACAAGAAAGAAGGATTGACTAATATAAATAAATTATATGAGAAAATACAGGAAACAAATCCAAACATAACTAAAAATGAATTACAAGAATTTTATGATAAACAGCCAATTAATAAATTAATGAAACCAGTTCGAAGACCAAAACATTTTAATTCCTATGTTGCAAATTATCCCAGTCATATTTACCAATTAGATATAATAAATTATTCCAGATTTAAACAAAATAGTTATCAATATATAATTTGCATGATAGATATATATTCCAGATTTTTAATGGCTAAACCTATGACCAATAGAGAAATGCCAACTATAATAAAAAATGTAAAAGAAATGATTGAAGAAAATGGACCGCCTTATAAAATTGAATGTGATAATGAATTTAATAAAAAAGAATTTATTAACGCAATGGATGAATATGATGTTAAAATAAGATTTTCAGACCCACACGAAGATTGGAAAAACCCAATAGTAGAAAGAGTAAATGGAACTTTACAAGTATTATTACAAAGATTTAGATTACTTACAAAAGATAATTTTTGGTTTAAATATTTAGAAGATGCAGTTTATAATTATAATAATAGTGTTCATTCAACAACTCATCATAAACCAATAGATATATGGAAAGGAGAAAAACCAAATGAGCAATCGATTGAAGAAATTAAATATAAATATGTCCCAGGTGATAAAGTCAAAATTATTGTTAAAAAAGAATTATTTGATAAAATTGATACAATAAAAGCGTCAAAAGAAACTTATATTATAGAACAAGTCAAAAACAATAAAATAAAATTATTTGGATTAGATAAAATGTATAAACCACATGAAATATCAATTGTTTATGAATTAGATGATAATGATAATATTGATTATGATATAGTCAAACCATCACAAGAAGCAAAAGAACACAAAAAAGAATTATTAAATAAAAGAATGGGTATAGATGAATCAAATATAATCCAAGGTAAAAGAGAACGAAAGAAACCAAATTAATTTTCTATTCTAATTATATATAAATGAAATTAATTAAAGCCGAAGATGTACCTTTAAAAGATAATTTGTATAAATACTCGAATCCAAGAAAAGCACAACAAAACGTTTATGATAATTATGGGGACAATGTAATTTTATATAAATCAACTCAACCAAATAAGAAATATATGATATATGATTTTAATAAAAATAAGTATGTTCATTTTGGAAGTATGAAACCACCTTACGAAGATTATTTAAAGCATAATGATGAAGATAGGAGATTTAGATATTTAAAAAGAGCCTTAAAGATAAAAGGCAAGTGGTTTAATAATCCATTTAGTCCTAATTCACTTAGTACAAAGATTTTATGGGATTAACTCCTTTTAAACTTACCAAATAAATATTGTATTTTACTAGGGCTTTCATCAATATTAATATCATCATCACCTTTTTCATCTCCTTCGAAATATATTTTTGGTGTTTTTCCTAATGAACCTTTTTTTCTTCCTGGTTTAATTTTTACTGGTAATACATTTATAACGTCTTCTTCTCCCACTTTTTCTTCTTCTCTCATTTCTTCAACTTTTTCTTTGGCTTTTTTTGGTTTTTTAAATTGTGCTTTCTTTTCTGGTTCAATATAAGTTCTCCAACCATGCCCTTGATAATAAAAATCTGTTGTTGGGTCACGAAGCCTATCATTTATCTCCCAAGGATCTCTTGTGTACGTAGCCTGCATCGAACCGTCTTCTCTTGCTTTATTAATTTTTTCACCATATCCACTAACCCAATTACCGGATATTTTATTAAAATATTTTCCAGGTTTAATATCGGACTCCCTAAATATTTTAAAGCCTTTATCATCATACTCTTTATTAGAATACATTAATTTCAAAATTGGTTCTGATATTTCACCTTCTAATAATAATGGTTCTTCTTCATCCTCTTTTTCTTCTACTATAGGTAGCATTTGTGCAGGTGAATTTTGAAATTGATTAATTGCATTTTGTGAGTCTCCATTTGTTTTTGGGTCATCATATAAGGCATTATCAACAACTGACTCAATAACAGATTCTTCACCATCTAATAATTGTGTTTTTGGACTATCTTTAAGCAATAAATTATCATTTCTATTTTTATCTTGAAATCCATAACCTATTTGAGGATTATTTTGTCTAATCATATTATTATATTGTCTTAACATAGTTGCATTTTCATATTGTGATTGTGAGTAATATGGGTCTTGTCCAAATTGTCTTACAAAATTACCTCCTGACGATGGAGCAGATGAGAAAGCGGGTAAAGTTTTAATATTTGACTTTTTAGGATTAGAACCTTTAGCAGTTGTTCTTTTTGATTGGTCAATATGAATCTTATTAATTATATTAATACTTTTGCTTTTTCCTTCTTTTTTTGTCTTTTTTGTTATTTTCTTTTTAACCATTTATACTATATATTGTGAAATTATTTTCTCATGTAATATTATTATGGCGAAAAAAAAACCTATAGATAAATTAGCAAACATAGAAAATCCTATAAATTCAAAAGATTCTATTGAATTAGATGATGATGGATCTATTCAAGCAGATAAAACACCACAAAAGAAACCTGAACCAATATCTGAACCAATACCTGAACCTATACCAGAACCTCTCCCAGAACCAAAACCAAAAAGAAAACAAACTGAGGCACAAAAACAAACCACAATATTAATGAGAGAGAAATTAAAAGAAAGAAGAGAAAAGGATAGATTAGAAAAAGAGAGATTATTAGAAATTGAAAAGAAATATTTAGAAGAAAAGATAGTTCAAAAGGCATTATCCATAAAAAAGCGTCAAATTAAACAACATAAAGTATTAGATGAAATAGAAGATGATGACACACCTATTGAAGAATTACCAATTAAAAAGCAATCACAAAGAAATTATCAACCACAACAATCCCAACCAAAGACACCAAAAATAATATTTGTATAAATTTATTTTCTTATTATAATATATAGAATGATTCCCAGACGAAGTAAATCTTATGATATTAGTTTTTTAAATGAAAATGATATAAATAATAATAAATGTACATTAGAAGGATTGGAAAAAGTAAGTCCATTTTTAAATAAAAATAATGCAGAAACCTATAAAATATATTTGGCATCAAGACCAGATTTAGGAGAAACAGTAAGAGAACATTATTTAAATTTGATTAAAAAAATAGAATCTAATGAAAAGAGATTAATTGAAGAAGCATTAACGAGACTAAAGGATAAATCAGAAAATCAAAATTAATTTTATTATGTATTTTAATTATATATAATGGAAACTTTTACCGAAACGAAAATTATAAATTTAAATTCAAAAAATAGTTTAAAGAGTAATTCAACCTTTTTGTCTGATGTGTATTTCTCCTTTAATGGATTACTCAAAGATGAAGAAGATATAATCGAAAGATATATAAGTATTCAAAATGCCCAAATACCATTTAGTTTTTATAATATCAATGTGTATAATAATATATTAAAAATTCAAATTGGTGCCACAGTATATACTTTGACTTTAATAAGAGGAAATTACAACGCAACATCATTAATTATAGAAATACAAAATCAATTGACAAATAATAGTATTACTGATATTACATTAGAAGTTTCATCAACAACAGGATTATTAACTATAACAAAAACTACTGGTTCATTTAGTCTTATTTCATCAGGTTCAACAATTTATGAGGCTTTAGGATTTGTAGTTGGAACGAATTATACTTCTGTTAGTCAAAAAATAATCTCACCATATCCATTAAATTTATTAGGAACATTAAGTTTAAAAATATGTAGTTATGAATTTTCAACAAATAATATTGATTTTACCCTGATTACCTTACCAATTGAAGTCGGAAATTTTGGATTAATTCAATATACTAATGTGTCAAATATCAAAGCAACTTTAAATAACATTTCATTGGATGGTTTTGATATTTCAATTATTGATGATAATAATAATTACATTAACTTTAATAATATTAATTGGACAATGACATTTGTATTAACTTTAGTTAGAAGAAGACCAAATAAAACTCTGACAAGATTTAATGAGATAATTCAACAAAGTCAAGAACCAGAAATTGAAAATAATGAACAACCTCAAGAAAATCAAGAAGAACAAAGTAATATACAAGAAGAACCAAATCAAGAAACAGTCCAAGATGATTTAGATTTACTGTTATATAATACTTTTGGAAATATAAATTAATTGAAAAAAATAATTATTTCTTTTGTAATTATATATAATCAAATTAAATGTCTGTAATTTTACCACAAAGTATTAATTATCAAGAATCACTTCCAACACTTCCAGAAGGAACACAGCAAATAAATGTAGCAACATCACCAATTAATAATAGTAAATTCGGTGAGGGAGAACAAATTATATTTGACTTATTAAATCGAGGATTTCTTGTTCCCGATTCTATGTATATAAGTTATACATGGACAGCAACATTAGGAGACGTAGCACATACACCAAAATTAATTGGATGTCCAGTATATACACCTTTTAATAGATTAGATCTCCAAATTGGGAGTCAAACTGTTGATTCAATGCAAAATTATAATGTCATGATGCATATGCTTTCAAATTTAACTTTATCCGTTTCAGAAAAATATGGTCTTCAATCTGCATTTGGATATAATAAAGCCAGTGGTGATAATACTGGGATTCCAAACTTAGAAGAATTGGATGGAAGAACTTTAATTACTGGTGCAGCAAATTTAACAGGCTCTTTTTCTGGTCCTCTTATGTCAATGTTGTCAAACTCCGAAAAATTACTTCCTTTGTTTGCAATGCCTCAAGTAAGAATTGTGTTAACCCACGAATCACGTGCCACAATGTTTAGAGGTGATGGGGGTAATATCGTAGCACCTGCGACATGGAGTTTAACAAATGTAGAATTAAGATACAAAGTTATTGATATGGGTGGTAATGTTGAATCAATGGTGAGAAGTATGGGTGAAAAAGTGTATATTAAATCTCAATCATTTGCTTCATCAACAAATACTTTAAATGCAAATGCTGTTGGTTCAAATGAATTAATTTTTAATCAAAGATATGCTTCTGTAAAATCTATATTTGCTGTCAATGGAACCGCAGTAGCAGCTTCAAACGGTCGATTTGATTCAGTTGATTTAACTTCTGGTGAAGGTGAATACTCATTTGTAATTGGTGGAGTTCAATATCCACAAAAACCATTATCAGCAAAAACAAATAAAGCAGGTATTTTACAAGAATTAAGAACTGCAATGGGTTCTGTATATGATAAAAATAATTCGTTTTCAATTAATTCTTTAGAATTCGGTCAAGTATCAACTGTTCCCGGAAATAGTAACTCTGTCAATTCACCTGCTAAATGCTATATTGGCACATCAACAGAAAAATTAAACTCAAATTCACTCTTGACAGGAATTTCTACCCAAAACTCTCCAATATCTTATAGAATCACAACAGGAACAGCAATTGGTGCTTCAAATTCAACTGTTACATTAGTTATAAATTATGATGCTTTAATTGAGGTTGATTTAGTAAATCGTCAATGTTCTGTAAAATCATAAAATATTTTATTGATATAATATATAGAATGATAAAAATTAAAATTAATGAAAGTCCAAATATAGTTCCATGTAAAATGTTGTGTGATGAATTATTGCATGAAAAATTAAATAATTATGAAATGACATCTTTTATGAATTCACATGAAACAAATTTATTTATTGGAAAGCCAAAAAGCGGGAAAACATCTTTATTATATTCTTTTTTTAAAAGCCCTAAATTATTTAGAAAAGTATTTCACAATGTATTTTTATTTCAACCATCACATTCAAGAGCATCTATGAAAGATAATTTATTTGAGAAAATACCAGATGAACAAAAGTTTGATGAATTGAATGAAGAAAATTTACAAGTTGTTATAGATGTGATAAAAAATGAAGATAAAAAATATAATAATTGTATAATATTTGATGATATGACGGCTTATTTAAAAAATCATGAAACATTAAAGTTATTTAAAGAATTAATTTTTAACAGAAGACATTTAAGAACATCAATATTTTTTTTAGTTCAAACTTGGTATTCAGTTCCAAAAGATATCAGAAAATTATTTTCAAATATTTTTATATTTCGTGTAAGCAAACAAGAGAACAGTGTAATATATTCAGAAGTAATTGAAGATAAAAAAAAATACCAAGACGAAATCACTAATTTAGTTTATAATGAACCATATAAATATTTATTTGTTAATTTAAATTCTCAGAGATTTTTTGACGGTTTTAATGAATTATTGTTTGATGAAGATATAAATAATATATATCATTAATATATATATTATGCTAAAATTAAACAAAGTTCAAAAAGGTGTAAATACCATGTTTAGAAAAGGAACAAATACCGCTTTAAAAGTTTCAAAGGGATTAGGAAGGGCATCTGATATAATTCATAAAGGTGGTGTAATTGTTCAAAAAGTTGGTGAAGCCACAGGAATCGAAGAATTAGAAGGGGCAGGAAAAGCAGTTGCTATGGGTTCTGGTAAATTAGGTAATGTTCTTGATAAAGGTTCAAACAGATTAGAAAGAATTGTGGACAACACACAAAAAATACAAGATAAATTTAATAGGAAATTTGATAAAGCACAAGAAAGAATTGATGATTCAGTTCAAAGAGGAAAAAATATAAGACGAATTATTAAGAATGATGGACGAGATATTGTAAATGATGGGAGAAGATTATTTGGAGTTGCATAAAAATAATTATCTAAATATAATATATAAATGAATTTTAATTTTCCACAAGATATGAGAAATGATTTAAAGGTAAATACTAAAAAACCTTTTACATTAGTTATCAGTTCACTTACTAGATCAGGTGGCAATGCCAATTATGCAATTTATAATTTTGATTGGACAGTCTTTCCTGATGTTCCTTATTATTTATCATTTTCCTTTACTGCAAGTGATAATGCCAATTATGTTCTCGCAACTGCCTCAAGTGCTAGTATCTATATTGATTTCGGAGAAAATACACAAACTTATACTTGTCTAGTAAATAATCACGGTGCACCAAGTTCGCAATACATTGGTTCATTAAGAAAAAGACATGTATCTGGGGCAAATCATTATTTATTTGCTGATCGAACAACTAACTCACCTGTTTATTTAAATGGAAGACCTAATAATAAAAACTTTCTGATAAGAATTGTGAGTGACAATATGGGACTTTATGATATTTCTATGTTAGCTTCATATATATTAACATTATATTTTGAGCCAGTTTAAAAGTTTTTTATTTCTAAATAAAATATATAGATATTTTATAATGACAAGTTTAAACAATAAATATACAAATAATCGTTCTATGAATGGTTTGATAAATATATATGCTGATAATATTGAGGCAACTAATTCAGTTGTAAATGATTCTTTGACTGTTGGAGGAGTTGATATAAATGATATAGTAAATCAAGTTGAAACAAATACGATCAATTTAACGGGGATAACTTATGATGGTTCTGCGTTGCCAGTTCCAAGAACAACAATAGATAATGAACTTTATACTAATAGTACTATTGTTTGTGGAGGTGCTCTTACTGTTGATAATAGTTTAATTTGTCATAGTTTAGTTGAAATTGAAGGGAAAACAACTATTAATGATGATATTGATATGACAGGAACATTAACAATACATAATCCAATCAATCCAACAGAAGTTATTAATGTTTATTATTCTGATCCTATGTATGGCTTTGTATTTAGTTTAGAAGTTCCTGGAAAGTATATGTATTTCCTTGTTAAAGACCCATCTGGTAGTTATAAAAGTTTTCAATTTAATTATGAGCAAGTATATACTAATTTATTTACATATATTAATAATTGGCTAACCCTTAGTTATAATAATCATATTATATTGGGAGATGCTAACAATACAGGTGTGTGGTTTGGAGCATCTCAAAAATATATACCAAATAATTTAGATACATCCGGATTAGTTTTTTATAATAAGGGATTAAATAATTATACTGTATTTTATACAAATTTTACACATAACGATTTGAGTAATGTTGAAACTCCTACATTAAGAATGAATTATGCTAATATATGGAGTAAGGTCAAACATATTTGTGAAGATGGAATTGACATCACAGGAAATATAAGATTAGGTCCATCTTATAATTGTATTTTATATTATCAAAGTGGCGGGGCAATATCTAATGGATTAAGAATTGAAAATCAAAATTCAAATGATTATACAAATTTATATTCCTTGGATTCTTCATCTACTTTAGTTAATACTTTTAGAACGCATTATACGGGTGTTTATTCATTGGTTCCTTTTACTTGTGAGG
>Ga0247844_1006688_pt1 | contig 13681 bp, 10 predicted proteins | sample LaCtaG_FD_192421 | JGI IMG/M metagenome (GOLD analysis project Ga0247844, IMG submission 192421) | Freshwater microbial communities from meromictic Lake La Cruz, Castile-La Mancha, Spain - LaCruzMarch201714.5m_1 | ecosystem: Environmental > Aquatic > Freshwater > Lake | place: Spain: Castile-La... | reverse complement strand
GAGGCAGGCGTGCCGTTTTCATATCTTTTTTCATACTTATTATCTTTATTTTAACCATGAATTTTTGTTTTTTATATGATACAAGCAATAACCTTGCACCATTTAAGGAGGTATTTACCCCTCTTTTTAGGTACTTAGTGGCAAGCTTAATCGCTTATTTTGTCTCTGAAAATACGGATATTTTGATATATGGCTTTTTTAAGAAGAGAAATCCAAGTTTTAAACTTATCTGGTTTCGATGTAATATTAGCCCGATATTTTCCGAGCTTTTAGATACAGCCATATTCTCTCTTATTGCGTTTTGGGGAGTCTTTCCTCTGAAAGTTATGATAGGAATTAGTATTTCAACTTATGTTTTGAAAGTCGTCACATCTATGTGTGATACACCACTTGTTTACTTAGCAAAATATTGGAAGCTGAAGGGAAAGATGGACCATGTCGAACAACAGGTATCTTGAGATAAGCGCCCAAAGCAATATTATTAATGGTGAACCAAGAGAGATGGTACTTTTAAGGGGAAAGCCATGCAGTTATGGTCAGTGTGCATTTTGCGATTATCATTTAGATAATCAAGGGTTTTCAAAGGGCGAGATTGAACAATTTAATGAAAAAGCACTTGAAAATGTTACAGGGAAATTGGGTGTACTAGAAATTATAAATTCAGGTTCAATTTTTGAGATTCCCCATGAGAGCTTAGAGTTAATATATGAAATTTGTCGTAAAAAAAAGATAAAAACGCTCTATTTTGAAGCATTTTTATCTTACGCACCTCAGATAGCAAGTTTAAAGGCTTATTTTATGGAAATTGGAACGGAAGTTAAATTCCGATTAGGGGTTGAGAGTTTTAATGAAATGTTTCGTATGGAAACGTTAAATAAAAAAATTCACAACAGCGAGATTGAAAAGTTTGCCAATCTCTACGAAAGTGCTTGTTTACTTGTAGGGATTGAGGGTCAAACAGATAGTATGATAGAAGAGGATATTCAAAGAGGGTTAGAACTTTTCAACAAAATTACAGTGAACGTCTTTGTTGAAAACAGCACTGAGATGAATGAGGATAGAAATCTTATTGAGTGGTTTAAGACCTATCATAAGAAGTATATCGGAGATAGTCGTGTAGAAATATTTTTAAACAATCATATATTTTAAGAGGGTGGTAATGGAAAAAATAGTCATTAAACCTGATAGGGAGATTTTAACAAAGTTAAAAATTTCTGATATAGACATTATTGAGTTAGAACTTCAAAAATATCGGAAGAAACTCATAGTGAGATTGAATATTTTAAGTATGAATGGATTGAAGGAACTCCCTATTTTGAAAGAGAGTCTCAATACTCAGTTTGCTAAGCAAATTAAAATTGATTTCGAATTAATTTATACAGAGGGAGTGTTTTCTACTGAAAACATTGAAAAACTCCTGGATTATATTATCCAAGGTCTTGAGGGGAATTCCCACTTAATCAAGGCCTATTTGGGTATGAAAAATTATCGTATTAATCATGAGAGCTTAGAAATTCAGCTGGTTGTTAAACACGATATGGCATGTTCACAGCTCACTAAAAATGGTGTGGCACAGGATATTGAGAGAGAAATTTTTAAAATGCTTTCAAAAAATTATACAGTGAATTTTGTGTGTGGAGATTTTTCCAATGCAATCGAGCAATTAGAAAAAGAGAGTGATGATACATTTCAAGCACTGGCTAAAAGCCATGATATGGCTTCACAGCTTGCTAAAAGTGAACCAAAACCTCAAGAGAGTGGAAAAAGCTTTCAGGGTGAAGGGGGAAAATATCAAGGGCGCTCGCCATTTTTTGTCTCTAAAAAGGACTTTGGCGAGATACTGGGTAAAAAAATTGATGAAGAGCCAATGCCTCTCACTCAACTCTTTAATGTAATGGTTGAAGAGCTGGTGGTATTTGAAGGTGAGGTTTTTGGAATAGATTTTAAGACGACCAAAAGTGGCAAAACGCTTTTAATTGGAAGTCTTTCTGATGGGAGTTCTGCTATATCTATAAAATCTTTTATGGATAAACCTTGCGAGTTGAAAAATGGTCAGTGGGTTAAGATTAAGGGTAAGAAAACCATTGATACCTTTGAAAAAAATATGATCACACGTGAGGGAGAGCACTCTGTATTCGTCCAAGCCATTAACAGTGCAGAACGTCCTGAAAGCGTTAAACGTCAAGATGAGGAAGTGGAAAAACGGGTGGAGTTTCATCTTCACACCAAAATGTCAGAGTTAGATTCTGTCATTGAAGTATATGATATCATTGATAGAGCTGCTTCTTGGGGGCATAAAGGGGTTGCGATTACAGATCATGGTGTGGCGTATGGATTTCCCATAGCCTTTAACTATGCTAAGAAAAAGTACCCTGATTTTAAAGTGATTCTTGGAATTGAAGCCTATGTGGTGAATGATGAATCCTCTATGGTTGCAAATGTGAGAAGTACTTATCTTGAGAGTGAGACCTATGTGGTATTTGATATTGAAACGACAGGGTTTAATCCTATTGAGGAGTATATCACTGAAATAGGTGGGGTAAAGATTAAAAATGGTAAGGTGATTGAAAGATTTAACGAGTTTGTAAAGCCAGGAAAACCGATACCTAAAGAGATTGTTGAGCTTACGGGCATTACCGATGAGATGGTTGCAGAGGCGTCTGAGATTGCTGAAGTGTTGCCACGTTTTTTAGAATTTGCACAAGATGCTGTGCTGATAGCTCACAATGCAAGTTTTGATATGAGTTTTATTAAGGAGAAGGCGAAACGGTATCTCTCAAGGGAGGTTTTGAACCCTGTTATTGATACTCTGCAATGGAGTAGAAACATCAATAAAGAGTTAAAAAGACACAATCTAAAAGCCCTTTCGGCCCATTATAACGTATCGCTTGAAAACCATCACCGCGCGTGTGATGATGCTGAAGCAACGGGTGAGATATTTCAAAAAATGTTAAATCAGTTGGCAGCCAAAAATGTTCATAAGTTAGATGAGATTGATAACGCTTTTGAAAATAACATCAGTGGGATGAGACCTAATCATATGGTGATATTAGTTCAAAATAGAGAGGGATTGAAAAATCTCTATGAGCTTATTTCAAGGTCCCACATTGAGTATTTCCATAGAACACCAAAGTTACCCAAAACGCTGCTTGAAAAAAAACGTTCGGGACTACTTTTAGGAACAGCCTGTTTAAGTGGAGAGTTGGTTCAAACTTATTTGAAAAATCGTGATGTTGAAGAGCTGAAGCGAGTGGCAAAACAGTTTGATTTTATTGAAATTCAACCTGATGGCAATAATCACTACCTCATAACAAGTGGTGCACTTGCCTCCGTTGAAGAGATTCACACGATGAACAGAGTGCTACTTAATATTGGAAATGAGCTAGAGATTCCTGTAATAGCCACAGGGGATGCACACTACCTTGACCCAATGGATAAGATTTATCGTGATATTTTACTTTGGGGAAAGGGAATGAAAGATTTAGATTTTGATGAGAAGATTTATTTTAAAACCACCGCTGAAATGAAAGCAGAATTTAGTTACCTAACACCAGAAGAGGTAGAGGCAGTGGTTGTGAAAAATCCTAACACCCTTTTTGATAAAATTGAGGTGGTTCCTCCTATTCCAAAGGGATTTTACCCTCCTAAAATTGAAGGAGCCGAAGAGCAAGTACGTGAGATGACCATAAAGCGGGCGAAAGAGATATACGGAGACCCAATTCCAGAGCATATTTTAGTGCGTCTTGAAAGGGAGCTGAAAGCCATCATTGGAAATGGGTTTTCAGTACTCTACCTAATTGCTCAAAAACTGGTGAAAAAATCGCTTGATGCAGGGTATATTGTGGGGTCGAGAGGTTCGGTGGGGTCATCACTCGTGGCGTATATGATGAATATTACCGAGGTAAATGCACTCTATCCACACTACATTTGTCAAAAATGCCAGTTCAGCGAATTTTTTGAACTTGAGGGAAGTGGGGTTGACCTTGTTGAAAAGGAGTGCCCACAGTGTGGTGCTAAACTTAAACGAGATGGACACTCTATCCCCTTTGAGGTATTTATGGGATTTGATGGAGACAAAGTTCCCGATATTGATTTAAACTTCTCAGGTGAGTATCAATCGGCCATTCACCGTTATACTGAGGAGATATTTGGTAAAACGCACGTATTTAAAGCGGGAACCATTTCAACTCTTGCTGACCAAAATGCGCTTGGGTATGTCAAAAAGTACGTTGAAGAGAGAGGGCTGCGCAAGACCAATGCGGATATGTTGAAATTGGCTAGCGGGTGTGTCAATGTGAGAAAGACAACAGGGCAGCATCCTGGGGGGATGATTGTTGTACCTAGTGATCATGATATCTATGAGTTTACGCCGGTACAAAAGCCAGCCAATAAGATGGACTCTGACTCAATTACCACGCATTTTGATTACCATGTTATGGATGAGCAGCTGGTAAAGCTTGATATCCTTGGGCATGATGACCCTACTACCATTAGAATTTTGCAAAAAGAGCTTAAACGTATCATGGGAATAGAACTTGCCATAGAGGATATTCCCCTAGGTGACCCAAAAACCCTTTCAATATTTAATTCAACAGAAGCACTTGGCATTACAGAGCAGCAAATTAATTCACCTGTGGGAACATTTGGCATTCCAGAGTTTGGAACACGATTTGTACGAGAGATGCTAATAGAGACAAGACCCTCTACATTTGCAGAACTTGTGAGAATATCAGGGCTTTCACATGGAACAGATGTGTGGCTGAACAACGCACAGGATTATTTTAGACAAGGTGTGGCAAAACTGAATGAAGTTATCTCGGTGCGTGATGACATTATGAACTACTTGATTGACCATAAAATAGATAAAAGCACCTCATTTCAAATTATGGAGTTTGTGCGTAAAGGACAACCTTCAAAGAACAAAGAGAAGTGGGAGCAGTATGCTAAGTTGATGCAAGAGCATGAGGTTCAGCCGTGGTATATTGAGTCATGCGAAAAGATTAAATATATGTTTCCTAAAGGGCATGCGGTGGCGTATGTGGTCATGGCAATGAGAATTGCCTACTTCAAGGTCCATTATCCATTGATTTTTTACTCTGCATTTTTAAGCCGAAAGGTGGATGATTTTGATTATCTAGAGATGTATGGTGGCATTGATGTGGTGGCTAAAAATTTCAGCACACTAGAGAGCGATATGGCGCGTGGATTTACCATTGATAAAGATGGACTACAAAAGCCATGTAAGCCGGATGTGAAAAATAAGGCGAAAATTGGTCTTTTTGAAATTCTAGTGGAGATGCATTATCGAAGTATTGAGCTACTTCCAGCCGACCTATACTCGTCGCTTGCTCGGGAGTTTAGAATTGAGGAGGGGAAAATTCGTTGCCCTCTTGTAACGGTTAACGGACTAGGTGAAACGGTCGCTCAAAAGATTGTCGAAGAGCGTGAAAAGGGAGCATTTTTATCCGTTGAAGACTTAATGCAAAGGGCAAAAATCAACTCAACCGTAGTTGAACTTCTCAAAAGCAAAGGGGTAATTCAAGGGCTTCAAGAGTTTAATCAGCAACAGTTGTTTTAAGTGGATAAAATACTTTTTGCCACGAATGAACCCAAATTATCACGAATAAACTTATTTTTAACCAAGAATAAGGGCAGATGGAAACAGATGAAAAAAGTAATATAAAACTTTTTAGTTAGAGTGACTAAGTAGAAAAATGATATCAATTACAAAGAGAAAAGCGATGGAAGTTTAAACTTCTGTTGCTTTTTTCTTTTAGTCAGTTTTTAAGTCCGAACTTACTCTGTGGTAATTTTTTTTCAAGAACCGTGTCTACTTGTAGCCGTGGTAAAAAAGTTAAGTCAAAAAATGAATTTTCATATAAAAGAAGTGAAAAATATGGTATAATTTAGAGTGAAAAAGTATATAGAAAAGTTTAAGAAAAGGACAAATTATGAAACTTTCAGAGTATGATTTTCATCTACCAGATGAATTAATAGCCCAAACACCTCTTGAAAAACGTGATGAATCTAAATTTCTAGTGGTTAACAGAGAAAAAGGAACTTTTGAGGAACGTAAATTTTATAACATCATAGATTACTTGAATGAAAATGATGTATTGGTGATGAATAATACAAAAGTCATTCCAGCTAGACTTTTGGGTCAAAAAAAAGAGACCGGTGGGCAGATAGAAGTATTTTTACTGAAACGCCACACGTTAACGCAGTGGGAGTGTTTGCTAAAGCCTGGAAAACGTCTAAAAATTGGACAAGAAGTTGAATTTCCTGGGGGGGAACTCTCAGCCACTTTAATAGAAATTAAAGAGAATGGCAACCGTGTTATGGAGTTTTCATTTTCAGGTATTTTTGAAGAGATTTTGGACCGCTTAGGAGAGATGCCACTCCCCCCTTACATCAAGGAGAAGTTAAAAAATCACGATAGATACCAAACCGTCTATGCAAAAGAGGGAGAATCGGTTGCGGCACCAACGGCTGGACTTCATTTTACACCTGAACTTCTTGCTAAGATAAGAGCTAAAGGGGTAGAAACCTTAGAAGTTAATCTTGAGGTAGGCATTGGGACATTTAGACCTGTTCAAGTTGAAAATGTATTAGAGCACGATATGCATGGTGAGATGTATGAGGTGAGTGTTGAGGTAGCTGAAAAAATTAATGCAGCGAAAAAAGCGGGAAAACGTATCATAGCTGTGGGAACAACGAGTGTCCGAACGTTAGAGTCTGCTTCAAATCCTGATGGAACCGTTCGAGCAGAGAAGGGTGAGACGAAAATTTTCATCTATCCAGGATATGAGTTTAAAGTGGTGGATGCATTGGTTACCAACTTTCATCTGCCAAAATCCACACTACTCATGCTTGTGAGTGCGCTCTCTAGTCGTGAGCTGATGTTAAAAGCGTATGAGTTTGCGGTGGATAATCAGTATAGATTTTTTAGTTTTGGCGACTCTATGTTTATAAAATAGAGATTTTGTTATGACTACGAAAGGCACGAAATTTACGAACGTTTCAACTTTGAAATTTTTTCAAAACAATTTTCGTGGTTAAGATTCTTTGCTGTGCTATGGTTATATGACAGTGATGAATCAGTGGTAAAAATAGAAAGGATATTATGAGAATATTACAAGGAAAATTAAAGAGCAAAGAGTTTGCTTCGAAAAAAGGGCTTGATACAACACGCCCAACCTCCTCAATCGTAAAAGAGGCGATATTTAACAAAATTGCAGACCATGTTCCAGGGGCAGAATTTTTAGACCTTTACTCAGGGACAGGCGCAATAGCTTTTGAAGCCATTAGCCGTGGAGCAAGTAGAGCGGTAATGATTGAAAAAGACCCTGTAGCGCTTAGAATATTAATTAAAAACATTAACTCACTAGGGATTTCAGATGTGTGTAGAGCGTACAAAAACGATGTTATAAAAGCCATTGAGATATTAAATCGTAAGGGTGAACAGTTTGATGTGATTTTTATGGACCCTCCCTATGAGGCAAATGTATCCCTTTCAACCCTTAAGGCTATTGAGAAGTGTTCTATATTAAAGCCTACAGGTATAGTGGCGTGTGAACATATTAAATTTGAAGATATGCCTGAGAGATTAGGAAGATTTGTACAATATGGCGAAAAGGAATACGGCAACAAGCGAGTAACCTATTACTATCAAGCAAGAGAGGGTGAAGGAGAAGCGCATGGCGAAGAAACTGAAGTATGAAGATTTAATAGCGAATGTTGAAGAGGCGATAGAGAGACTTGAAAGCGGCGAACTCGAATTAGAAGAGAGTTTGAAGTGTTACGAGAGTGCCCTAGAATCCATTGAAAAGTGTCATGGGATTTTAGAGAGCGCAGTGGAAAAATTCGAAAAAATCAACACTGAAAAAAACAGTTGAAGCGAGGAATTATGTTAAAAGAATATTTAGGTGAGAAGAGAGTTTTAGTAGAGAGATGGCTAGAAGAGGTGTTAAATACTCAAAGTCCTGAGCCTTTAAAAAGTGGAATGCAATATGCTGTTATGAATGGAGGAAAACGCATCCGTCCAATCTTGCATCTTATGGCGCTTGAACTTTTAGAAAAAAATATTGAAGATGGTAAGGGGCTTGCCTGTGCACTAGAGATGATACACTCATTTTCACTCGTTCATGACGATTTGCCAGCATTAGATAACGATGATTTTAGACGTGGGAAACCCACAACGCACAAAAAATTTGGTGAGGCACATGCTATTTTAATTGGAGATGGGCTTGTAATCCATGCTTTTTATGTGGCACTTGCGCACACAAAAGGGCGCGTTGAGGACATTAAAGAGGCAGTCGAGAAGCTTTCGCTTGACTCTGGAATTGATGGAATGGTATCAGGGCAGGTTCTTGATATTGAGGGTGAGAAGAAAAAACTTACCCTAGAGCAGTTACAAGAGATACATAAAAATAAGACAGGTAAGCTGCTTCGACTGCCTATCGAGATGGCTTGTATTATTGCAGAGGCGTGTGATGCTGAAAAGTATGCTTTGATTCGCTATGCTGAGTTGATTGGCCTAGCATTTCAAATCAAAGATGATATTTTAGATGTCGAAGGGACATTTGAATCTGTTGGAAAGACCATCGGTAAAGATGAACTGGTGGAAAAATCAACTTATCCTTCTCTTTTAGGTCTAGAAAAATCTAAAGAGGTACTTAAAGAGACCATAGAGCAGGCGATAAATGTGTTGGCTCCATTTGGGGAACAGGCGCGTTATTTTATTGAACTAGCCAACTATATTGCAACAAGAGAGAGTTAATGATGATGAGAATGAATAAGTATATCAGCGCCCATTTTGGCGTTTCGAGAAGAAAAGCAGATGAGTGGATTGAAAAAGGGTATGTGGTACTTAATGGAAAAAAAGTCAGTGAACAGGGTCTTCAAGTAGAGGATGGCGATAGAGTTGAAATTATCGAAGAGGGTTTAGAAGAAAAAAAGGAATTCAAATATTTTCTCCTCAATAAGCCAGAAGGCTATGTGTGTACAAAAAGCCAAGATGAGGGGAAAAATATCTTTGAGTTGCTACCTCCTATTCCCAATCTTGCCTATGCGGGACGTTTAGATAAAGACAGTCACGGGCTAATCATTGTCTCAAATGATGGAAAGTTTGTGTATAAAGTGGCAGGTTCAGAACATGAAAAAACCAAAACGTATGAGGTGAAGGTGGATATGCCTATTACCGACTTTGATTTAGATATCATGCAAAATGGGATGCTTATTGGTGGTAAGATGACAAAAGAGGCCCGTGTTGAGAGGGTGAACATCAGCAAATTTACCATTGAGCTTAAAGAGGGAATCAACCGTCAAATTCGTAGAATGTGCAGAACTCTTGGCTACCATGTGAGAGATTTGAAACGTATCGATATTCATGGTATATCCGATGATACACTTTCAGAAGGGTATTGGAGAGAGTTAACTCAAGACGAGATTAAAAAAATTCTGGAAAAATAGAGGAAAAGATGGAACTGGGTGTTATTGGCGTTGAACAATTTAACCAAATGGTAAAACTCTATATTGAAACGCAACCGATGCTTGCAAATCTTCTGATAACAGGTGAAATCAGTGAGTTGAAATACTACGCAAGTAGCGGACACCTTTATTTTACCTTAAAGGAGAGAGAGTCAAGTGTCTCTTGTGCGGCGTTTCGCTACCTTTATAAACCCATAGCAAGGGATTTAAAAGTAGGTGATAAGGTTGAGATTGTAGCCAGCGCAAATTATTTTGAAAAGACAGGACGGTTTCAATTAACGGTTGATAAGGTAACAAAACAGAAGGATTTAGGCAGTCGATTTTTAGAGCTTGAACGTGTTAAACGTAGACTCCATAGTGAGGGGTATTTTGATGAAGCACGAAAAAAGCTGCTTCCTAAACTGCCTCAAACCATTGGAATTATTACTTCTGAATATGGTGCAGCACTGCAAGATTTTCTTCATACTGCTAAAATGAGAGCGCCTAAATTAGATATTAGGCTTTTTGCAGTGCATGTTCAAGGGGATGAAGTTGAAAATGATGTGGTTAAAGCGTTAGAGTATTTTTATAAAAATCCTGTAGATGTCATTGTTATCACCCGAGGAGGGGGAAGCATTGAGGATTTGTGGGGATTTAATAGTGAAAAAATCGTTCTTAAGATGGCTGAATCACATATTCCTATTGTATCGGCCATAGGCCATGAAGTAGATACTGTGCTAATTGATTTAGCTGCGGATATTAGGGCTGCAACACCGACTCAAGCTGCGGAAATTATTGTGCCAGAGTGGGTAAGTTTGAAATCAGAACTTCAATTTTTAAGACAACGCTTAAAGGGTGGTGTAGAAAATCGAGTTTTAGTGGAAAAAGAGCGGTTGAAACATTTAGAAAACAACTATTTTATCAAAAATATAAAAGAAGTTCTTCTCTTTCGTGAAAGAGATAGACTTCAAGAATATAAACACCTTCTTAAACGTGTTTTAGAAGATAAAATGGTATTAGTTAAAGCGGAGATAGAAAAAAATCACCATATATTACGAGCGCTCTCAATTGAATCTACTTTAAAAAGAGGGTACAGCGTGACAACTCATCAAGGTAGAGTGATTAGAGATCCTAATGGTTTAATAGGTGACGAGATTGAAACGTTAGGATATGGGTATAAGATAATAAGTAAGGTAATTCGAGAAGAGGTGTAGGGTGAAGAAAAGAGTCATTATTGGGGTATTATTTTGCATAATAGCAGCTACGGCATTAGCGGACTTTGCCACAGGCAATCAGCTCTTTATGGAAAAAAAATATGAGCAAGCACGTACGGTGTTTTTACAAGATCCAACGGATTTTAAATGCGAATATGGGGTGGCAGTGACATCTCAGTTAATGGGAGATTATCAAACTGCAATAGAGTATTATCAAAAGACATTGGTAACAAAACCTGATTTTTTTAATGGGTTGTCAGGACTTGCATTTTGCTATCAAATGACGGGGGACATTCCTTCAGCTATTTCGACAACGGAAAAAGCCATTGCCATTAATCCGACAGAACAGCTCTATATCTCTTTAGGGCAGCTCTATCTTTTAGAAAATGATTTTAATGATGCCCAGAGCACAGTAAAAAAAGGAATTTTACTTTATCCTACTTCACAAGGGTTACAACAGCTTACAGTACAGACAAATCGTCAGATGCAGCTTCAAACAGTTAGTGGGGGGACTACATCGGTACAGAGTCAGACGAGTGTGATAGATAGCATTGCAAACTCTGAGAGTGGAAGCGGTAGCATCAGTGGTGTGAGTGTAAGTGGTGATTCTTCACAGGATAACGTAAGTGGATCAGAGGATTAGGAGGGGCTATGAATGCACATAATGAATGGTATAAAATTATCAAAGCAGACCTCTCTTACGATACTTTAAAAGCAATCATGGGCAATTTTACCAGTTATAAAAAGCTTTTATCAACCTCTCGAAATGAGTTGAAAGAGGATTTTGGCATTGCCGAGTTTGAAATTGATAAGATTTTTAACTCTTATCAATTAGAAATCACTAAAGAGTTAGACGTGCTAGAGAGGGAGAAAATTGAACTGCTTTTTCTCAATGAAGGGGTTTACCCAGCGATGCTTAGAGAGATTGCTAAGCCTCCCATTTTGCTTTATGCCAAGGGTAATTTGAATTTTGCAGATAAATCCATAGGGGTAATCGGTACAAGAAAGATAACCGCCCTAGGAGTTTCAGCCACAGAGAAAATCACGAAAACATTGGTTCAAAATGGTGTGACTGTGGTGAGCGGACTTGCAAAAGGGGTTGATACTGTCGCACATGAGACAACTTTGAGATATGGGGGAAAAACCATTGCTGTTATTGGAAATGGACATGATGTTGTGTTTCCGAAGGAGAATGCGAAACTCTATCAAGAGATAGCCGAAAAAGGGCTCATACTTAGTGAGTTTCCTCTCGGCACAGAGGCTTTCAGATGGAATTTTCCCATGAGAAATAGAATAATTTCTGGGCTGTCCCGGGGTGTTGTGGTTACTGAGAGTTACAAAAAGGGTGGGGCAATGATTACGGCTCAGCTTGCAATAGATGAGGGACGCGAGGTGTTTGCTGTCCCGGGGTTCATCTCATACCCTAGCTTTGAAGGGTGTAATGAACTGATTAAAGAGAGCGTGGCAAAATTGGTCACAGGGGGTGAGGATATCCTTTCAGAATACCATTGGAATAAAAAATCAAAGCAAATTGTTGTGACACCAACATTATTCACCTCTACAGAAGGGTTAATTCTCTCGATTTTAAAGGTGCCCACTTCAGTTGATCTCATTGTGAAACAGAGTGCGCTATCAACACATGAGGTGTTAGCAATTTTAATGGAGCTTGAACTAAATGGACATGTAAAAAGTATTGCAGGTGGGAAATACATTGTAGTTTAAATGAGGTGAGCTTAAGAAAGGGGAAAGCTATGTATAAGATGGAGACACGAATTCGCCAAATCAAAGAGATGACACTTGTTGAAATGGCAAAATTGTTAAAAGAGGGAAAATTAGAGGAGTGCCTAGCAAAGTTGCCAAAAGTACTTCTTCCAGGGCCTGATTCAAACTATAGAGGCTCACTTTACTTAGAAAGAGAAATTTTAGCTCAAAGGATAAAAATTTATCTTGGTCTTGATATGGATAAAGTGCGCACAATGGAGCTTTATGAAATTGCTGATATTCTGGAAAGTATTTTTGAAAATAAAATGCCAGAAATTATGGCTGGGGAAAATATCATTCAAGTGGTCAAAGAGGCGTGTGATGCGTGCCCTTCGGGACACTATGTTTCGGATTTATGTAGAGGGTGTCTTGAAAAACCTTGTTTTAAAAGTTGTCCAAAGCAAGCGATATCCTTTAATGGCCGTAGAGCGCATATTGATTCAAAAAAGTGCATTAATTGCGGACTTTGTAGAAAAGCATGTAAATTTTTTGCCATACAAAATCTTGTGAAGCCTTGTCGTGCCTCTTGTCCTGTTGGAGCAATTGATGATGATGAGTATGGTAGAACAGTGATTAACCGTGAGAGATGTGTTACTTGTGGAAGATGTACGATAGCATGTCCTTTTGGCGCGATTGAGGCGTCTGCTCAACTGCTAGAAGTATTGCAAAAGATGAAAGAGGGCAAAGAGGTGATTGCAATTTGCGCGCCGTCTATTGTGGCACAGTTTGGCGTGGGAGTTCTTTTTAGAAATATTAAACAGGCTCTTAAAGATGTAGGGTTTACCAAAGTCATGGATGCCTATTTTGACGTCTTAGAGGTGGCTTATGGTGCGGATTTAGTAGCAGCTGAGGAGGCGGAGCATTTAGATGAGCACAGTGAATTTATGACCACATCGTGTTGTCCTGCTTTTGTAGAGTATATCAAGAAGCATAAGAAGGAGTATATTTCACATATTTCTCCAGTTGCATCGCCTATGGGTAAAATGGGAAAGGTGGTTAGGGAGAAAAATCCTTCAGCGACCATTGTTTTCATAGGTCCATGCTATGCGAAAAAACTTGAAGGACAGAGAGACCCTTCTATTGACTATGTACTTACCTACGAAGGACTGCAATTTATCTTTGAAGCAGCAGGGGTAGACCCGAAAGATTATGAGGCAGTAGGTGAAGTGGAAGGAACTAAAGAGGGGTGGAATTTTGCCTGTTCAGGAGGAGTTTCTGGATATGTTCAAAAACTCTGT
>Ga0247844_1006687_pt1 | contig 13681 bp, 11 predicted proteins | sample LaCtaG_FD_192421 | JGI IMG/M metagenome (GOLD analysis project Ga0247844, IMG submission 192421) | Freshwater microbial communities from meromictic Lake La Cruz, Castile-La Mancha, Spain - LaCruzMarch201714.5m_1 | ecosystem: Environmental > Aquatic > Freshwater > Lake | place: Spain: Castile-La... | reverse complement strand
GGTTTTCCATTTGGCGCGCCAGGTATTGGCGGGCACGCAAATCGGCCAGGTTCAGGCGGTTTTCATTGACCAGCATGGTCTGGTGCTTGAGCCAGTCGGCCCAGGCCTGCTTGCTCACGCCTTCCCAGATGCGCTTGCCCAACTCGCCGGGGTAAGGCGGAAAATCCAGACCCTCTGCTTCTTTGCCGAGTTTGATGCATTGAACGTTGCGTGCCATGATGATTGTCAGCCTTGATGTATCTTAAGAAGCGCTGGTTATACGGATATAGAATTTCCGTATTTCCAGTTGGAAGCGGTTCACACGAAAATACGGGTTGTTGGTGCAACAGCAACGTGTTTATTGTGAACTTGCAGGCCGCAACTGTAGCAAGTTTTCAGCATCCCCCCAGGGCTTTGGGTCTCTTGACTCCCCACACACAGCAACACCAAATGAGTGCATTTCTTGAAGAACGCGTTTTAAGCGTTCACCACTGGACCGACCGCCTCTTCAGCTTCACCACCACCCGTGACCAGGCCCTGCGCTTTTCGAATGGGCACTTCACCATGATCGGCCTGCGCGGCGACAACGGCAAACCGCTGTTAAGAGCCTATTCCATTGCCAGTGCCAACTACGAAGAGTATCTGGAGTTTTTGAGCATCAAGGTGCCCGATGGCCCGCTGACCTCCAGGCTGCAGCACATCCAGGTGGGCGACACCATCGTGGTCGGCCGCAAGCCCACCGGCACCTTGCTCATCGATTATTTGCTGCCCGGCAAGAACCTTTACCTCATGGGCACAGGCACCGGTCTGGCACCGTTCATGAGCATCATCCGCGACCCCGAAACTTACGAGCGCTTTGAAAAAGTGATCCTGGTGCACGGTGTGCGTCAGGTCAATGAACTGGCTTACCACGACTACATCACAAAAGAGTTGCCTGCCCACGAGTTTCTGGGCGAGATGGTGAGCCAGCAACTGCTGTACTACCCCACCGTGACCCGCGAGCCCTACCAAAATCAGGGCCGCGTAACGGACCTGATGGAAAGCGGCAAGTTGTTTGCCGACCTGCGCCTGCCCCCGCTCAACCCCGAGACCGACCGCGTCATGATTTGTGGTTCGCCCGAAATGCTCAAGGACCTCAAGCGCATTTGCGAAGCGCGTGGCCTCAAAGAGGGCAACACCAGCACGCCGGGTGCTTTCGTGATCGAGCGGGCATTTGCCGACGCCTGAGGCCCGCAGGGCTTTGTTCAACCGATCGCTCACACCTGTACTGACACGGGGGAACAATCCCCCCTTGTTTTTTGAAGAGACCTCATGAAACTGTCCGTTATCTCTCCCCAACGCTGGATGTTGTTGATGGCCTTGTCAGGCATCGGCATGCTGGCCTTCGGCTTGTATTTGCAACACGTGGTGGGTTTGAACCCATGCCCCATGTGCATCGTGCAGCGCTACGCATTGGTTGGCGTGGTGGTGCTGGCTTTGATCGGCTGGCGTTTGAGCGGCATAGGCTTGGCTGCATCCAGTCTGCTTTTAACCCTCGCTGCGGGCTTTGGCGCATTCACCGCCGCCCGCCAAAGCTGGCTGCAGTGGTACCCGCCCGAGGTGGTCAACTGCGGGCGCGACTTTTACGGCATGGTCGAAAACTTCCCGCTCAACCGCGCCATCCCCATGATCTTCAAAGGCAGCGGTGACTGCAGCAAGATCGACTGGACCTTTTTGGGCGGATCGATCGCCAACTGGTCGTTCGTCTGCTTTGTGCTGTTTGGCTTGCTGGGACTTTGGGTGGCCATACAGTCCCGCTCGGCTCAGACGCCATAACTGAGCGGCAGCGCCGGGTTGAACTGGCGTTTTTCCACGGCCAATCTGGATGGACGGGCTGACCGGCGGCCCTGCGCTGTGGCTGGTCCTGGGTTTTTCGGGCTGACCCTGGCGCAGCCCGTTCAAGGTGACAATACCGGCTCCTTCTGTTGCCCCTGCATGTCTGCCCCTGTTCATCCCCCCGTTCCCCATGTTGTGCTGGTCATCACCAAAGGCGAAGCCGGTGGGGCGCAGACGCATGTGCTGGAGCTTTGCCGCGCCCTGCAAGGCTGGGTGCGCTTCACGGTGGTGATCGGTGGCGACGACGCACACAGCTTGCTGGGTCAAGCCCTGGGTGATTTGGGCATCGCGGTGCTGGCGCTGCCAAGCCTGCAAAACTCGCTCAACCCCCTCAAGGTGATCACTTCGGTGCGGGCCATGCTGGCGCATTTGCGCGTGCTGCAGCCCGATGTCATCCATGCCCACAGCGCCGTGGCCGGGGTGATCGCACGCCTGGCGGGCAAGCTGCGGCAAATTCCGGTGGTCTACACGGTGCATGGCTTTGGCTTCAAGTCGCAAGCGCCTTGGCTGATTCGCACCAACGCCTGGCTGGCCGAGGCCGTGCTGGCCGCCTGGACCACGCGCATGGTTTGCGTGTCGGCCTACGAAAAACAATTGGCTGCGCGTTTGCCCATGCCGCCCGAGCGGGTGAGTGTGGTGCACAACGCGCTGGCCGATGCGCCTTGGCGCAGCGACATGAGCACCCAGCCCCCGAGCCTGGTCATGGTGGCCCGCATGGCCGCGCCCAAGCGGCCCGATGTCTTGATCGATGCCCTGGCACTTCTGGCGCAACAAGGCCTGCAGCCCCCAACCCGGATTTTGGGGGGCGGGACGGACCTGGCTCGCCACCAGCAAGCCGCCGCCCCGATGCCCCATATCCGGCTAGAAGGTGACGTGAGCGACGTGGCCCAGCGCCTGGCGCAGCACCAGATTTTTGTGCTCTTGTCCGACCACGAGGGACTGCCCATTTCCATTCTGGAGGCCATGCGCGCGGGTATGGCGATTGTGGCCACGCGCTTGCCGGGCATCGAAGAAATGCTCACGCACGAGGAAAGCGCCTGGCTGGTGCCCAACACCCCGCAGGCCGTGGCCGATGCGCTGCAGACCCTGCTGGCCGATGCCCCCTTGCGCCAGCGGTTGGGCAGCGCCGCACGCGCGCGCTACGAAGCCCAGTTTCAGCCCCAAGCCATGGCCGAGCCGGTGCTGGCCATTTACCAACAAGCGCCCTTGATGCACACCGCCCGCTGGCCCATGACGCGTCCGCGCCGCCACACCCAGCAACTGGCCTCGCAGCAATCGCACCGCCAAAGCGCCCACTTGGTCTGGAGCCTGCTGGGCTTGGCGATGATCGGCCTGGCCTACGCCATCAGCCAGGCCCTGATGGCCAGTGGCCTGGCCACGGTGGACTTTGGGCGCACTGTGCTGGCCAGTCTGGTGCCCTATGCGTTGGCGGCGCACCTGCTTTACCGGGGGGCGCACATGCCTGCGGCCGAACGTGGCCCCCTGCTGCTGGTCACCACTGGCTTGCCGTTTTGGCTCACGCCCTTGGCTTTTGCATTGCTGCAGCAGCCCTATTCACGCGGCGCTTTGCTTTTGACCTATGTGCTGTGCACCTTCTGGTTTTGGCTGGCCGACCAGTGGTTTTTGCGGCACCGGCCTTTGCGTCTGGTGTACCAAGACCCGCGTGTGCCCGTCCTGCTGGCCCCCTGGCTGCCCGCGCCCGACGGCCAGGGTTCACCGCGCATCCGCTTGCTGCCCTGGCCCGAGCAGGGCATGCCACCTGGCACGGCGCTGGCGTGTGACGGCGCGGTCGTGTTGCCTGCTAACTCTTTACCCCCCAGACCCGAGCGTCAGCGTTTTTTGACTGCGCTCAAGCTGCAGCACATCCGCCTCTACAGCCCCGAGACCTTGCAGCAAAGCCTGACCGGGCGCATGGCGAACGAGACCCTGCAAAACGAGCTGTGGCAAACCGATGGCAACCCGGCGTACGACCTGGTCAAGCGCCTCATCGATGTGAGCGTGGTGCTGGCCCTGCTGCCGCTGTGGTTGCCGCTGGCGCTGTTGGTGGCCGGTGGTGTCAAGATTGACTCGCCCGGCCCGGCCCTGTTTAGCCAGCGGCGCACGGGCATGCACGGCCAAAGTTTCCGAATCTGGAAGTTCCGCAGCATGCGCCACGAAACGCAACTTAGCCCCCAGTTCGCCCAGGCCAACGACACGCGCATCACCCGCTTCGGGCATTGGATTCGCCGCACCCGGCTCGATGAAATTCCGCAGCTGTTCAACGTGCTGATGGGGCACATGAGCCTGATCGGCCCACGCCCCGAGCAAGACGGTTTTGTGCAGCAGTTTGCCGAGCAAATGCCCAGCTACCCCTACCGACACCTGGTGCGCCCCGGCCTGACCGGCTGGGCCCAGGTGCAGCAAGGCTATGCGGCCAGTGCCGATGAAACCGCCATCAAACTCAGCTACGACCTTTACTACATCACGCACTACAGTCTGGCCATGGACTTGCTGATCGTGTTCAAAACCATCCAGACCGTGCTGACCGGTCGCGGTGCGCGCTGAGCCTGCCCATGTCCACGTCCATGTCCATGAACAGCCCTCGCCACCTCTTGTTGTTGACCGAAGAGTCCGGCGTGGGCGGGGTACAGACCACGCTGCATTGGCTCGAATCGGGCCTGGCCGAGCGCGGCTGGCAAGTCACGCGGCTGCCGGTGCGCCAGGGGCGGCCATCATTGTGGGCCTGCTGGCAGGCGGCGCGGCGGGCGCAGGTGCTGGTGGCCTCCAACAATTTCCGGCCTGCCTATGCGGCGGTGGCCCTGGCTTGGCTGGCCCGCAAGCCCAGTGTGGTGTGGGTGCACGGCCCTTTACATGAGGTGCTGCAGCAGGCTGGGGCCTCGCGCCTCAAAATCGGTTGGCTGCGCACGGTGTACCAAAGGGCCAGCCAACTGGTGTGCGCCTCACAGACCTCGTATGACAGCCTGCTGCGCGTGATGGCGGGTGCCCGGTGTGCAGCCCCTCAAAACCTGAGCGTGATCCGCAACCCAGCGGTCTTGCCCGGTGCGGGCCAAAATGACGCCGCCATGACTGCCACCGAGGTCATGGCGCTGGGCTTTGTCGGCCGTTTGTCCTCCGAAAAACAGCCTTTGCAATTGCTGCCCATGCTGCGCCTTTTGCCTGCCGCTTGCCAACTGCATGTGGTAGGCGATGGCGAGTTGATGGGCGCGATGCGCAGCGCCGGACAAGACCTGCTGGCCCAAGGCCGCTTGCACCTGCACGGCCAGCAAACCGTGAGCGCACAGACCTATCGGGCCTGGCGGGCCACGGTGCTGTGCTCGCGCTACGAGGGTTACCCCATGACGGCGCTGGAGTCGCTGGCCTGCGGCGTGCCCTGCGTGAGCACACCCATCCCCGCGATGCAGGAAATGCTGGGCACGCAGGCCCCGCTCTGGCTGGCGCGCGATGACAGCCCCGCCGCGCTGGCCCAGGCGGTACAGCGCTGCCTGGCGCAAGCGCCGGCCGAGCGGCAAGCGGCCATTGACCTGTTGCAACAACAGCACCGCCTAGAGACCTTTGTGCAGGCCTGGGACCAAGTGCTCACTCGCTTGCTGCAGCGGCAAGGGCAGGGGCCAAAGCCAGTACCAAGGCAAGGACCAAAGCAAGGGCCTGGGCAAGGCCATGGTGCGGTACCCACGGCCGCATCGCGCGAAGACACCCCCTCAGGAGGGCGGCCGTGATCACCGTCCACTTTGTGCATGGCGCACGTTCTTATTTGCCCGAGCTGGCCGCCTACCAAGCGCACATCGAGCACCTGGGCCATGCCGTGCAGATGCACACCCAGGCCTACACCGTGCCTGAAGACGCCCAGGCCGTGTGGTGGATTTGCGGCCGCGTGCCTGCAGACCAAGCCCGACGCTTGAAAGGCGCGGTGCAGGTGCACGAATACGCCTCGGCCAGCGTGGCCCCCTTGGCTTGGCTCAAGGACCGCATCAAACAGTGGCAGCACCCGGTGCCCCACTTTCGGGTGTTCCAAAGCGAGTGGGTGCGCCAGCGCATGGGCTTTGGCGACAACGCGCCTGGCGCTGCTCCATACGCCCTGCGCGACATGGGCGTGCCCGACGCTTTTTTGACGGCGCAAGCGCTGCAGCCGCCCGAGTTTGATCTGGTCTATCTGGGCGAGATGAGCCGTTTGCAGCACTTTGTGCCGCTGCTCCACACCCTGGGCCAAGCGGGATTGAGCTTGCTGCTGGTGGGCGATGTGCCCCCGGCTTTGCAAGAGCGCCTGGCCACGCTGGGCCACATCCAGAGCACCGGGCGTGTGCCGCAAGACCAAGTGCCAGCGCAACTGCTGCTGGCCCGTGCGGGCTTGAACCTGATGCCCGATGTGTTGCCTTTGAGTGAGCAAACGTCCACCAAGATGCTGGAGTACTTGGCGCTGGGCTTGCCCGTCATCAGCAATTCTTATGCTTGGGCGCAGCGCACCGCTTTGGTCCATGCCGGGCGGGTGCAACTGCTGGACGTGCAAGCTGCAGCGCCCGAATGGCTAGCCGCCGTTCAGCGTCTGCCCACGCTTCAAACCGATCGCCAGCACCTGCAGTCCTTGCGCTGGTCTCAGCAGCTGCAAGGCTTGCCGGTGTGGGCCACCTTGTTTGGGGCCGACAGATGAAACGGTGGAAAGTTTGGGAATCCTTGCCCCGCGCCACAGCCCCCGCCGCCCTGGGCAGCTTGGTGTCGTTGGCAGCGCAGGGTTTTTTGGCGCTCGCACTGTTTCGGCTGTTCAGCCCCGAAGAGGTGGGGGTGTTTTCTGCCACCAGCCAACTGGCCTTTTTCTGGGCCAGCTTGGCACTGGCGCAAAGCCCTTTGAGCCTGCTGGCCGAGCGTGACCAAGAGCCCCGCGCCGCCGCGCGCCGCGCCTGGCGGCAAAGCGCCTGGCGCATGCTGTGGCTGGCCCCGGTGGCGGCGCTGGGGGCGGTTTGGTCGGGTTTGGGGCAAGCGGCGCAGGTGTGGGCCTGGGCTGCCGCCTTGGGCCTGACACAGCTGAGCTGGCTGCTGGCGCAAAGCCTGACTTTGCGGGTGGGCAGCCTTTGGTCCATGGGATTGGTGCGCATGGTGCCGCCCGTGCTGGCAGCAACCGCGGCGGTGCTGGGGGCCGTGCTTTTCCCGGAGCGTGGCGAGGGCCTCGAGCTGCCCGTACTTTTGGTGTCGGCCTGCTTGGGCTACCTGGTTGGGGCCGCGTGGATGTGGCTGGCTTTTCAACCGGAGTCACCTGCGGACCTGGCTTTGTCAGCCGAAGCAGGCAGCGACTTGAAGCTAGCCCAGTCAGCTGCGCCGACTTCTTCCGACCCGCGCAGTGCCCGACTCAAGATGCTGCATACCCTCACCGACGGCCTGGCCGCCACGGCGCTGGCGCTGAGCTGGCCCGCCCACTACGGCGTGCAAGAAGCCGGCTGGCTGCTGGCGCTGCTGCGCATCTTGAGCTTTATTCCGGCGCTGGTGCACACGGCCTGGGCGCAAGTGGTGCTCAGCAGCGATACCAAGGTGCGGCTGCGGCCGATTCATGTGGCCTATGGCGCGTCTGCGCTGGTGTTGGGCGTGGGGGCGTTGGTGTCAGCAGCGCTACTTTGGGGTTGGCTTGATGCGCGTTGGCAAGGCCTTTTGAACTTCGTCTGGCCGCTCGTTGCATGGCAAATGGCGGCCTGCTTCATGGCTGCTTTTGCGCATTTGCCCTTCCAAAAAGGGTTGGCGGCGATGTATTCGTGGCTGTGTGTTGGCATCAACGCGGTTTTTATCGCCTTGTGCCTGGGTGGGTCTGCGGTCTTTGATTTCACCGCCAGCGCGCACCTGGGCTGGATTTCTGCTTTCATGGTCCTGAGCCTTGGGGCCTTGGTGCTGTGGATCGCTCTCAGCCCGTTTCGGCATGCGGTGGTGCCCGGCAGTTCTGAAGCGCTTTGAGCACAGGATGCAGGCCGAGTCCAAGGCATGGGCTCGCGTTTCAAGCCCGGGGTCGCGCCACCACCACCACGTTGTCGGCCCATATCGGACGCCAGTTCGCCAGAGCCGACAGCACCTTTCCTTTGAAAGAGGTGGCCGGGGCGATCTGGCAACCCCAAAATTGTTCTGGCGCATAGCCGCCCCTGCTGAGCAACTTGGCTACGGTGAAGGGTGAATACCAGCACAAGTGGTCGGTATTGATGCGCTCGACATTGCCCAGACTGTTTCGGAAATTGCGCAGGCTCAACCCATTGGGCACCGAGACGATCAAGGGCACTTGAGGCAGGACCTGAGTTATGCGGCGCAAGAAAGCCACCGGCTCTTGCAGGTGCTCCAGCACATCGGGCAGCAGCACATGGGTGGGGGCAAACCGCACGGCCAGCTCGGCAAACTCGGTTGAAAACACGTCCAGGCAGTGCAGGTGGGGTACGCCCAGGCCTTGTGCTAAGGCCACGGCTTGGGCATCGATGTCCACACCCATGCAAAACTGGCTGTGGGCGATGACATCGTCGTGGAGCCAAGTGCCTTGCACGCGTTTGTCGGTAATCAGGGGACCATGGTCGGCAAAGCCCAGGTGCAGCACTCGCCCGCCTGCGATCAGACCGCTGAGTGTGGCGTTGCGGCCGTGGGATTGAAATTGCAAGGGCAAGCACGAAGCCCGGTCAGCCTCGAATTGCCGATCGGTTAGCACATCCAACAGGTCAGAAACGGGTTTTTGAAGAGGCGGCATAAAAAATACAATAGACGATTGAAGATTTTAAGCAGAGGTCGCGTGTGACGGGTTGGCGCTTTGCACTTGGCGAAACACACTGAACGGTTGGAATGAACGCGACTTTAGAAATACTGGGCATCACCGTCCCGATTTACCTGACCATTGCCCTGGGCTATGTGTGCACGCGCATGGGGCTGTTTGCCAAGGCCGAGATGCAGGTGTTTGGGCGTTTCACGCTGCAGCTGGCCCTGCCTGCATTGCTATTCAACGCGCTCTCGCAACGCAGCGTGGCGGAGATCCTGAACCTGAACTATTTGCTGGCTTATGCCTTGGGCTCTTTGCTGGTGATAGGTCTGGGCCTGTGGTGGGCGCGCAAGGTGCTGGGCCAGAGCCTGAGCTACAGCAGCATGATGGCCATGGGCATGTCGTGCCCGAACAGCGGGTTTGTGGGTTACCCCATCATTTTGTTGTCTTTTGGCCCGGTGGCCGGGGTGGCGCTGGCTTTGAACATGGTGGTCGAAAACTTTTTGCTGTTGCCTTTGCTGCTGGCCATTGCTGACGCGCAGGGCCAGCCCGGGCAGTGGAAAAGCGTGTTGCTGCAGACCTTGAAAAACGTGCTTAGTAACCCCATGATTTGGGGCGTGGTGGCGGGTTTTGCGTTTTCGCTCTCTGGCCTGCAGATGCCTGCGCCTGTGGCGCGTACCGTCGATTTGTTTGCGCAGTCCAGCGCTGTGCTGGCGCTGTTTGTGATTGGTGGCTCTTTGGTGGGCTTGCAGGCGCGGGGGCTGCAGGGAACGGTGCTGCCGATTGCTCTGGGCAAGCTGGTGCTGCACCCGCTGGCCATGTGGGCGGTGCTGGTGTGGCTGGTGCCGATTGCAGATCCGGCTTTGCGGGCCGCAGCTTTGCTCACCGGGGCCATGCCCATGCTCGGCATCTTCACCATCTTGTACCAGCGCCACGGCCACAGCACGGTGAGCGCTGCGGCTTTGTTGGTGACCACAGTGCTGTCGTTCTTCACACTCAGTGCGCTGCTGTGGCTCTTGCAGGTGCACCCTGTGTGATGGGGCTTTGTCGGCCCTTAAGGTCAGTGGCCCCAACACCGGGGTGGGTATTGAAAATGCGTTCGTGGCCCGCTGATAGACTTGCCGCTTGAAAAAATTTCAGACCCTCCACTGCCCGCACCACCGCCCGAGTGCCCGCAGACCCAGCGCACGCTGGCATGCACCATCTGTCCGACGAGCCGATTGACGTGGTTTATTTGTGGGTGGACGGCAACGATTCGAGCTGGCGAGCCAAGCGCCAAGGGGCTTTGGCGCAATTGCCCCGCGACACGGGCGCGGCCATGGCGCGTTACAGCAATGTGGAGGGCCGCTTTCGGGACAACCACGAACTGCGCTACAGCTTGCGGGCGCTGGAGAAATTTTTCCCGCAACACGGCCATGTGTACATCGTGACCGATGCGCAAGCGCCGGACTGGCTGCGCCCCTCGGACCGATTGACGTTGGTGGACCACCGTGAGCTGATGCCCGAGGCCTCTTTGCCTACTTTTGACTCGGGCCACATTGAATCGTGGATTCACCACATTACGGGCTTGTCCGAGCGTTTTTTTTACTTCAACGACGATGTGTTTTTGGGCGCACCTTTGAACCCGGCCGACTGGTTCACGCCCGACGGGTTTTACCTGACCTGGTCAGACGAGCCGCCCGTCACCGACGAGGCCATGCGCATGGACGCAACTTCGCTGGAGAACGCTTGCCGCTTATCGATAGAGTGGCTGAGGGCGCAAGACTCGCTTTACCAAAGTACATTTCGCACGTTTGCCCATTCGCCCCGGCCCATGCGGCGCTCGCTGCTGCTTGCGCTGGAGGGCGCGGCCCCCGAGTTGTTTGCGGGTGTGCGCTCGACGGTTTTCCGAAGCTGGGACAAGCCGACCATCGTGTCGGACTTTGTGCTGCGTTGGGCGCTGGCACACAGCTTGGCACAGATGCGCACTTACCGTCACCGCCATGTGTCCACGGGTGACGTCGATCAGCATTCCCAACTGCAGGCCTTGGCGGCCGAGTTCGGTGCGCTTGATTTCTTTTGCATCAACGACACCACAGATGACGCGCACTTGGACGATCCGCGTTTGCAACAGGTGCAGTCGGTGCTGCAGGCGATGCTGCCGCAGGCTTCGGGCTTTGAGCAGTCACAGGGCATTGCGGTGAGCGGGTCGGCCGTGCTGGCCGGGGCCGCCGAGATTCACCAAGGGGTGCAAGCGGCAGCGGCCCACCAAAGCCCGGTGTCAGGATCGCGCCGCAGGGCTTGATGAAAAACGCAAGTTCAGGATGAAGATGACAAGCAAGTTGAGGAGGGCAACCTCACTGCAAAAGCGGGACTGCAGCCCAGCACTCAGGACGCAGCCCAGTGCTCGGGATCGAAGCCCAGTGCTCGGGATCGAAGCCCTTAGCTCAGGCGTTGGCCACCGGGCTGGGGCCTTCGCGAAAAGAGGCCGCCAGCGCCACGGCTTCTTTCACGTCCACGCAAATGCCGTCGGCGCCCAAGCTGCGAGCGTCATGTTTTTGCAAAGTGAAAATGGGGCCACCGAGCAGCACGCCCGGTTCGGGGTTGCCCGATGCGGCCTTGAGGGCGCGGATCAGACCGGGCAGGGCTTTGAGTTGCGTTTCGGTGGCGCACGAGATACCAATGACGTCAAACCACTCGTTGTTGACCGCGTGCACCAGCTCTTTTTCGGAGACTGAAATTTCGATGACCACGTCCCAGCCGGCTTTTCGAAAGAAGTCGGACACGATGGTCATGCCCAAAAAATGCTGCGAGCCTGGGGCTGAGGCCAACATGATGCGCTTTACGTCGCCGCCCAGTTGCGGACCGTTTTGGTATTCGAAGCCCAGGCGGTGTGTGATCTCGTGCATGCGCACCAGGCCACAAGTGACTTCGGTGAAGTCGCACAGGTCTTGATCCCACATCTGGCCCAGCTGCCGCGCAGCAGGGGCGATCAGATCCAGGAAAATCCGGTCGGTGGTGACGCCCTGGTGCAGCAGCTCGTCGACGAATTGGGTGGTTTCGCTGGCCTGACTGGATTTGCTCAGGGCCACAAATGTGGCCAGTTGTTTGGGCGAGATGCCAGGGCCCAGTGCGGCGGGGTCAACTTCGGGCAAGGACACCCGGTGAGCTTGCACCAGGCGTGGAATGATCTGGGTCTCGATGGCCTCGGTCAAAGACCTTTTGCACTCTTCTTGTGCATTCAAGGCGTCGGCTTTGTTGGGCTGCGACCGAAAGGCGCTCAATTGCTGCCCCAGGGACGACATGAGCGTGAGCAATGCGCTTGTGTGTCCCTTCAACGGGTTGAAGTGGAGGCCCGGTAAATTGAGGTACATGGAAAAGTCCAAGAGTGTCCTTAGACCTTAACGGTTTAAAGGCCATATCGCAAGACTCTAGGGGCAAGGAGGTCTAGGGGTTATCACCTGTAAAAAGTGTCCATTGAGGTCTTTTTGGGCCTATTCTAGTCTCTCGCGCAGAGGATGAGCCTGGCGCGAAGTGATATCGCCGACAACGAGGCCAGGCAGCGGTTCTGACGTTTTTTTGCCTCAAGCCTTCAAGCCCGTGGCTTACCAGCGGAGGCCGCGCGCTTTGAGCAGTTCGATCGCGATGTCTGGGCGGTCTGTCACCAGGCCGTCTACCCCCAAGTCCAGCATCTGGCCCATGGTTTCGCGGTCGTTCACGGTCCAGGCCAGCACTTTGATGCCCAAGCTTTGGGCCTCGCGCACTTTTTGGGCATCCAGCTCGCGCCAGAACGATGACCAGTGCGTGCCGCCAGCGGCTTTGATCATTTTGGGCACCGAGCCGTGTTGCGCGTGCTGAAACCCCGCAGTCCAGGCCGAGGGTTGGCCTGCCTTGATGCCCAGGTTGTCCAAAGCCGCCAGTTGCGCCGTGATGTAAACCGTGGGCATGCCGGGAGCGGTTTTTTGCACGGCCTGCAGGGTGCGCCAGTCGAACGACAAAATCTGCACCCGCTCGCTCATGCCGTGGTCCTTGATTTCCTGCAGCAGCAGGTGCACAAACCGCTCGGGGTCGGGCGTTTGGTCGGGGCGCAGTGGCGTGATCTTGGTTTCGATGGCGAATTTGACTCGCGTGTGGCCTTGGGCATTGACCAGCTCAAACAGGTCTTTCAGACGGGGAATTCGCACGCCGTCTTGGCCCTTTTGCGCTGAAAAAGTCTGGGCGTAGCGCGATGTCGGCTTGATACGTCCGACATCGTAGCTTTGCAGTTGTTCAAGAGTCAGTTGCCGGATGTCGGGGCCTTTGCTGCTCAGAAAGCGGCCTTGTGCGTCGCGGGTGATGTCGGGGTTCAGTGCCGGGTCGTGGCTGATCACCAGTACATCGTCCTGGGTGACCACCACGTCCAGCTCGAGCGTGGTCACACCCATTTGCAGCGCCAAGGCCAATGAGGGCAGGGTGTTTTCGGCCAGCAGGCCGCGTGCGCCCCGGTGGCCTTGCAGGTCGATTGTGCGTTGCGCCAAGCAGGGCAAACCCGCCATAAGCAAGGCCCAGCACATGAGTGCTTGGCCTCCGAATCGTTTGAAATGCATTGACAGTCCTTGTATTTTCTGACAAGAGGGTTCACGCTTGGGTTTGAAATTGATCGGCGTTTTTGCCTTTGAAAGGCGCGTAAAAGCTTTGGATGGCAGCCATGTCGGCGTCTATATCGCCGGTGGGCGTGAACACCGGGCCCAGACCGCTGCGGCGGGTGCTGTAGTCCATGTAGGCCATCACGATGGGGACTTGGGCTTGCTGGGCGATGTAATAAAACCCGGTTTTCCAGTAGCGGGTTTTGCTGCGCGTGCCCTCGGGGGGCACGATCAATTGCACCGGGCCTTGCGCTTGCGCCAGTGCTTGTGCAGAGGCCGCGACCAGGTTGGTCGATTGTTCGCGGTTGACCGCAATGCCGCCCAGCCAGCGCATCAGGGGGCCAAACGGGAATTTGAAAATGCTTTGCTTGCCCATCCAGTAGGGCGTCAGCCGCAGGGCAAAGGCCACCATCAGGGTGTAAGGCAGGTCCCAGTTGCTGGTGTGCGGCGCGGCAATCAGCACGCTTTTGTGACCGGCGGGGGGCAAGGCCCCTTCGACACGCCAGCCTTTGAGGCG
>Ga0247844_1006686_pt1 | contig 13682 bp, 11 predicted proteins | sample LaCtaG_FD_192421 | JGI IMG/M metagenome (GOLD analysis project Ga0247844, IMG submission 192421) | Freshwater microbial communities from meromictic Lake La Cruz, Castile-La Mancha, Spain - LaCruzMarch201714.5m_1 | ecosystem: Environmental > Aquatic > Freshwater > Lake | place: Spain: Castile-La... | reverse complement strand
TATTAAAACGGCCCGGGAAAATTTTTTCGCACAGTTAACGAAAAAACATTTATCTCGTAAAACAATAAAATTAACAACTTATTAACTAATGAAAAAGTTGCGTTTGTGACTTGAATTCAGCATTCAAATAAATCGCTTGTGCATCATTTCCTTCTTGCCAAAACCTAAAATTCTTTATTCTTTTGTCATTCTTGCCTCCGTATTCAAACCGATTTAACATCCAGTCCCTACGACTTTCTATCCCATCCAACTGCAATGTACGTAGTATCTCTTTACTGGTAAACTTCTTAAAATCACGCATAATGTCAGATACTTTATTGATTCCTGATGAACCAACAATCATGTGCATGTGGTTGGTCATCAACACCCAAGCATAGATTATTAAGCCTTTGTGTTTTTGGCAATACTGCAAGGATCCAATAATAATGTGCCGATAACAGGGGCGTGAGAAAATATCCACCCAATCAACTACTGTATCGGTAACAAAATATACCTCTCCGGTGATACGATGTTGTATATCCATTTGTTTTTTATTGCAAATGTAATGAAATGTTGTAACATCATAAAAACTGGGATTACAAATCCCAAGAACAAAAAAGGCGGGATTAGAAAAAAATCCCGCCATCCAACCCGCAACTTTTGTGCGGTTGATTATGCTTTTCTGTATATCCGTGAGGACTGTGTATGTCATTTATAATACTATTCCAAATATTACGGCTAAAATTGGAATTAAAGTGCAAATATTACGTCATTTTATGTATTTGCATAGATACGAAGCTTGTTCTGGTCTCTATTTTTCAAGTCCCGCTGTTCTATCCCGTCCTCACGGATATACACACCATAATCCAACGCACATATTATGCTGTCTAGTCGGCGTTTTTTTTCTAATCCCGCCTTTAGCATTCATGACATTTCTAATCCCAATTTTTTTTTGATATTGTAACATTTGATATAAATAAAAAAAGTTGCACCTAATGGCACAACTTTTTTGAATCTAATTCATTTCAAAATTCCTAATTTACTTATTCTCATCAATATGTATATCCCTGAACCCGAGAAAGTACAACACACCATCAAGTCCAATTGTAGAGATAGATTGTTGTGCATTGGCTTTTACAGTAGGTTTTGCATGAAAAGCAATGCCTAAACCCGCTAAATTTAACATGGGGAGGTCATTAGCACCATCACCCACTGCTATAACTTGCGCCAAATCAATTTTCTCTACCTGTGCTATTAATCTCAATAGTTCGGCTTTGCGTTTGCCGTCTACAATATCGCCAACATAGTTACCAGTTAGCTTGCCATCCTCTATTTCTAACTCATTGGCATAGACGTAATCTACATCGAAACGTTTTTTGAGATAATTGCCAAAGTAATTAAAACCTCCAGAGAGAATAGCTATCTTGAAACCGCATTTTTTCAGTATCGACATCAATCTGTCGGCACCTTCCATGATGGGTAAATTTTTTGCCACGTCTATCATTACCGACTCGTCCAAACCTTTTAAAAGGGAGACGCGCTTCTTGAAACTTTCGTTAAATTCCAATTCGCCACGCATAGCCGCTTCGGTAATTTCGCGCACTTGTTCACCCACGCCTGCTCTATCAGCAAGTTCATCAATCACTTCCGTTTTTATGAGTGTGGAGTCCATGTCAAAACAGATTAATCGGCGATTGCGGCGATACATATCGTCTTTTTGGAATGAAATATCAATGCCTAGTTCCGAAGAGTATTTTAAAAACTGAGCTGAAAGCTCACTTTTGTTTTTCAACTCTCCACGTAACGATAATTCAACGCAAAAACGTGTGTCATCATCCTCGTTGGAATTCAACGACAAACGACCGGTTAAACGTTTGATAGAGTCGATATTTAAACCTTGATCATAAATAGCATCCGTAACCATGGCCAACTGTTTTGCACTTAATGCTTTGCCCAGTACGGTTACAATGTATCTGCTTTTGCCTTGTCGGCCTACCCAGTTGTTATAACGTTCCTCGGTAACAGGGGTAAAGCGCACAGCCACATTCAGTTCCGAGGCTTTAAATAGCACTTCTTTGAGGATATTGCCAGAGTCCGATTGATTTGTAACTTTAAAAAGAATACCCAAAGAGAGTGTGTGGTGAATATCAGCCTGACCGATATCCAAAATCATTGCATTGTATTTACCAAGTATGTTGGTTATTGAGCTTGTAACACCCGGTTTATCATCACCAGAAATGCTAATCAAAATTATTTCACTTGCAGGCATAATTTGTTGTTTTATTGTTGTTTAGTTTTCTTTATTTTATTTTCTACCACAGTATTTATCGTAGGTGGTCAATACATTTTCTACATAATTAATTGTTTCTTTACTTTTGCAAACACCGTATTTTACCACTGGATCTTTGTAGAATTCGGGTTCGCTTTTTTTAATGAGATAATATTCCACATTGTCGTACCAAATCTGAGGACTTCTGCCATATTTTTCGGCCAATGCCATGGCATCAATGATGTGCGAAGGCCCAGAATTATAGGCTGCAATGATAAATTTCAGTCGCTCATCGGCATTTTCTACTTTGCGGAATGATAGGTTCAAACTTTTAATGTACTGGACGCTGGCTTCTATGTTCAATTCTGGATTTAATGCGTCTTGCCGAGATAAACCAAAGCTGAGTGCCGTGCGTGGCATCAACTGCATCAGCCCTACTGCACCTGCCCATGATACTTGTGCACTGTCAAAGCGCGACTCGTGAAATGCTATGGCAGCCAGCAGTTTCCAATCCCATTTTATAAGGGCTGCGTATTTTTTGAATAATTTATCGTAAGGCGATATTGCACCTTTGGGAATCTTCACTTTGCGAAGCAGAAAAAATGGACTTTTCATCCAATACTTATCCTCTAAATCGGATTGTAATTCTTGGGTGTCTTCCATTTTCATCCATTCGGAAATGGCATTTGTAAGCTTTGCACTTTCCGACCTTACCAGCCAGCCGTTGCTCTGTTTTATACCAATGGGTAGCCGGCAATCCAACCGCCGATGGTACGATTTGTACAAAAGACCAGTGTGATGGTATGCAATGGTATAGTCTATTTTTTTGCTTGCCACCATTTCTATCAATTGCTCATCGGTAACAGTGTCGGCAGGATGTTCTATTTTGATTGTTCCGCCTATTTCTTCATTTAAATCTTGTAGGCGTTTTTCAAATATCGTATTTGGTTTTACATAAACAGTTTTATCTGCCAGATCTGTTACTTCTGTTATTGCTTTGGATCCAATGTTTTGAACCACTACTTGATAGGATTGATTTTGTGGAAAAACAAAATTGAACTGTTTTTTTAATCTTTTGGTTTCAATGATATTATAAGCAATTAAATCAACTTTTCTTTCTTGCAAAAGTTGTGTCATTTCAATTTCGGTTTTGGCAATGGTGAATTTGATGCCCAGTTTGAGTTGTTTGGCAAGCTGGTTTGCCATTTCGTAGTCGAAGCCCATCACCTCATCGCGATAGACAAAATAGGAGGTGGCGCCATACATGGTAGCCACTCTCAATGTATCATTTTTAGTAATTTGAGCCAAATCTACCATGGTATTTCCACCTGGTTCTTTTTGTTTTTTGCATGAAAAAAGTAAAAAGAGGGCGAGAAAAAAGGTGATTACAAAGTGTGTTTTTTGCATAAATAAGGTTAGATGTGCTGGATATTTTCTTTTTTTATAATATCCAATCCTTTCATTCGTAGGAAAACCTGTGCGGTAGCCACTACATCTTTTTGACAATAAAGTGAAATCCTTTCTAAATCATTTTGTTTGTAATAAACCGTGGCTACTTGACTTCCATCAATATCATCTTTGGGCGTAGGTATTCCAAATACAGCGGTTAAGAGTTTGAGTGATGTGTAATTTTTATAGTCGCCGAATTTCCAAAGCTCCAACGTGTCAATGAAATTGATTTCCCATGGCTTTTTTCCAGCAATCTGGAAAATGGCCGGTAGGGGCAAACCATTGATTAACATTCGTCTGCAAATGTATGGTATGTCAAATTCCTTTATGTTATGGCCGCAAAGTGTGTGGTCGCGACTAACGCAGAATTTGTTGATTAGTGCAACAAATTCTTCGAGCAATATTTTTTCATCATGGTTGGCAAACGATTTTGTTTTGAACGCCACTTCATTTGCTTTGGCGTAAATAAACCCTACGGAAATGCAAACTATTTTACCAAATTCGGCATAAATGCCAGCACTTGAACTAAATGCCTCTGCCGAGGTTGTTTCGGGGTCATATTTCTCTGGCATCCTTTTGTGAATGAGCGAGAATTTATCGTCCCAAATGTGCGCCAATTCATCAGGCAGTGCCGAAAAATCTGCAACCTGCGGAACAGTTTCTATATCCAGAAACATGATTTTTTGTAGTTCGCTAATCTGCATAATCTTGATTTTCGATGAGTATAAATAAGTAATTCTTATCTGCTTATCACTTATAAATGCAAAAGTCAAACAAGATATGAATTTATTTTTTTTTACTCTGCTTTATGGCTTGCTTTTTTTGTATTTTTAAAGTTCTGTTAAAAATTAGAATTCATTTGTATTACAAAAGTTGAGTTGAGTAATGGGCATAATTTAATGTCGTAAAATGTTGATTTTTTTTGAACGCGAAGTCACAATGTCGCAAAGTCTCAAAGTTTTTTACTCATGGCGACTTAGTGTCCTAGAGGCTTAGCGTTCAAAAAATAACATTTTGTATTTTGTACTAAGTTGGTATTAAAAAAAATCTCCGAGCAGTAGATTCCGCTCAGAGATTTATAATTTATTTCTAGAACAATAATTATTACATCATTCCGCCCATTCCACCACCCATAGGCATTTGTGGAGCTGGATTATCTTCTTTCTTTTCAGTAATTACACATTCGGTAGTAAGGAACATGCCTGCAATTGAAGCTGCATTTTCCAAAGCCACACGGGTAACTTTAGCTGGATCTACAACACCTGCTGCAAAGAAGTTTTCGTAAACATCAGTACGTGCGTTGTAACCATAATCATCTTTGCCTTCACGCACTTTTTGAACTACTACTGCACCTTCTTTACCTGCATTGAAAACAATTTGACGCAATGGCTCTTCGATAGCACGTTTGATGATTTCGATACCTGTTTGCTCGTCATCATTCACCGCTTTGATGTTAGCCAACGCATCAATTGCACGAATGTATGCCACACCACCACCAGGAACAATACCTTCTTCGATAGCTGCACGAGTTGCACAAAGCGCGTCGTCCACACGGTCTTTTTTCTCTTTCATTTCTACTTCCGAAGCAGCACCAACATAAAGAACAGCTACTCCACCAGCTAATTTAGCCAAACGTTCTTGAAGTTTCTCGCGGTCGTAGTCTGAAGTTGTAGCAGCAATTTGTGCTTTGATTTGAGTTACGCGATTTGCAATGGCTTCTTTTTCACCAGCACCATTTACAACAACTGTATTGTCTTTGTTAACAGTCACCTTCTCAGCAGTACCCAACATTTCCAAAGTTGCTTGATCTAGTTTGATACCTTTTTCTTCAGAAATAACGATACCACCAGTTAGAACTGCGATATCTTCCAACATTTCTTTACGACGATCGCCAAACCCTGGAGCTTTAACAGCACAGATTTTCAATTGAGCACGTAAGCGATTTACTACCAGTGTTGTTAGTGCGTCGCTATCCACATCTTCGGCAATGATTAACAATGGACGACCAGATTGTACTGCTGGTTCCAAAATTGGAAGCAATTCTTTTAGGTTCGATATTTTTTTGTCGTGGATAAGGATGTATGGTTTGTCCATTTCCACTTCCATTTTTTCGGTATTGGTAATGAAATATGGAGAAATATATCCACGGTCGAATTGCATACCTTCTACCACTTCGATGTTGGTATCTGTACCTTTTGCTTCTTCAATAGTGATAACACCGTCTTTAGAAACTTTACGCATTGCATCGGCAATTAATTTACCAATCACAGCATCGTTATTTGCTGAAATAGAAGCAACTTGCTCAATTTGATCGTAGTTATCGCCAACCACTTTGGCTTGAGCAGCAATGCTTTTTACTACTTCAATAACTGCTTTGTCGATACCACGTTTCAAATCCATTGGGTTAGCACCAGCTGCAACGTTTTTCATACCTACACTAACGATAGATTGTGCCAATACAGTAGCAGTTGTAGTTCCATCACCTGCATCGTCGCCAGTTTTAGAAGCCACTTCTTTTACCAATTGTGCACCAAGATTTTGAAATGGATCTTCCAATTCAATTTCTTTTGCCACAGTTACACCGTCTTTAGTGATGTGAGGTGCACCAAATTTTTTCTCTATGATTACGTTACGACCTTTTGGTCCTAAAGTTACTTTTACAGCATTTGCTAATTCGTCAACACCTTTTTTTAGTTGATCGCGAGCGTCTAGATTGAATAAAATTTCTTTTGACATATATTTTTAGTTACTTAGCCCCCTAGCCCCAGCCTCACCCCCAGCCCCTCTCCAAAGGAGAGGGGAGTAAGAGAAGACGGGAACAGAGAGTGAGTTATTAATTTGTTTTATTAAATGATAAAGTCTTTAAGTCCCCCCTTGGGGGATTTAGGGGGCTTTTATACAATAGCCAAGATATCAGATTGTTTCATGATAAGGTATTTTTCACCTTCCCACTCCAACTCTTGTCCTGCATATTTGCCAAATAGAACAGTATTGCCTACTGCTACTACCATTTCTTCGTCTTTTGTTCCGTTGCCTACTGCCAACACTTCGCCTTTTAGAGGTTTTTCTTTTGCTGAGTCTGGAATAATGATTCCACTAATTGTTTTTTGTTCTGCTTCAGCTGGTTTTACCAACACGCGGTCTGCTAATGGTTTGATATTCATCTTAGTTTTATTTATAAATTATAATTTAATTATATTTTTTGGATTTACTTAAACGCGTTTATGAATTTGTAATCCTCTGCAAGGTTTACATAATTTATGCCAAGCCAGATATTGTTCCAAAATGGCATTTTTTTACTACAAACCGTCATTTTGAAATTTTACATACTGACATATTGTCATTTTTTTGTAGAGAAGTTGCACAGATACATGAGTTTGTATATGTCAAATAGTAGTAATGATGGATTGGCACTGCACAGATTGTTTATTATCCATTTTTTAGACATGTGATAACAGATTGATATTGGAATGCATAAATGCTTTCGGTTTATTTTTAAAAAGTATCCTAATAGTTTTGATTCTTTTTGCAGTAGTGGATATTTTCCAGAAAGGTGTAGGTTAAATAAGTTTTCAATCCCTTTTTCGGTTTTAGTAATATAGGTGAGGTTGTCTTCGATGCCGATATGATATACAGGGTTGTCGATGAATAAAAATGAGTATTGCAGTTGGTGCAGTTTTATTCCAAAAATTGTATCCTCGTGACCATAACCAACTATTGTTTCATCAAAACGCACGTTGTTAAATATTGATTTTGGGATAAGAAAGTTAGGAGTAGTAAACATTGGGAATTTTTGCCTTGCCTGCTGATTTTGCACATCATTTCTTTCGCGCATTTTTCCATATTTGGTTACCAGGCTGTAGTTGGGTTCGTTGTTTTGATAAATACGACCACCCAGCACAATGTTTTTGTTCCCGCAATGGTTGATGTAGTTTTTCAAAAAAATGGGGGAAGGAATTTCCGAATCGCAATCCAGAAAAAGCAGGGTGTCATATTTTGCAGTATCTGCTAATTTATTCCTTATGGCGGCACGTCCGATATTTTGCGGCAAAACAATATACGTGCAATTTGGCAATGTACTTAGCGCATGGTTCAATGGTGTGATGTCTGTGGCACCATCCTCCATGACTATGATTTCGAAATCAATGTTCAGTTCAATGGCTTGCAAGTGCAAACTTTTGACTAATACATTTACATTGTATTTATAGGTGGGAATAAGTATTGATAGCATTGTATAGTGTATAAATGTTAAGCAATTGTCATCATTATTTTCCTGTCCATTCAGTTATTTCTTTTTTGGATATGCCAAAACCTATGTCCCAAATTACGCCTTTTAGATTACAATACTTGCAGAAAGGCATAGGGCGAGAAGTAAATCGCAAAATTTCATCAAGGTTTTTGGCTTGATAAATGTCTATTGAATCTTGATCTGAAATTTTCAAATCTTTATCAAATTGTTTGTTGAAATATTTGGCATAAGGGATGAGTGAGCAAGTATAAATTTTTCCGTTATCCAACGAAACACATCTGTTGGCGCGCGAACAACGCAAAAAGCTATCTTTTGCATCCTGTTTGCCCTCAATATCAAGCGGTAAGCATTGCATTGATTTGTCAACCAATTCAGTATTTCCATAAAAAGAGAAGGCTACATCTTTTGATTTTGCAAGTGATTCGATACTTTTGAAATCGAGTTTGATGGGGTATTTTGTTACTATTATGCTGATGTTGTGCTGTTTGCAACTGTTCCAAAATTCCTCATTTTGTTTGGGCAGTAATATGCCATTGGAAACAACACATATTTTGGTTGCGGGGAAATACTTCCTCGAAATAGCAAAAAAGGCTGTAATATTGGGATGCAAAAGCGGCTCTCCACCTAAAAGTTGAATTTCGTCCACTTTGCCATTGGCTAGTTCGGCAATTCTTTTGCAATCATTTTCAAAAACTGTCAAATTTGCAAAAACGGCTGGCGACAATGGCGAAAAATTATCACAACCTCTACAGTTCAAATTACAATGATCCGTAAGGTGCAAATGCAGAATGGGGATGGCGGTTTTTTGCTTGAAATTTTGCTTCGTAAATTTACGCCAAAGAGGCTCTATTTCACGTTTTAAAAGCACTAGTTTGTACGGAACTATTTTATTTATGAAACTCATTTCTTTTGTTTTTTATTGATGCAATCTATAAGAATTTTCTCCAAAATTTGACCTCCTTTTTGACGAGAAAAGTTTAAACGTTTTGATTCAGGAATTGCACCAACTGTGTAAGCGTTCTGTTGCCAAGTTTGGAAGTGTTCTACAATAAAGTTCTCTATTTCAGTGATACTGGAGCTGGTTAATCCTAAATTCTCTTTTTCAATTAATAGGGATAGGTCATCGTCATTTTTCGGGATGCAGAGGATGGGTCTATTGACACCAATGGATTCAAAGAGTTTGGTGGTCATAATGCCAAAGTATTTTTTGACGCTAGTATCGTTGGATAATGTGAGGAGGATTGAACTCTTATTCATTTCGTCTACCAATACCTGCTGATTTACAAAGCTATAAAACTTTATATATTCATCTATTTGGTAATCAGCCAAAATGTTTTGAATTACTTGTTGTGAACTTTCATCTACATACCATTTGAGCGTGACGTGTTTGGGTGAAATAATGCCTTGTTTAGATAGGTTTTCTATTGCACCAAATAACAATCTAGGGTTTCTCATTTCTTGGTTATAGACTCGACCAAAATAGGAAATTACAAATTCATTCACTGGAACTAATTGTGGAACAAACACTTTTTCGTCAAATCCATTATAAATTAAATTTACATTGGGATTGTACTGTTTCAATGTTTGGACATGCCATGGGGAAACAGTAGTAACTGCATTGGCATAATTTAAGGCATTGTTCCTACGCTTTAGATTTATGTTCTTGAATAAATTAATGATGAATTCTCCAAACAGATAGGGCGGTTTATGACTCATGTAATGATGGTCATTTGGCGATTGTTCTGCAATATCTCGTAAGTCGACTACCAAAGGAATACCATTTTTTTTTGCAACTTTTGCCGCTGTAGTTAACGGGAACGTGAAACAAGAACTACAAAATACAATGTCATATTTTTTATCCTTTGTTATAGACTTGGATTTGTAATAAAAAAAATTTCCTTTGTAATCAAAAAATAGATTGACGAAAAAATTAATTAACCATTCAATTTTTGAAAGTACTTTGTTTTTGAATTTGTAATAATCAACAGCATATACATTAACGTCGGTGGGAAATTGGTTCTCGTAAATTGAGTTTTCTACGATAAAATCCACCTCCCAACCATTTTGTTTCAAATACGACATGAAATATCGGATTCTGGGCATATAGGCAGGAGGAAGTATTGCTTCACCAAAAATCAAAATCCGTTTGTTGTCTTGTGGCATTGACATAAATTGTGTGCAATTATTTTTTGGAAAGATATCTTATTATTTTTTTATAAAGTTCTCTGTGATAAGAAGTGGGGTTTTTGCTGACAGATGTGTTGTGCCAAAGTAGTACCAATTCGCCGTTCCACTTTTCTACCATGTCTATCAGGCGCACGCAGTATTCATAGGCGTCGTGGGCGTTAAAGTACATGTATTTTTTATCGCTCAGCGTGTTGTCCATCACGGTTAATGGATGTAATACCAGGTCTGTTAGGCGCTGACTCAGCGGGTTTATCCAGCGTACAGGTTTGCATGTTCCAAGACGAAAACCTGCCACATCAGCATATCCCATTGTAAAATCATCAGTAATGCCAGCCTCAATCAAACTGAGCATATCTTGTGGATGACGTGAATTTAAGTAATGGTGTCGATTATAAAAGACCCTTCTTTTTGCAATTTTATCCATGTTCTTTTTTTCGTCGAAAAGGCGATGTGGATAAATACCTGCTTCGTAACTTGCATGTAAACCGAAGGTAATTCCCTTTTTTCGGCATAATCTTTTGAACATGTAAAAATCAGGCGTATTATACATATATAAAGGTCTGTCCTCCACCCTTCTTCCTCCGCCTGCACGTACAAAAGCGATATTTTCGCATCTGTAGGCACCAATTTTATTTTTCAAAGAGTTATCCATGTCAAAAAGCCAAGGAAAAGTGTACCATGGATCGTACGTGATACTTAGAAAAAAACTTTTTAGTGCCCTTTTACCCTCTTTGTGGTGTTTGAAACCACGGAGAAGTCCGCCTACTAGGCCTCTGATGGGACGGTAATGCGAAAGTTTATCAACATCGTGAGTGAGATAAATTTTTTTGATGCCCGGTTGATGTTCAGGGAACTCTACACCAACGCTGTCGAGGTAGGAACGGAGCAAGTTGCCATACTCCTCTACAATTGGCGAATCGATAAATCCTGCTTTGTAGGGCAAAGATTGCGTGCCTGGGAATCGACCATGCTGATCTTTGATGTCGGTAAAAATCATCTCTTCGTACCTAGAAACCAGATAATAAGTGCTGGCAATCAGATCTGCATGTAATATAACCGTACCGTTAATTAGTTCAGATTTGGCTGTTCCAAAAAGGATGGGTACTTCGTCGAAAATTTGCAATGGCAATTTAGGGATAGAGTTAGTTGTGCCATATACTTCATTATCGAAAAATTGGGAAGGTAAAATGACCAATTTGTATTTGTGAAAAGATTTACTATCAGCAGTATATCCTACTTGTGTAACTGTTTCTGGCGAAACACCATCTCCCAATAAAAAACCTATTATATATTGTATTATTTCAATCATTCAACATCAACACTAACGTAAATATAAATACTATTTTGAATTTTTGCTTGATTTAACTATGTGCATTACTGTTACAAACGAAGTTATCATTAGCCCAGTAATAAGGTCTTTTTGTTTAATGAAACTTGCAAGCTCTTGGCTTGAGGGGAAACCTATAGAAATAACTTTGAGTAATATTACAAAAATTATATATATAGTAAAAACCCCTGTGGCAAAAACTATTATTTTGAAAACGGTGGAAATATTCATCACATTGATATAAATAAAATTTAGAAGCTTTGGTTGTGGTTGCCCTTGTTTATTTCAAAGGTAAAACATATATTAGAGTTTATATTGATTAAAAGCTTATTGTGTTAAAATATAGAGACTTAAGATTAACTACAAAGGCTCACAAAGTGCTATCACAAAGATACTCTAAGGATTTCCATACATTGAAGAGCACAAAGGAAAAAACATAAATGTTTTTTTAAGAGGTCAATTTGTTTATAAATCATTTGTGATATAACTCTCATTTTAAAATACATAATAAACTAATCTATACAAAGTCTATTGCAGATTGATTATTTTTGACCTGCCTCGAGCTCCAGTTTTAAAAATCTACCTGTTTCGCTTTTAGGGTGATTGGCAACTTGGGTGGGAGTGCCACAGCAGATAACATGTCCTCCTCCTTTGCCACCTTCTGGACCAATGTCAATCAGATAGTCGGATACTTTGATAACGTCCATATTGTGTTCAATCACTATCAATGAATTTCCTTTGTCTACCAATTTATTGAGTACGCCTAACAGTACCCTGATGTCCTCGAAGTGAAGACCTGTAGTAGGCTCATCTAGTATGTACAAGGTTTTTCCAGTATCTCGTTTTGACAGTTCGGTAGCCAATTTTACCCTTTGGCTCTCACCTCCCGAGAGTGTTGTGCTCGATTGCCCAAGCTTGATATAACCCAAGCCCACATCTTGCAATGTTTTTATTTTGTTGAGAATGGCGGGTTGATTTTCGAAAAAATCTACTCCCTGATCAATGGTCATGTCCAGCACATCGGCTATTGATTTGCCTTTGAATCGCACTTCGAGTGTCTCTTTGTTGTACCGTTTTCCACCACAACTTTCGCAAGGTACGTAAACATCAGGTAAGAAGTTCATTTCTATGGTTTTGTAACCATTTCCACCACAAACTTCGCAACGACCACCAGCAGTGTTGAAAGAAAATCGACCTGGTTTGTATCCGCGAATTTTAGCTTCGGGTAGACTCACAAAAACATTTCTGATGTCCGAAAATACGCCAGTATAAGTCGCAGGGTTTGAACGTGGTGTTCTGCCAATTGGCGATTGATTTACCTCCACCACTTTGTCTATTTCGTCAATGCCCTCAAAACTATCATACGCTAGTGGATCTTTGAGGGATCTGTAGAAATACTGGCTCAGTATTGGTTGCAGTGTCTCGTTGATAAGCGTGGATTTTCCGCTACCCGAAACACCAGTGATGCAAATCATTTTTCCCAATGGAAATGATACATCTACGTTTTTTAGGTTGTTGCCTTTTGCGCCACGGATGGTAAGCATTTTGCCATTGCCTGGGCGTAGTTCTTTTGGTATTTCAATACACTGTTTGCCGTTTAAATATTCCGATGTCATAGAACCAGATTGAAGCATTTGAGTGGGCGTGCCGGCAAATACCACCTCGCCACCAAAACGACCAGCATGTGGGCCCATGTCCACTACATAGTCTGCAGCCATCATCATGTCCTTGTCATGCTCTACTACTATCACCGAGTTGCCAGTGTCGCGCAGCTGTTTCAATGATTTTATCAATCGCTCATTGTCGCGTTGGTGCAGTCCAATACTTGGCTCGTCCAAAATGTAGAGTACATTCACCAGTTGCGATCCAATTTGTGTGGCTAACCGAATGCGTTGACTTTCGCCGCCAGAGAGAGATTGCGAACTTCTGTTTAACGATAAATAATTGAGCCCCACATCCAATAAAAATTGCAAGCGAGAACGAATTTCTTTCAAAATTTCTACGGCAATGATTTTTTGCTTATCAGATAAATATGTTTCAACATCTGTTAGCCAAGCAGATAAATCCGAAATGTCCATATTGGATAAATCCGAAATATTTTTATCGTGTAGTTTAAAAAATAAAGATTCCTTGCGGAGTTTAGCGCCTTTACATTCCGGACACAATATTGATTTGGAATATTGATTGGCCCATTTCTGTTCTGTGGCGGATGCGCCAGAGTC
>Ga0247844_1006685_pt1 | contig 13682 bp, 10 predicted proteins | sample LaCtaG_FD_192421 | JGI IMG/M metagenome (GOLD analysis project Ga0247844, IMG submission 192421) | Freshwater microbial communities from meromictic Lake La Cruz, Castile-La Mancha, Spain - LaCruzMarch201714.5m_1 | ecosystem: Environmental > Aquatic > Freshwater > Lake | place: Spain: Castile-La... | reverse complement strand
ATAAACGGAAATTTTAATCATTTTGTTTAATCCAGCCCACTATTTCCCTTACCCCACATACTCTTTATAAGTAATCCCCTGCCCAATAAGCGGTGCGACATTAGCACTGTTCTCAACGGATTCCGAGAACTGGGATAGCAGGGAGTCTCTTTGAAGACCATTTCTAAGACCATTAAGCCAAAAGTCATACCCACTTTGGTCGTAGTTTCTACCAAGAACATTGGTATAAATGTTGGTTAAGAAGGTGGTATCTGAGCTATTAGCGCCATAGATTCTTTGAAACTCGGGGCTACCAATAAAGCCTTGAGAGACGTTATTAAGGCTATTGCCGTTATCTAAGGAAGCAATCCAAAAGCCTAAACCTTCTGCATCCGGAGTGCGATTAAAGGCGGCTTTATAGATACGGTAGGCTTTACCGGCATTATCCCCCCGAGCGGTGTCTAGGGCGACATTGGTGTCAGTAAAAGAAAGGCGCTCTACATTACTCAGGGTATCCGTGCCGTTACGATTAGCGGTCCTATCCACCACGGTAGAGCTAGTAGCTCCAATAGTAATGGTGTGACTAGCAGCTGTACCACTAAAGATGGCGGTATCAATGCCGGTACCACCATCGATGGTGTCGTTGCCCTTATTTCCTTGGATTCTATTGTTTGCAATGTTGCCAGTTAGAGCGTCATTGCCTGAACCGCCAATTGCATTTTCAAGATTCACGCCCAGAGCAATCGAAATATTGGACTTAAATCCACCTACATCTGAAAAATAACCTTCCCTTAGGTCGATTACTTGATTTTGACTATACCCAGAAAGGTCTAATGTATCTTGGCCACCAGCGTCCCATATACATAGCTGCGGACTAGTGTTAATTCTAAAATCAAAAATATCTCCCGCATTACTATTAAAGCCATACACCGTATCATTTATTCTTGTCGTGTAATTAGCCCCATAAATATCTTGTATAGCGACAATATCAAAGATTAAAGGACTTGAAACGTAATTAACCGTTTCTCCTTGCGCTGTAGCAGAACTATCAAAATAGCTCATGATTGAATACTGCTGAGAGTCTTGTAAAAACTGCGCGCTGCTACTATACGAAAAAGTCACTCCTGGTCTTGCGTTATAGTCTCCAGGATGTGTTAAGCCAATTACATGCCCCAATTCATGTACGATAGTTTCAAAGCTGTAAGTTCCAAGACCAGAATTTGTCACGTTGATGCTACCGGCTTTATTTAGCCAAACGTCTCCTGCAAAACTTGAACTAGCGACTGAACCCGGGCCATAAGCAAAGGCGCCTGCACCGTCAGTAGAATCAAAATAATTTCCAATCAGAATAGTGGCATTGTTGGTATAGCCCCTTTCATTTACTGCCACAAACTTAATATTAGCAACATCAGACCATAGTTCAAGCGCTAAATGCACAGCGCTCATTTGCGCAGAGCTTAAGCGCGAGAAACTTGAAATATCCGAGCCTATGACACTGTAATCAGGTGCGCTCTCCCTAAAACCATAAGTGATCACTGGCGTAATTGCCGAAGTATTCCATGAGTCGTAAGCATTAATAGCGCCTGCGCCCATCAAAAAATCAAAATTAGGTTTAAGTCCTAGAAAAGCAGACAACCCATATTGCGAAGCATCATATTGCCCACTTGTAGGCCAGTTATTTGAAACCGCAAGGTAATATGTTGCATTCGTTAAGGCGGTGAAGGTAATACAAGATGATGTGTAAGGGCCGCTATCATTGTCACTAGTAACAAGATCGCCTTGGGTATCATGTAAGTAAAGGTATGTATCACGTAATGGATTTGTACCTGTACCAATTAGGGCAAAAGTGTATGTTTGTCCTGCCTTTAATGGGATTGCAAACCAGTCTTGATCGGAATAGGAAGTTAAGGTTCCCTGAGCAGTTTGATCAATCTCAAGACTATAGTTAGTCAATATTGATGCTGGAGCATCTTTAGTTTCAAGCAGTAATGGTGTAGATATACTAGTGGCCATTTTGGATTAATTTTACATTCGTATGAACTAATTATTCATCATCTGCGATTGCAGCATCCATTCTAAAGTCTCTTCTAAATGTCGATATTGTTGCTCGCCAATACTTCCAATTAGGCGCGAGGGGTCGCCACATAGGCGATCAATCTCGTTTACCCGTAAAAAAGCAGGATTCACATTCACCTGCATAGGATGGCCTGAGAGTTTCTCGAGCATTGCAATCACCTCTTTTAATGAGTGCTCTCTGCCAGTAGCTAGGTTATAAGTTTCGCTAGGATTGCCTTTTTGTAACAACATTAGGTACATTTGGCAAACATCGCGCACATCGTTATATTCCCGATAAACGTCCGTATTACCTAATTCAATTGTTTTCGCTCTTAAGCTAAAGTGCGCAATGATTTTCGGAATCACAAAATGCTCTGCATGGCCAACACCGGTGTAATTAAATGGCCGCGCAATCACAATGGGCAGTCTATCCAAGAATGGCTTACTCAAATACTCCATGGCTAGCTTACTCATGGCGTAATGGCTAATCGGGCTTGGAGGCTCAATTTCCCGAATGGGGGAGTGGGGATTGTTGCCATAGACATTAGCAGAACTCGCCAAGATTACCTTTTGCGGAACAAGGTCAAGTTCCGCAAGGCCATTCAACACATTTAAGCTACCCAAGAGATTGGTCTTGTAATAATCCAGCTCGTCCTTACCAGTAACTTGGCTAATGCCCGCCAAGTGAATGGCATGGGTCGGTTTGTTCTGCGCAATTTGCTTTACTACACTGACCTTGTCGCACAAGTCACCCGCTAATTCAATGACGGTATAGCCTACTTCACGCGCAGCCTTTGCTAGGTGTATTCCAGTAAACCCACTAGCGCCCGTAAGCAGTAAACGCATTTAAAAGGAATAGCCAGCTTGATTACGACGTAAATCAGCCTCCACCATCATTTGGCAGAGTGACTCCAGCGTGGTATGCGACTCCCAGCCCAAAATGCGCTTGGCTTTTGCTGGATCACCAATGAGTAAATCCACTTCGGCTGGACGATGTAATTCAGAGTTGATTTTGATGATGGTCTTGCCTGTTTTGGTATTTTGCGCCTTCTCTTGCTCACCTGCGCCCTGCCACTCCAGCGTGATGCCTGCTGCTTTGGCCGCCATGGTGACAAAATCGCGCACAGTTTCAGTGCGGTTCGTTGCCAGCACAAAGGTGTCGGATTCGCTTGCTTGCAGCATGCGCCACATGCCCTCAACGTAATCTTTAGCATAGCCCCAATCGCGCTTCGCATCGAGATTGCCAAGCTCAAGGACCTCTGCCATGCCCAATTTAATTTGAGCAATAGTATTGGTAATTTTGCGCGTGACAAATTCTTGACCACGCAGCGGGGATTCGTGATTAAACAAAATACCGCTCGAGGCAAAGATACCGTAACTCTCACGGTAGTTCACCGTCATCCAGTGGGCATAGAGCTTGGCAATGCCGTAGGGACTGCGTGGATAAAAAGGCGTTTCTTCGATTTGCGGAATGGCTTGCACTTTGCCAAACATTTCGGAGGTAGAGGCTTGATAAAAACGAATCTGTGGATTAACGATCCGAATGGCTTCCAGCAAATTGACGGGGCCAATACCGGTAATCTGAGCAGTCGTAATCGGCTGATCAAACGAGACCCCAACAAAACTTTGCGCTGCTAAGTTGTATACCTCACTTGCCTTAGACTGTTGTAGCAAACGAATCGCTGCTGACAGATCCGTCAAATCAAACTCAACTAAATGAAGCTGGGGGTGCTTATCAATGCCCAGTTCCTGGATTCGCCAAAAGTTTACGGAACTGGTACGGCGATAGGTACCATAGACACGATAGCCTTTGCTCAGCAAGAGCTCCGCCAAATAAGCACCATCTTGCCCCGTGATTCCGGTAACCACCGCTACTTTTTGTTCATTTCCCAAATCAAATCCCCAATGTCATTTCGTAGTACACCCGAAGTACTCCCGTAGTGCACCTTTAGGCACGTCCATACTCATCGTCAAATCGAACAATGTCGTCTTCCCCAGTATAGGCTCCGCTTTGGACCTCTATCATCACCAGCACATCGCTACCGCTATTTTCCAGGCGGTGCTTATTGCCAGCCGGAATGTAAGTCGATTGATTGGTCCCTAAACTCAAGACCTGATTACCATTGACTACTTTGGCATTGCCGCTCACCACAATCCAGTGCTCGCTGCGATGGTGATGCATTTGCAGACTTAAGCGAGCTCCTGACTTTACTTCGATGCGCTTAATCTTAAACTGAGAACCCTCTTCTAGTACGGTGTAGGTTCCCCATGGCCGCGATACTGTGCGGTGTAATTTCACAATCGCATGGTCGGCCAATTTGAGCTGCGTCACCACGGTTTTGACATCCTGTGAGCGATTTGTATCGGCCACGAGTAGCGCATCAGGAGTATCGATGATCATGATGTTGTTAAGCCCAACTGCCGCAACCAGGCGATCTTCGGATTGCACAAAGGTATTGGTCGAATCGACAAAAACGCTTTCACCTAAAGCACGATTACCGTTCGCATCTGGCTTTGCTAAATCCCGCACTGCAGCCCAAGAGCCAATGTCATTCCAGGCAAAAGCACCTTCAACTACTGCTACCCGATCGGAGCGCTCCATCAATGCATAATCAATCGAGATATTAGGTACTGCCTCAAACAATGCAGCAGGGATGACTTCGGCGCTGGGGGTCGGTGACTTTGACTGCATTGCTTCCCAGCAAAGGCGGGTACTGGAGGCGAGCTTCGGTGCCCATGCTTCCATTTGCTCTAAGAGCGTTGTAGCTTTAAAGCAAAACATCCCCGAGTTCCAGAGGTAATTTCCAGCTGCAATATACTCGCTGGCTTTTTGGGCATTGGGCTTTTCAACAAAGCGCGTCACGCGATAACCGGGTGAGAGGGCCTCACCACACTCAATATAACCAAAGCCAGTTTCTGGCGCAGTCGGCGTCATGCCAAAAGTGACAAGCTGGTCTGCACGCGCTAAGGCATGGGCCATGGTTACGGCCGCATTAAATTTTTGCAAGTCACCAATCAAATGGTCTGCTGGTAAAACTAACAAGGTAATTTCAGGACCGAAGTGGGCAATGGCTTGGTGCGCGGCTAAGTTGATTGCTGCGGCGGTATTGCGCCCAAATGGCTCCAGTAAAAAAATACTGCTAACCCCAGCCTTAGCTTCAACATCACGCGATAAAAAATAATAATCTTGGTTTGTGACGGTGAGTACTTGAGGTCGACCATCGTGGCGAAGACACAGATCTAACTTCGCAGCGCGGGTATAGGTCTTCTCCAGCAAGCTTTGGCCATCTGCCAATCGCATAAATGGCTTTGGATGACCCTCACGGGAAACCGGCCATAAACGAGTACCTGCACCGCCCGATAAAATGACTGGCAAGAGTAAATGGCTGTTCATACTTTGATTATAAAATATCTAAGATTAACTTCCTTACAAATTTATAACAACTGCCCTGATCGCAAATAGCTTAATTAATCAAGGTAATTAAGCCCTTTTTATCGTCCAGCAAGCGTTGATACAGATTTTTGTAACTTTCACACATGCGATCAGCCGTAAATAAATGGCTAAAACGCTCGGCTGCCTTTTGACCCATTTGCACCGCAATTGCTGGAGAGTTCCATAAAAAAACCATTGCCTCGTGTAAATCGTCCGGAGATGATGGCGGCACCACAATGCCTGTTTCTTGATTGCAGTTAATAAAGCTAGTACCAGTTCCAATTTCACAGGAAATCATCGGCTTTCCATACATAGCCCCTTCGAGCAGGGAAATTCCAAATGCTTCTGAGCGAAGGTGGGATGGAAATACGATGGCATACGACAAGGACAAAATAGCTACTTTGTCTTCTTCGGTAACCTGGCCTAAAAATTTGATATTTTTTAAGCCCAGTTGCAACGCTTTTGCTTTTAATTCAGCCTCGCTTGGACCGGCGCCAACAATAACTGTGGGGAGGTCCCCCAGAGCAAGCGCTTCAAGCAGAATATGCAATCCTTTGTAGTAGCGTAATACCCCTACAAATAAAAAAAATCGATCGCCCAGTTGATTACGCCAAAACTGGCATTTATCGTAGCTTGGTTTAGGGTATGCAGCGCGATCAAGGCCAATGGGTATTACTTCTGTTTTTGCTTGAAACTGCTGCAGCACATCGCTTGTCATAAGGTAATTGGGAGAGGTGGCCGCAATCGCATCAACGCTGCGTAAAAAGCGATTCATCAGGGGACGATAGAGCTTTAACAAGGTTTTCTGCTTCACAATATCAGAGTGGTACGTTACTACTGAAGGCTTTTTATGCCTACTTACAAAATGCACTAGATCCATAAAAGGCCATGGAAAATGGTAATGGACAATGTCTGTCTTTTCAGCAAGTTGGCGAAATTGCGAGAACGCACCCAATGAGAAATCCGTTGAGGCTACTTGAATATCACTATGGCAGCGGTACACTGCATGCCCATCAACCAAGATGACCTTATCCAATCGATTGGGACTTAAGGCAAATACGGTCGTCTCAATACCTAAGCTAGTAGATCCGTTCGCCAGCTGGTAGATTACTTGCTCGACTCCTCCAAATGAATCGGGGTAATAGGTCTTGTAGAAGTGCAATACTTTCATGTTTTTTTTGCTATGCGCTGATCGCCTATAGCTATTGCCTCTTGAAAAATAGGAAGAGACCTGAATAGCGGACTCACTAGCAATGTAAACTCCCTTAGCATTATTGCCAAATGCCACGAAAACCACGAGAGTGCGTAGTCAGTTGGAAAAAGAATAGGCATTTGGATTAAAAGGGCACTATGGTAATTAATTATGATTTATACAAAGCGTCGATAAACATCGATGGTCTTCTTTGCGCAGGACTCCCAAGTAAAGAGCCTAGCTCTGCTTAATCCAGATTGAATGAGCGCTTTACGTAAATCGCCATCAACCATAACTGTTTGCATGGCTTGAGACAGGGCGCTAGTGTCGTATGGGTCGACTGTTAAGGCGGCATCACTGGCCACCTCAAACAAGGAAGTCGTATTAGAAGTAATGACAGGGGTTTGACTAGCAAAACCCTCTAAAACTGGCAATCCAAAACCTTCAAATAGGGAGGGGAAGACTAATGCGGTTGATCCCTGCATTAACGCCTTTTTCTCATATTCTCCTACATCGTCCAACCATCGAATATTTGCGTCACTGGGATGGTTTTTTAATGCCTCAACTAACCCATCGCAGCCCCAGCCATTTTTTCCAGCAATCACTAACTGCCATCCATTTCTTAAATACGCCGGTAACGTTTGATATGCGCCTATGATTCGCTCCACATTCTTTCTTGGCTGCAAAGTGCCGATAAATAACAAATAATTTTTACCAATCTTATTCGCGTCTAATACTTTTTCAATCTCGTGCGATTCAATCCTTTCAAAGTATTCGCTATTAACGCCTAATTCAATAACAGATATCTTACTTTCCTTAATTTTAAAATGCTCAATGATTTCAACCTTTGAAAATTCAGAAATAGTAATGATGTGATCAGCCCAATCTGCAGATTTTTTCCATGTCCAATTTTTTAACCCCCTCAAATTTTTACTGACCCAATGAGGGTGAGATAGGGGTATCGCATCCATTAAGGTTGCAATAACTGGTGTGTTATTCAATTTAGGAATACGATGATCGGTTGCATGAAAAATATCCGCAACCCGATCAATCTTATATTGATCCATAAATGGCAGACCAGTCAAAGCGGAGAATGTAGATAAGTATTTGTAATCTAATAAACAAACCGAAGGTCCGTTTTTTATTGAGGAGGGCTCAAGACGGCCAAAATACGATTCAATAAGGTCGATATTTTCAAAGCGACTGAGGCCGTGATTCAACTCCTTGGAGTATTGTCCGATCCCATCTAAATGCCGCTTAATTAATCCTTTGCGCCATACCGTTGCACCAAATGCTACTCTCATGCATAACCCCAGAAAATTTGTTTATAGATGCCAGTTAGGCCCCACCGGAAAAATAGGAGCCTAATGCGTCTAAAAACTGGCATTAAGATAGTACCCCGACGTCTGTGCATTTGTATCTCCGCTACTGTACCCAAAATACCCGGTTGATATTGAGGACATTTATCACATCTTAGATTTAGACAATATCAATTAAAACCGCAACTCTTTTTTAGCTGCAAAACAAGCCAAAGCACTTCACAAAGCATTAGCATTACTTTTGGCCGAGTCTTTAAATAATAGGCAATGAATACAGTACTCTGATTTTAGAGGCCAGCTAAATTAGCTTTTGCTCCATTTGGGCTGAAAATTTTCTACTATGCCGTAGTTTAAGAATTTATAATCAGTCAATGATTGCCTTTCTTGCCGCTTTTATTTCCTCTTTTATAGTCACCGTACTCATTATTCGCTTTAAACACTTACATGGCGAGTTTTCGGGCGACAATGATATTTTGGGGCCGCAAAAATTTCATGTTGACTCCGTTCCTCGTATTGGCGGAATTGCTGTTGCGGTAGGCATACTGGCCGCAGTCCTAACAAGCATCGATTCTAGTGAAGCTTTCTCTTTAAAAGTAATTTTATTGCTATGCTCTATCCCCGTATTTGCGATCGGCTTAACTGAAGACATCACAAAAAAAATTGGTGTTAAAACCCGTCTCCTCTTTGCCTCTTTGGCCGCCTTACTTGCAGTGCATTACTTGGGTGCATCCATAACCCATCTGGATATTCCGGGGGTGGATTACTTACTCAGTCTGCCAATCATTGCAATTGTATTTACTGTATTTGCCATTACGGGCCTAGCCAATGCCTACAACATCATTGATGGGTTTAATGGTTTATCTAGTATGGTGGGTGTCATTACACTATTAGGCTTAGCTTATGTGAGCTATGGGCTTCAAGATTCCACCCTATTGAATTTGAGTTTAATAATGGTGGCCTCTATTTTAGGCTTCTTTTTTTGGAACTATCCAAAGGGCTTGATTTTTTTGGGTGATGGCGGCGCATACTTAATTGGCTTTTGGGTTGCCGTAATCAGCATATTACTGGTTGTTCGCCATCCCGGTATTTCCCCGTGGTTTGCACTATTGATTAATGCCTACCCAGTACTAGAAACACTCTTCACCATTTACCGTAGAAAAATTCATCAAGGCAAGAGCCCGGCATTTGCCGATGGTATTCATTTTCATACCTTAATTTACAGGCGCATTCTCCGCCCTAAAATCACCAGAACAAAACTTGATTTTCTCAACGCAAATGCCAGAACCGCTCCCTATCTCTGGCTTTTGAGTGTAATGGCAGTTGTACCCGCACTCTTGTTTCCAGAATCAACGCAGACTCTCATTTTCTTCATATTAATTTTTACTGTTACGTATCTATGGCTTTATACAAAAATTGTTCGATTTAAAACGCCACGCTGGATTGACATAAGCTAACTGTGGTTCATCTCCATTGAACCCAAACCGCCACGAAGAGAATCACTCAATAGCAAAAAGAATAAGGAGGAAACTAACTTATCGAGAAGCGAACTGAAGTGCCTGCAATACTTCACCGACCGATGGGGGGGTCTTCATATCCCCTAAATTAATAACCCACTTACTCCAATATCCTTCGGTCTTCCACCGCGGTGAATCGCAATAAATTTCTACGGTGGGCTTACCCAAGACCGCAGAGAGGTGAGTTAGGCCTGTGTCTACTCCAATGGTTAAAGCAGCATGGGCAATTAGGCGGTATGCTTCCTCGATTGAAAATGCCCGCGGCACAATTGCCCCCGGAATCTGGCTCGCTAGATGGGCGCTGGTTTTCATTTCATCAGGACTACCCCAAGGAAAGATCAATTGGTAGCCTTGTTGCGATAGCGCTTGACCAAGGGTAATCCACTCCGCATTGGGCCAGCGCTTAGCTGCCCGCGCAGTAGCATGAAAGCACAGTACGTAAGGCGCTGATACACCACTCGGCTGCAGCCGCATACCCTCTAAATGCAAAGGGCGTAGCGCCTGAATGGTTTTCAAAGGATAGAACTGCGGCGGTTCGCTACGCCGATTAAATAGTGGCCAATCCAGAGCCGAACACATCACCCAGCGCGAGCGATCAATCGCATGGCATTTAAGTGGCACCTGTACTGATTCATCATAAAAGCGCCGCGCCATGGGCTCATACCCTGAATGCAGGGTAGCATTGGCCAGGCCCGTGACGAATCCATGCTTCGCCTTACGCGCTAAGGCACATACCATGCCGGATTTAATTAAGCCTTGGGTCTCTAAAATAAAATCGTACGCTACGGCCTGCAGCATGGAGCGCATGGCGAAAAATTCACACCAGGTATTCCAGCGAAATAAGTGCTTGCGCCAACGCCGAAATGCAACCGGAATAATTCGGTCAATACCGCGGAAGGTTTCAGTTGTTCTTAAAGGCTCCAGTAAATGTACATAGGCCTCTTCGACAATCCAATCGATTTGTGCATGAGGTAGGCGCTTGCGCAAATCCCAAACAATGGGCAGGTTATGCAATACATCGCCTAGCGATGAAAGCTTTACCAACAAAATTTTGGGGCCTTGTGTGGACTGAATTGAAGGGCTATTTACCGGCTGCTGGGTCATGCATCACATTATCAACTTTTTTAAGTTCACCTCAGATGGAATCGATGCGTACTAACCAGCTAGCCTCTAGATTGTTGAATTCCGAACGGTTTTCATTATTCTAGGGCTTGATTCACGTAAGCCTAAACTTAAAGAAGCCGTAAAAAGGATGCAGTAGATAAAGGCATCTAAATACACTTTTTGCGATACCTCCGTGGTAATCATGAGTAGCCCAATACTCGATAAAACCCAAATGAATGGACCACTCCAAATAGACTCGGAAAAGCAGGCCAGATTACGAATAGATAATCCTGCAGCGACAAGAATTAGCAAAATCCCCGGAATACCGATGCCCATAGTCAAATCAAGCCAGCCACTATGCGACTGCAACAAATTCGATTCGGGCCATTTTTCTTTGGAGATGTACTTAAAAGACTCTAGAACCAGGCCATAGCCTTGAGGTCTCTCGATAATAAAATGAATCGCCACCTGAGCCCAGGCAGCCCTCTCATAATTAGTGATAGATACCATCTTGCCAAATTCATTATTTGGATATCCTCGATCACCGCGGTACTTCCAGTGGTCAACGGTTTCCAGCTGACTTGCTACTTTAATGTCTGCAAAGAGGGTGCTCCACGAATCATTTTTCTGCAAATGCAGCATCACGATCAAAGCAAATGCAGAAGCAACGAAGGCAATTGCTAACAAGATTCGCACGGACCCTAGCCTTAAATAATGGATAACTAGTTGGACGATTAATACAAACACTATGACAACGGAATACAAAATGCCATTTTTAATATTTTCTAGATAAAATACGGCCATTACAGCAAAAATACTAAGAATGTAAATGGCAATATGCCAATAATTTAGAGTTGGTTTACTGCGGATAATAGTCGAGAGCTTGGCGCAAGCCAACGCTAATGTTGGTATACAAAAAAATACATAGCCTGTTTTTGGAATATACCAAGAAGATGGTGGATACAGGAGCATGAATGCACTGGGAAGCTCCACTCCAGATAGGCCTGCACTCATTGTGACTAGATAACGGCAAAAATAAATGATGCTTGGAGCAAGCATGCCTAAAAATAAAATCCACCAGCAATAACTCTGTAACTCACTAATGCTGTAATTTCTCTCATTTTTTGATGAAATGAACAGTGATCCCAAAGCGATACCCAAACCAATTGCAAATGGTGTGCCCCAAGCGATACGCTTCCATATCGACTTAAATTCGTCTAGCTGCAAGCTGACATTCTCACTCAGAAACAGCAAATGAAACATCACCCAGACAAATAAAAGTCCAATCAAGTAAATGGGTATTGCGAATCGTGTGAAGAGTACGCGGTAGTTATTAAAAATAACATAGAGGCCAATTAATGAGCCTAGGGTTAAAAGACTATGCCGCAAAAAAAGGGTATGCGGCTGAATCCAGATAGTCCAAAGCAAAGCAAAAAGGATCGCCAAAATTATGGAGGGGAGTCTTTGCAATCGTAGTGCGCTATAAAAGGACATTAAATTTACTATTCGTTAGCTCAAGATAGGCTTAAGTTAGCTGCATCGATATTATCCCCGTATTTCAAGCATAAGTAATCGCAGTGTTTTCCAGTCAAGGTAAATGGAGCTATCCTGACCTCAGTAGTTCGCGCTGAATAGAATATAGCGCTGCCTCTATGACCGATTCATAAGTTAAGCTACGTGCGAGATTTGCACCTGATTCACCAATCGCTTTTGCTTTATCGTCATTTTCAATTAGCCAACGGGTTTTTTCTACTAAGTCACTCATATCAGCTTCAACCGGGACAAAATGCTCCCATGATATTAACTTATCGTAATACCACTGCTGAAAATCATGTGGTGATTTAATCTTTAAAACTGCTGACCCAGAAAGCAGTTTTTGAAATAAGCCAGCCCATGCATTGGTATTTCCATCAATATCAATTTGATATTTAAAGCGGTTGCTTGAAAGTATGGGGAAATAATCGCGGATGAGACCCGAATGGCGAACTTCACTTAGCTCGTGATTAGGGATTTGTGCCAAGCCGCTTAAACCTACATTAAAGATTTCACTTACGGCCTCTGCATTGCATATTTCACACATTTGAACTCGAGGTATATCCCTCCATGAATTTCCACTTCTGACTCCCGTCGTGCTCCCGCGCCAAAATGCGATGGCATCACGGTCTTTCCATGGAATTAGATTGGTTCTAAAATATTCCCGAGCAGTCCCATAGCCTTTTGTTTCTATAAATTCCGTATCGGGAATTAATAACTGATCATTCCGGTTAGAGCAAAAAGCAATGCCTTCCGCATCGGCCGAGTCATCCAGATTAATAAAGGCTGACCCTGTAGTAAAGAATTTGGAATCATGAAATGCCGTAATAATTGGCATCATGAGGGCTAGTCGCGTGATAAAAAATGGAACTCGATCCTTGGGTAAGTCAGCATTAAAAATAAAGCTCGATGAATCCTGGTTTAAGGGGTTCCACATTACGCCCGTATAGGGAGTAATTTGGTGCTCAGCACTAATCTGAATATGCAATGGCAATGTCCTCTTAGTCAATAATTGACTCGCTGCCTGCCACTTTCCTGATGAGGCTAACTTTGCCAGTTTCTTTAAATCCAATTTCAATAAATGCCCTCTTCTTAAAGTGATTTAGTCACACCAAGATTCTCAAAACTTCGGCGCTTTTTCCCATGCAAGTCCAGAAGCATCCTTAACATTGAGTAAAGCCTGTTTACCAAGGGGAATGGGCCAAACTATCCCCACTGTTGGATCAGACCACGAAAGGCAAGCTTCACTTTGCGGATCATAGTAGTCGGTTGTTTTATACAAAAACTCGGCTGTTTCAGATAAAACCAGGAAGCCATGCGCAAAACCTGGCGGCACCCATAACTGTTTATGATTCTCGGCACTAAGCACTTCGCTAACCCATTGCCCAAAGGTAGCAGAATTTTTTCGAAGGTCCACTGCCACATCAAATACTGAACCTACCGTGACCCGCACTAATTTTCCTTGGGTATGCTTTTGTTGATAATGCAAGCCTCGAAGGGTCCATTGCCGTGAAAACGAATGATTGTCTTGTACAAATTTTGTGTCTAGCCCT
>Ga0247844_1006684_pt1 | contig 13683 bp, 11 predicted proteins | sample LaCtaG_FD_192421 | JGI IMG/M metagenome (GOLD analysis project Ga0247844, IMG submission 192421) | Freshwater microbial communities from meromictic Lake La Cruz, Castile-La Mancha, Spain - LaCruzMarch201714.5m_1 | ecosystem: Environmental > Aquatic > Freshwater > Lake | place: Spain: Castile-La... | reverse complement strand
CTTTCCTAGCAATAATAAACCAACTTCCACTAAATCCAAATAAAATGCTCATTCTAGAAAATCTAACTCAGTACCAAAAGTCTCTTGAATTCTGATGGCGCAGAAAATGGAAATCCCAAAAACAAAAACACCTAAAACTATACTTGCTTGAATAAGTGAATAGGAAAAACCTTGCATTAAAAAACTTAAAAAAATATTCATGGGAATAACTGATGAACGAACAAAATTGGGAACTGAAGTAGCAGCTGTTGCCCTAAGATTTGTCCCAAACTGTTCTGCTGCAACAACCACAAAAAGCGCCCAGAAACCTGCGCCAATACCTATAAAAAAACAAATAACATAATAAAACGAAGAGCTTCTTCCCTCTGAGAACAGATAGAGTATTCCCACAAAAAAGATGGTCACTAGTTGAAAAATCCAAATCACTTTTTTTCTTGAGCGCAACATTTGGCTTAAATATCCACTCAGAAAATCTCCCAACGCAAGTCCTAAATAGGAAATACTAATGGCCCTTGAGGCCGTCACATCGCCAATAACACCTAGCTTACTTGCGAGTTCAGGTGAAAAAGTCATCAGGACACCTGCAATAAACCAAATGGGAATTCCAAGTCCTATGGAAAGTGCAAATTTTTTAAAGCGTGTAAGCTTGGTAAATAAAGAAAAAAATGATCCAGGACTTACTCCTTGATACCCGCTTACCAGACTTCTTTTACCTAGTGATTGAAAAAGCGGTGATTCTGCAACCTTCATTCTCGCCACAAGTAAGAGCAAACCCAATACCCCAGCTAGAACATAGCAATACCTCCAAGGAAGAAACTCCACAACAATTCCTCCAAATACCGCGCCTAAAACTCCCACAGTGGCAACTAGAGCCGTTCCCATTCCCCTATTTTCCTTACTTAATAATTCAGAAATGAGCGTCACACCGATTCCCAATTCCCCTGCAAGACCTAGTCCTGAGATAAATCGCAATACTGCATAACTGTGAATATCATAAACAAAGGCGTTAGCTAAATTCCCAATTGAATAACAAAAAATCGAAGCAAAAAGGGTCTTCATCCGACCTCTCTTATCTCCTAACATTCCAAAAATAATTCCACCAAGAAGCATTCCAAACATCTGTGAATTGAGTAAATATTGCCCTACGGACAATTGATCAACAGCAGCAACACCGAGATCCTCAAGGCTTGCTTTTCGAACCATCCCGAAAAGTGTCAAATCAAAAATATCCACAAAATAGCCTAGAGCAACTACCCATACTGTCATGTGGGAAAAAACTTCAGACAGGGCATTTTTTTCTCTACTCATATGTTCCTTTTAGTCTACTATACGGAAGAATTATCATCTTCAGTCAAACTTTACCGATATGATTGACTTAGATCGATGATGATATTAAAAGGTTTTCATGAAGAGTCATAGATCATTTTTTTTTCTTACAGCAATACTTGCTATTTCTGTCCAAAATCTTGTTTTTGCTCAAACGAGAACCAGCACTATTATTCGATCAGAGCCTGCACAATTAACCCTGACTTTTGATTCAAAAAATTTCAGAGACGCTCAAATTAATCAACCCTACGCTGTTACAATTCCAAGTACACAATATATTATCCAATCCACAACCACAGAAAAGTCCTGCGTCAAATTACAAAAATGTGATTCAAATTCTATTAATACTCGCGACAATATTACTTGGTCAGGTTTTTACTACGACGATCGCATAGATCGCCATAAATCCATGCCTGAATTAGCAAAATCACTAAGTGATTCAGTAAAGGGCATCACACTAGAAGTCGCTGAAATTATACTTACTTCTAAAGCTGTTGAAGCATCAAGGTCCTTAGAAATTCGTCCATTGAATTGGGATGGATTTAAAAGTGCCATGCACAGTATTGAGATTGCGCTTGCTTCGGAAGGAATTTCCTTAAGATTGGCCATCGAAACTACTGAAGTTAACGGAGTATATAATTCTAAGTTTTTAGGTTATTACATTAGTTCAAGAACAACTTCAGTTAGTTGCAGAGAAAAACAATACCTCTGCCAAAGCGATCAATACGAAGTGAAAAAAAATATTCTTCACTCCGTAACAAAAACAATCATCGTCAATTACCAACCCACACCTAGCGATAGAGAAACCTATTTATTTTTTCATGAAGAAGACAAATTTATTTTTACAATTGATCCTACTGATAATGGTTCAATCAAATATGAGGCTTTTACTCCCTATAACGAATATAAAGTATCGCTTTCAACAACTCCCATGAGACTTAACGAGTGGCAATTTCAAGTCCAGGGATTAAAAAGAAATATTGTAGAACTTCCTAAGGATTTCGTAGGCGTTCTACCCATTGAAATAAATAAACGACTACACTTCATGTGGACAATGGAAAAAAAATACCTTGTAGATCTTGCACTCAATGAACAGGAAAATATTCAGTTCTCCTATTCACTTTGCCAACGATGGATTTTAGGCTGTAGACCAATCTTAAGTGAGACATTTTTTCTTTCAGATCCAAGAAAAGGCTTTAACACAGAAAACTCAAATTTTTTTACTATTACACTTTTGGAGCACATGCTTAAAAAAAGAAAAAACTATATCTTGAGGTATAAAATTAATATGGTAAATAGTTCAAGAGTTAAAACACCTTCAATGAATTCTTTTAAAGTTAAATTTAGATACGATGGAAATTAATTTTTTTTATAACTATTAGCGAAACAATAGTCATGACAACTGAAATGATTCCTGTTTTCCAAAATCCGTCGATGTAATATTCCGTAAAATTATTTGAAACCGCCAAAGTCGCAACAGTACTCACTACTTTTTTTTGAGTCACAATATGACCTGCTAAATAGGCTGCAAAGGCAATGGTGAATGTTCTCATGGAATTGGCCAAACTTAAGTAGGTACCTCTATCCTTGGCAAGTGAAAGACTATTCACTAAGGTCATCACTGGAATAAATCTTGAACTTGTAAACATCATAAACATAGTTGAAAAAAAGAGAACAATTCCTAAATTTTGTGTTTTTAAATTCGTAAATATTAAAATAGGGATAATTGAAATAATCATTATCACATCAAATACTTTTTTTTCACCAAATGAATCGCAAAGTTTTCCAACTGGACGAGAAGAAAAAAAAGTAAAAAACCCCCCAAACAAATAAATATATTTTAATTGCTGTGGATCCATATGTAGATTGTGGACACAATAGGCACTCATAAATGGAATTATAATAAAAGAGGAAAAAGAGACCGAAACAAGGAGTAATACACCATAGAAAAGATTTTTAGTTTTAAGTAGTGTCAAATAACGTTGAAACATTTCTGAAACTGAAATTTGATTTTTCTCAGGTTGAATTGTAGGTAAAATTTTGTAAGCACAAAATAAAATTCCTAAACCTAATAAAACAATAAAATAGAAACTGGCCCTCCAATCATAAGTCGTTGCAAGTATAAGACCTAGAGGTACACCAAGCACTGAAGCGATTGAAAATGATGACATCATGATTCCAGTAGCTTCCCCCTTGGCACCTGGAGAAATGCTATCACCAAGAATGGCATAGGAACTTGAACTAACTAAGCCTCCAAAAGCACCGGCCAATATTCGAGCAATGAGAAGTGCATAAAAATCCCCTGCGATTGCACATAATAACGTAGCAAGAATAAAAAGAAAAAATGTCACAAGAAGCAATTTTTTTCTTTCAAAATAATCTAACCAACAACCAGCAATGAGTCCCACCACACCTGAACTAATATTATAAGAAGATACCAAAAGTCCAAATTGGACCATGTTAATTGAAAAATATTTTAAAAGTAGTGGGGCAAGGGGCATCATCACCACAAAATCTAAAACGTTTGCAAATTGGATTGCAGTAAGGAGAAAACTAATTTTTTTTTCTTTTTTAGAAAGCATCTTTAATCTAACTTTTTAATATTTAAAAATATTGATTCATTATAAATCCAACATAACTTTGATTTCTATCATTTCGATGAATGAGTCGCAAAGATTGTTCAGAGGAAAGAGTCCATGAAATCCCATTATCCATTTTCCACCAAAAAGATTTTTCTGATGAATTTATAAATCGTGAAATATCTTTTAAGTAAGCAATTGATGAACTTAATTGAATGGGCCATTTTGTAAAATAAGATCTAAAAAATACTTCGGGACCAATATCCAAATGATGGTTATTGGGAAAATCCTCAATATAATAAAGTCTATGTTTTAACATTAATGATAAATAGGAAAAACTTCCAAGGGAAAAGGTCTGTCCAAAGGAAAATTCTTCACCGTAGCCCTCATAACCCCTTGTTGGGTTTTCAATATTAGGAAAAAAAGTTTGTTCACCAATTCTAAAATAATAACTAAGTGGAAAAAGTAGTGCCCCTACTGTTGGAAAAGAACCTAATTCTAAAATATCAAACTTTAACAATGTAAATTGATGTTTATTAAACATTGCCTCAGCTCCAATGAAAGTTAATTTAATATCTGGAGCAAATCCCTTAGATGGATCAAGTTCATCGTGAAAAGCAAATTTAAAACTAGTAAAAATATTTACTGAATGGTCTGCATGTGATTGATCCATTGCTCCAATTCCAATGCGCCTTGAAGGATGCATAAAATGGGGTGATTCAATTTTTTTTTCTTCATTTAAAATTTCTGAGTTACTTCGACTAATAGATGGTAGTTGATTTCTCCAAGTAAGGAGTTTCAAACGTCTATCTTTCATTGGATGAACAATGCGCTCATCCAATAATTCACGGGCAAAAAGATAATCCCAGTAAAGAATTAAAGCATCGGCCAATCTGGCCTGATCAGTTTTACTTACATTAGACTTATATAATACGTCGTCATTATCTTCATTAATTATTTTAGTTAGCATTTTTTTTAAATCTACATTTAATTCTCCATAAAATTTTTGCCATGCTTGCAAAGCACCAGGTCGATATTGTGGATGAACATCAATTACTTTTAAATCGGCCAAATGTCTTATGGACTCAGCAGGAATAATATAAAAAGGAATTTTTTGATAAAATGAAATATCTGGAAATAAAATCTGCATTAAATCTAAAATAATAGAACTACAATTTGCCGTTAAATAATAATAATCACTTTGAGTAGGCGAAAATTCCCAAAGTGCGTACATAAATAATTCTTTTTGAAAATCATCTATAAGAATCCTATAATTCCAGAGATCCCTTGATTCAAAATCATTATATTCTCTCACTTTATAAAAATAAGGTAAGGCCTGAATCTCTCCCACCATTCCACCAGTTAGTCCCCTCCATGAATACAAAAATGGATTTGTTGATCCACCTGGACCATTCATCGCCGCAGCATAACTTAGCCCCCAATCAAGCAATTCATTACCTCTTGATTCTTTCCGAGAAAATCGCAAAAGTGTATGGCCAAAAAGAGACGAAGCCGATTTTGCATAATAGGATGAAAAAACTAAATAAATATTTTCTGGAAAAAATTCTTGATAAAAATTTGAAAGTTCAGGACAAAAGTCTAGTGAATTTTTTAAAGATAGTTTTTTATTTGTTTTTAACATTTTATTTTTCCACCAAAAGTATCTGGCGGGAAAACGGCAAAACAAATAGGATCCCAAAGGCAAAATTTTCTCCTGATCTCTGCTAAACCCCTCGTGCAGTAAGTTTAATTCTCTATTAAGTGAAAATGGTTCTAAACTTGATAAATAAAATTCTTTATTTTTAATATGAGGTTCTGCAGTTTGTGATTTCAAATGAAAAAGAAAAGCTAGTTGATTATCAACACTTGGTATGGGTTCCTGAAAGGAAAACAGTGAAAAAGATAAAATAAATATTAAAAAAAAATATATTTTCATAAAAAAAAAAGCCGCTGATTTTTTTCAGCGGCTTTATTACTTTGAATAATTAAAACTTAGAACTTAAAAATAGTTAAATTAACTTAGCAAATCACAGCTTTTTGGTGTTTCAGATTTTATTGCATTAATAATTGCTTGGTTAATTTCACCAGCATGAACTTCTGAAGATGGAAAAATTTTTCCATAATTTCTCTTTAATACATTGCTAAGTTCACCTATGTTTTGACATTTATAAATTGCCGCTAAAGAAACAATTGTTTCACCTTCACCTCTAGCAATATCGCTAGCAAGTCCCATTCTATTAGCATCAATAAAGTCCGTAGCATCTCTACCAAATGCAGGCCTACAGTTTGATGTACCTGAAGTCATTCCAAAAGTTTGTCCACCAGTTCCATTTAATGTTGCAGCAAAAATTTGTACGGCACCCTTTTGAGCTCCAAAAACAAGGGAACCTAATCCACATCCAGCTTGTCCATATCCTCTAACTGCTCTAGTTGGGGCTGCTGCATCCTGAGCAACTGCGCTAGAAATTGCACAAATCGAAAGAACAACTACTAACACTGACTTTAAAAATTGCATTTTTTCACTCCTTAAAAAACGAGACATAAACTAAAGGCAAACTTTAGAAGTCCCTTGGTATTATAAGTTCAAAATATGTTGCCCTTTTAGCTTACTACAAAATGATACACTTACTCAAATTTTGAACAAATTCGATTTTGAGCCTTCTCAACAAATTCTGTTAAGGATCTAGGGTTTAGATCTTGAAGAAGTAATAGAGACCCCAGGGGGATTTTTTTATAGGACTTTAAAAGTGATTTTCCCCATTGATACTCAATCCCATAGGCAGACTCAAGGTTCCGATCGCAGTCCCCTAGATTCCTTGCACTCTCCGGACAAGCTGGGTCCAAACAGGACAAATGATCCTCATCAGGTTTTATAAGATGCACCCATTCATGCCAAAGAATGGCGACTTGAACAAACTCTGGTACCTCGAAAAATCTTTTATTTAAATAAATCGTATTGAAATCACCTTCAAAGGTACAGGATCTTTGATTTTCTAAACAATTAGCATCGCTATAAAAAAAAAGAACATTCCTTTTTTTAAGGAGTATATCGGAAAAATAATATTCCTTACCTTGGTAGTGTTCTATTTTTGATGATTCAAGCCAAATTTCAATAATGCTAAGAAGCTTTTGCTTAAATTCAATTGGGCTTTCTAAATCAATTTGTAATTGATTTTCATAATTTATATCGCTCTTATGATTGGCATTCCAAGAACAGGAGGACAAGGTCAGTAAAAATAAAAAAGATATTAAGGTCAAACTTTCCTTAATACTTTTTATTAAGCCTATAACCAACTCCCCTAACAGTTTCAATTAATTCTTCACCAAACTTATGTCTTAATTGCAAAACATGGGTATCTACTGTTCGCGTTGTAGGTGTGAATTCAAAACCCCAAACCTTATTCAATAACTCATCTCTTGTAAAAGGACGACCTGGATTTTCTAATAAAAGAAGCAAAAGGTCATATTCCAATTTTGTTAAGTGAACAATTTCACTCTTAAAGAATACTTCCCTGGAAAAAGTATCCACAAGAAGGTCACCTCTGATAATCTTTTTTTCCTCGGACTCCTTGTCTTTCCCTTGATCAGCTCCTGGACTATTTTTTCGCAATTGAACTCTAATTCTTGCCATCAACTCTCTAGGCTCAAATGGTTTTGTGAGATAATCGTCAGCGCCGGACTCTAGACCTAAAATTTTATCTAATAATTCATTGCGAGCTGTTAACATAATCACTGGAATTGTGGAGGAATCTCCTTCAGGTAATTCCACTTTGGCATTTTTTAAATCCCTTAAAAAATCAATTCCCTGACCATCAGGTAACATCCAATCTAATAAAATAAGTTGTGGAATATATTCCTTTAAAAGGGCGCGAGATTTCTCGAGTGACTCTGTCCAATTTACACTAAAGCCTTCTTTCACAAGAAACTGACTCAGGCTTTTTCCTAATTCTTTATCATCTTCTATTAAAAGAATTTTTTTCATATTTTTCTCTAAGTTGTAAACTAAAGGTCGTTGGGTTTTTACTATAATGCAACTCTCCCCCTATGGCCTTGAGAACTTGTACTACAATATTTAACCCTAGACCAGTCCCTTCGCTTTTTTTCCCTTTTACGAATTCCTGTGACATTACTTCTAAACTTTCAAAATCACAGGTCCCTCCAGTTATTACTTTAATTTCTAAAATTTGAGGAAGAACTTCACTATTTATTCTCACTTCCATCTTTCTCGGATCCTTGCCATGAACACAGGCATTTGAAAGTAGGTTTTTAACACAAATCATGCACCAATATTCGTCGAGAATAAAGGATGAATCAGGACCCGAAAACTGATACTCCACTTCAGGAAAATCCTGAGCAATATCTTCCAAATAATCCCTGATCGAAGGAACCATTCTAAATTGTGTGGAAATTAATGACTGGGAATTTTTTAAGGAAGCTGCCAAATAGTTTTTACTCATCTCTACCAATCGGTGCAAACGATGTGTACTACTGGTCATTCTCAAAAATGTTTCCTGGGCCTCTTCACTCAATTCATCAAGATGGTGTAAAAGTGATTCCTGGGCCAACATCATAGATGCAATTGGTGTTCTCAGTTCATGACCAAGAATTCGAAGTGCCATTCTTCTTTTTTCATCTTCAATTGCTTCTTTTTTAAAAGTCCTCATCAAAAGAATAAGTAAAATCATCACGAATAGAACTAGAAGCAAAAAGGGGACAAATGTTTTCAAACTGACATGTTGCATGAGTTGCTTAGTCGTAAAATTCCAACAAATTTCCCCATCAACAAATAGACAGGATTTTCCAAAATGAACTTTTGAAATAGTAAATTGAGATTTAGCTAAATAATCTTCGAGCTTAGTTCGCGAATAAATATAATAAATCAAATTGTGAACTTGAAAATAATCCTTATAGGGAAAAAATAAAAATTCCTTTGTTAATAATGGTACGTCTCCATTATACAAATTTTCCTTCGACAGATTATCCATGGTAGATAAAAAATGATAGGGATTTGGCAATTTACCTAGTTCTTCCTTAATTTCATCCAATTCTTTTAAATGAAAATATTTTAAATTTTCCTTTAACCATTCCCTCGTCCTAAAATGAGGATGTAGTTTATAAGCTAAATACATATAAGAAAAACCTGATGGATGAAGATAGGGTGGTAGAAGAAAAAAATCTTTTTCGGGAAGTTGAGAAGTTCCACAACGAATCTGCTCCCAAAGTCGAAATTTATCCCTTTCCAGTTCTCCACTAAAAATCCAATATTGCTCCTGATTTTTACAGGACATGGCACTAGAAAAAAGTGCAGCTAAAACTTTTTTATCCTGACCTGAATAATTATTTTTTTCCTCTTCCGTATAAAGAAGTTGTTGATGATAACTTGTGGGATAGAAATAACCCAAATCGATTTCAAGCAAAAAATCTTCGCTTTGAAAAAAATTTAATTTTAATTCTAAAATTTCTTCCATTTCTTCAGGGCCAGCCACAAGGTTTTGTCTGATGCCAAACCAGGAGTAGCCTGAATAAAAGGCTAGAAAAAACGCACAGATAAGAAGTGCAGAATATAATTTTACAATCTTAAACAAAGTCTACTCCATGCTTAAAATGGAAGTGAACTGACTAGGGATAGAGTCACATTTTTCTTTGCTAAATCATCATTTATTGAATGGGAATAAACTAATTCAATATCAAGTGGTAATAAAAAAAAGACCTGAGTACTCAAATTTAAACCCACAAAATAAGAAGTGATATCCTTATTTCTTTCAATGCGATCATCGTAGATAACCCTATCAGCGGATAAAAATTCACCACCAAAAATTGAACCAAATGATTTCATAAAAAATGGAATCAAGCCATTTCCATAGTACAAACTTACAAGTGTTATATCTTGTCTTAGTCTCGTCACAAATAACTCTGTTCCAAAAATATTTCCATAATTGATGAGGTAAGAGGGAAAATCAAATATCGTAGTAAATAGCGATGAAGTTGATCCTCCTCCATAAAAAGTTCCCTGTCTCAAACCTGTCCCTTTAGCAACGTACATTTTTCCGTAGGTAAAATTCCATTGAGTTTTAAAACTCTCACTCCAGGTCCAAAGCTGAGTTTCTTCCAGTTTAAAAAAAGGATATTCATCTCTACTGGCCGCTCTTGAAATTCCTAAAGTGGGACTTAAACGAAAGGTGCTAAAAAAATCATTCTTGGCATTTTTTATGTAGGAAAAACTATTTTCCCATTGAAAGGATTCAATGTCTCTGCTGGCAAAAACATCAGATTCATCTCTTCTTTCTAGCTTTAGCGATGAGTCGATCTTCCATTGATTAAATTTCCATTTATAACCAATGCCAATCCAATTTACTTCCTGAGAACTTACTTGATAGGGAGGCAAATCAAATTGTACTAAGTATTTTTGATGACCCATAACAAAATTCCAGGAACCAGGTGTATAAGTATAAATTGCGCTACCTGAAAAGGAAGATGAATCATTATTAGTATCGTTTTCAGGATCATTATATAGGAGTGCTAATGAAAAATCGTGTCTCATAAATGGATCAACAAGGGATGTGGATAATCCATAGGAACTTACATCTCCAACAGTCAATAATTCCAACATTAAAAAATTGGGGTAAAGAAATTTCCAGGGAGAATAATCTTGAATTTGATTTTGAATTTCTGACTGATTTTTTATCTCAAATTTATTTTGTTTTGTAATATCTTTCACTAAAACTCGTTCTATAGGGACATGAGTTGCTTCTAATGGGTCTTTAGCGTCTTTAGCTAAACTAAAAGTCGTATGCGTTAGTGAATCTTCCTTCATTTTTTGACGATAAATTAAAGAATAAGGAGCTTCTTCAAAAACAGTACGAGGACTTTCCTCTTGGTTTTTTTGAAATTTCCAAAGCCATTTTTGATTGGCATAACCAAGACACCAGGCAGAAAAAGTTGTAGCTCTATTTTTCTCGGAAAATAAGGGGTAAACCCTAGCTAGTGCGAAAAATGATCTCTGCTTCTGAGTTTCCTCATCTTTCTCATTTTCCTGACAAATTTGTTCATTAAGCATTTCAATTTTTAATGTCTTTGCATCTAATATTCCAAAGAGTCTTTCCCCTTCGAGCCAACCACCAGTAGAAAATGTCACGGTAAAAAGATGAGATTCTAGAGTGGGCTCAATTTCTTCAATTAGGTAATTAGGTTTAATAAAAAAAGATTGTTTTTTTAACTTATCAAAAATAAAAATTTGTTCATTATCAAAAACCGATCCTTTCCCCATTTGAGCTTTATTTATTATCGATAGGGCAAAGGAAGAATTTTCAGGATATCCTTTAAAATAATCAATCTGGAATGTCTTTTGTAAACTTAGGAGCTCCCCGCAGGCCTTTGCATCCTTCCATGGGCACAGATTTATTTGGCCATGAACTTTTAGATAATCAGTTTTAAAATTTTCATAGGTTTCGTAGATTTCGCGTCCTGTACAATTCCTAAATCTAGCGTTAACAAAAAAGGGAATATCTGAGGCATTTTCGTGAGTCCAACACTTTATAAGCCCAGGATATTTTTTTTCAGCCCATGCTAAATAATTTCCTCCAAGCCAATAGGCAAGACTGCCAAAGGGGTAGATTCTTGGATTATCCCAACAGGAAAAATCAGTGCATTGTTCACTCGTTTTAAAATATTGAACAAGTGCACGGTGAATTTCTAGATTATTTAATCTTCCATCTCCTAAATTTCCATACTGACTTTCAGTCCAAACGGCGAGACCTTCAAGTAACCACCTAGGATTAAGTCCAGCCCATTTCATAGTTGAACCTAAAAAAATTCGTCCAAAATCTAAAAATCCCTCTGTCATTTCCGTTGTCACAATATGAGTGTATTCATGAATTAAAAGTAATCTCATCCAATCTTTTGTATTAATGAGCGAGCTCGGACCAATGGGAGGAAAATCCTGTAATTTAATTATATTATAAGGAAAGGGAGCAGCTGAACCATTGGCATCAATATCCTCGTGACCAAGGACAAAGTGCACTTGCGTTTGAGGAATATAACGAAAAAAATCGTGAATTTTAGGAAAATCTGACTTGATAATTTCAGTGATTTTTCCCATTAATTCGCTTTGACTTTGTCGTCCATGTATCAAGAAGTTCTGTGATTTAAATCCATTAGCGGGGGGCAATTCAACTACTATACTTACTAACTTGCTGTCTATCTCTTCAAAGTTTTCCTTAGAAAAAACCAATTGAAATAAAAATAAAAATAAAAAAAAAGATAATTTTTTCATCAAATAAATCCTTAATGGCCAACAAGTCTTTACAATATTAGAAGCTCGTCATTAAAATAGCGAGATAACTCAAGTATCAATTCAGTATAATTTATCTGAGTGTACCCATAATTTGTTAAAGGAGAAAGTCATGAAGGGAGTTCTTAAACTCGTTAGTTTTTTAGTTGTATTAGCAGTTGCTGGTTGTTCATCTTCAAAAAAAGTTGAAACCACAGAGGATTCATTAGCTGGAAATAATATGACAGCTGGTGCTCTTAATTTAAATGGCGATTCCGACAACAATACTGCAGGCGGAATCTCAACTATTTATTTTGATTTTAATTCTGCTAATTTAACGCAGGAATCAAAAGCAACACTCACAAGCAACGGCGAATTTCTCAAAGCTAATCCAACTGTTGCTGTTCAAATTGAAGGTCATTGCGACGAAAGAGGTGGAGTTCAGTACAATCTTGCTTTAAGTGAAAAAAGATCAAAATCAGTAAAAGATTTTTTAAAAGCGCTTGGAATTTCTGATAAGAGAATGACTGCGATTGGATATGGAAAAGAAAAACCTGTTGATCTTTCTCAAACAGAATCTGCTTGGGCAAAAAATAGAAGAGCTAATTTTGTCATCACTGCTAAATAATATTAATTTACATAAAATAATTTAATAAAAATCCTCTTCTCATGGATTAATATAATGATGAAGAGGATATTCTAATTTAACAATACAACCTGGTAGAATGATGATTTTATCTGGGATCAAAAAAAAGTTTTTTTGTCATTTTTCAATAGTTGCTTTAATCACGCTTGAGTCCTGTGGTTTAACAGTCACACGTCCTAAATTTGAAATGTCCATGGCCCAGGAAGCTTTTGGTGCTGCCAAGGAATCTGGGGCTGAAGAACTCTCTCCTAGAGAATATCGCTTGGCCGAAGTAAGCTACTTAAAAGCAAGGGCTGCCTATCAACGTAAATATTTTGACCGAGCTGCACAATTAGCTAAAATTTGTATTCAGTATTCAGAAATTGCAGAATTTAATTCTATAAAAGCACAAGTACTTGGAGAGAGGGAAGAATGAAATTTATTAAATTAGTGCCATTAAATCTATTTTTAATTTCCTCAATAGTTCTTGGATTTTCTGGGTGTTTTCGAACCACCGAGCAAATTCAGCGTGAACAGGAACTAGATCAGGTTGCCTCGGAGACAAAACAATCGAGAGGATTACTAGCTGACCTGACTTCAAGAATTAAAGAATTAGAGGAACAAAATAATTCTCTAAATGGAAAAATTGAATCACTGGAGCACCAGCAAACTCAAAATGGTTCTGGCAGAATGGAAGATTTAGAAAAATTAGTAAAATCACAAAATGAAGAACTCAGTTTGTTAAAAGGAACTTTGGAAGAATTAAAAAAATCTAATTCTGAATTAGATAAAAATTTTAAATCTCAAGCTGAATTTATAAAGGACACTAATAGTACGCTTAAATCCATTGCCCAAAGCGGTTCATTACAAAAAGCTAATACATA
>Ga0247844_1006679_pt1 | contig 13691 bp, 11 predicted proteins | sample LaCtaG_FD_192421 | JGI IMG/M metagenome (GOLD analysis project Ga0247844, IMG submission 192421) | Freshwater microbial communities from meromictic Lake La Cruz, Castile-La Mancha, Spain - LaCruzMarch201714.5m_1 | ecosystem: Environmental > Aquatic > Freshwater > Lake | place: Spain: Castile-La... | reverse complement strand
AAGTGATCACTGGGGGCTACTATTAAACAAGCTTCCGGATCGATCTGTTGTAACTTAAAAGAAATATACGCCACACAGGGAGCCGTGTTTTTACGACTGGGTTCGGCCAAAATATTATCTCCCTTCTTATTTGGCAACTGATCGGCCACCAGACCTACATACTCATCAGAGGTAACTACAAATATGTTCTCTTCAGGGATAAATGCGGCATATCGCTGGTAGGTCCACTGCAACAAGGACTTGCCTGTATTCAGAATGTCTAAAAATTGCTTGGGATAGGCAGTGCGGCTTTTTGGCCAAAAACGGCTTCCAATTCCTCCGGCCATAATGGCCACATAATAGTGTGCATGTTTCATGTAGGCGAGGGATTTACCACGGAAATTACTGCAAAACTACAGGCTTTAGGGCGGATGTTTACCGGATGGGTGAAAATACTTAGATAATACCCTCTTTTATCAGGTCGTGCAGGTGTACAATGCCCCGGTATTGGCCATTTTCGGCAACAATCAGCTGACTGATATCGTGGGCACGCATTTCTTCCAGGGCCTGGGCAGCCAACGCATTCGGGGAGATGGTTTTGGGATGGGGCGACATGATTTCGGAGGCCTGGATATTGCGGATATCGTCTCTTTTCTCCAGCATCCGGCGCAGATCGCCATCTGTAATGATGCCAATTACCGCATCCTTTTCATCCACCACGGCCGTTACCCCCAATCTTTTTTCGGTAATCTCTACAATCACCGCTTTCAACGATGCCGATGGCAATACCCTCGGTTGTTCATGTTCCGCCGCCAAATCGCCCGCTAATAAGGAAAGCCGCTTACCTAAATTTCCCCCTGGGTGAAAACGGGCAAAATCATTTCCGGTAAATCCGCTCAAATGCATCAGACATATCGCCAACGCATCGCCCATTACCAATTGAGCCGTGGTGCTGGTGGTGGGTGCGAGGTTGTGGGGACAAGCCTCTTTCTCTACCCAGGTATTCAGCACATGGTCGCTCTCTTTGGCCAGAAAACTATCCGGCTGTCCCGTAATGCCAATCAGCCGAAAGGGAGCTTTTTTAATCAGGGGTACGAGGGCTTTTATTTCAGGGCTCTCACCACTCTTGCTGATCAACAAAACAATATCTCCCGGCTGCACCATACCCAAATCGCCATGAATGGCATCAGCAGCGTGCATAAACAGGGAAGGGGTGCCGGTAGAGTTGAGGGTGGCTACTATTTTTTGCGCAATGATGGCACTCTTGCCTATACCACTCACCACCAAGCGTCCGCCGGAATTATGTATCTCTAGGGCGGCTTGCTCAAAAGACTCATTCAGATTGGCCGCCATTTGCGACAAAGCTGCCGACTCTAATAAGATGGCTTCGCGGGCGATGGAAAGGAGTGGGTTCGTCATGCTTGCAAAGGTAAACTTTAACAGCTAATGCAGTAATTCTTCCCTAACTTCGTTACCCTTTCAAAAAAAAGGGGTATGTACGGGTAATTTTTACCCGTTTAATCAACGGGATAGGTTGAATCTTGCGATATGAATAATAAATCGGGAAAATTCAAAAAAAATTACTATATTTTCTAAATAAATTACTTCCCTCTTTGTGAGGTTAATGGATGAATTTACATGGCAACAAGCGTAAAAAAGAAGGCAGCCACCCCCGCCAAAAAGGGAACTGCTAACAAAGGGGTCGGCGATAAAAGAGCAGTACTTGCTTCTGGATGGGATATATACGGCGCCCTGGAACAATATTTTGGCTTTCGCGAATTTAAAGGAACCCAGCACCAGGCCATTGAAAGCCTGTTAAGCGGTCGCGATACTTTTGTAATTATGCCTACCGGGGGCGGTAAAAGTTTATGCTATCAACTGCCCGCCCTCATTCAACCCGGATGCGCCATTGTGGTATCTCCCCTAATTGCCCTGATGAAAAATCAGGTAGACCTGGTTAGGGGCTACAGCGAGAATGATGAAGTGGCACATTTTCTTAACTCCTCATTGAATAAGGGACAAATAAAAGTGGTAAAGGAAGACCTGCTAAGCGGGAAAACCAAACTATTATATGTTGCCCCGGAAACCCTTACCAAGCAAGAAAACCTGGATTTTTTCCGCGACCTGCCGCTCTCATTTTTTGCCGTAGATGAGGCACATTGTATTTCGGAGTGGGGACATGATTTCAGGCCCGAATACCGCCGGCTGCGTGAGATGATGGATATCATCAATCCCAACATTCCCGTAATCGCCCTTACCGCTACTGCCACCCCCAAAGTGCAGAGTGATATTGTAAAAAATCTGACGTTGCGCGATCCCTTTGTGCTGATTTCTTCGTTTAACAGAGCAAATCTTTATTATGAGATTCAGCCGAAAATCAATAAAGACCAAACTGTACGCAGCATTGTAAAATTCATCAGTTCTCATAAAGGGAAGAGCGGCATTATTTATACGCTCAACCGAAAAACCACTGAAGAACTGGCCGAATTGCTGGTAGCAAATAATATTAAGGCAGTGGCGTATCATGCGGGATTAGATCAGAAACTCCGCGCCGACCGACAAGATCAGTTTTTGAATGAGCATGTGCAGGTGATAGTGGCAACCATCGCCTTTGGTATGGGAATTGATAAGCCCGATATCCGTTTTGTAATCCATTTCAATATTCCCAAATCTATTGAGAACTATTACCAAGAAACCGGCCGCGCCGGCAGAGATGGGATGGAAGGAATTTGTGTGCTCTATTATTCCCACAAGGATGTATCTAAGTTAGAGCACCTGATGCGCGACAAGCCACTGAGTGAACGCGAAGTGGGAGCACAATTGATTGATGAAACCGTAGCTTATGCTGAAACCGCTGTTTGCCGCAGAAAAGTATTACTACATTATTTTGGCGAAGAATGGCCCGAAGAAAACTGCGGACATTGCGATAATTGCCGTCATCCAAAAGAAAGAATCGAAAGCAAAACCGAAGTAGTGCAGGCACTTAAAACCATTCAGGCGCTCGACGAAAGATTTGTAACCGACTATGTGGTAAAAGTGTTACAGGGCGAAGCCACTCCGCAAATCAACCTCTACCGACACGATGTGCTACCGGTATTTGGCATTGGGAAAGATCAAAATGCACATTTCTGGAATAGCTTACTCCGGCAGATGTTGTTGCATAACTTAATTCAAAAAGATATTGAAGAATATGGCTTGCTGAAAATTACCCAACAAGGTAACCGGTTTATAAAAAAGCCCAGTTCTTTTACCATTGCCCTTAATAATTTATTCGAAGAAGCCAATGCAGATGACGATGAAGGGGAGCAGGGTGCCCAGTCTGGATCGGCCGCTGATGAAGCTTTGTTTGAGTTATTGAAAGGCCTGCGCCAAAAAGAGGCTCGCAAAAAAAATCTGCCACCCTTTGTTGTTTTCCTAGAAAACTCCCTGCAGGATATGGCCACCTTATTTCCCACTACGCTGGCAGAACTTGAAAAATGCCAGGGCGTAAGTAAAGGGAAAGCCCTCAAATTTGGCAAGCCTTTTGTAGAAATGATTGCGCAATATGTAGAAGAAAATCAGATTGAGAAGCCCGACGATTTTGTGATGAAGAGTGTGGCGAATAAATCGAATAATAAAATTTACATCATACAGAATGTTGATAAAAAAATTCCCCTCGAAACCATTGCCCGCAATAAGAGCCTGAACTTACAGGAGCTGCTAGAAGAAATGGAAACCATTGCCGCCAGTGGCACCCGATTGAACCTGAGCTATGCCATCGACGAATGGATGGATGATAGTGAACAAGAAGCCGTAATTGACTATTTTAAAAGCTGTGAAACCTCATCCCTGCAAATTGCACAGGAAGAACTGGGTGAATTTGATTTTACATGGGAGCAACTGAAAATTATGCGCATCAAGTTTTTGAGTGAGTTCGGAAATTAAGGCGGTTTCCACCGATCCATCTTTTTATTACCTGATAGTTGTACTCTTCATGGCAGCAGCAATCATAGTTTCCATGCACTTATTTGCGTATAGATCAGTGGCAGCTATTACCAATATTTTATTTTTTCCAGAATGCCGATAAACGGAGCTGTGCATTTTCGCGCACACTTACATAATACAGATTGTAATCGGCTACATGGTAATTTTTGGTACGATATAAAAAACTACCAAAGAAAGAAGGGCGGGGAGTCCACAACAAATTTTCATGAACATTAGCCGCCGTAGTATTTTTTATTACTTTATTAAAATTGTATAAAACGGCCCCCTTGTTTGCTTCCCTGCCGGCTTCGGGTTTGCTACTATCCCAGGTTAGGGGATTTACACTTAAAGCACGCGTAGTTTCTTTCTGAATAAATTCGGGGGTATATCCTTCCTGATAAGTTCTCCAGCCAACCATACAACCGGTTTGATAAGGCAATTGGCAGGGGGTAATCCGTTTAAATTTATCCGGATTTACATACATACCGGGGATATAGGCCACCACTAGTTTATTATACAAGATTTTATTATCAAAGAACTCTAGCAATAAACGTTGTGCATGGGTGCTTCCCTGACTATGCGAGGCAATGATGATGGGTCGGCCCTTGTTTTCGTACTGCAAATAATATTGAAAAGCAGCTTTTACATCTGCGTAAGCCAGGTCCAACGCATTTTTGGCTTGCTGGCTGTCGGCTGCATTCTTGGGGTAATAGGCCGAAAGATGCGCTTGCCGATATCGCGGCGCAAATATCCTGCCCACTTCATTAAATATACTGGCCTGAGACAGGATGGTACTGTAATCGGTTTTGGCATTCAGTTCTGCATTATCAATCGGTCCATTCCAGCCTAATTTTTTTTCGGCTTCTGTATAGGTGGTGGGGTGAATAAAAAAAACATCTGCCGTAGAATCGGGTCGGTAGCTGGCGCGCAGGGGTTTGGGCACACTGTCGGAAGGGTCTTTTTTATAGGGATGGGCAGCCCAAAAATCTAACCGAGCATAGTCGGGTGCACCACCGGGTGCTGATGCGGTAAATTGATAATTACCGGTAAATGATTGGTACTTGGGGGAACAGGCAGTTATAAACAGGATCCATCCAAAAAGAACAAAGGGAGTAAGCTTCATGAAGCAAAGTTGATAAAATAACGGCGAATACGCATAAAAACTATGGTAAAATCGTTAACTATTAGACTCTCTTTGGGGTTGATAAGTTGCATCCATAAAAAAATTAATAGTATGACGATTCCTGTAGTAGATCTCGCACAGTTTGTAGAAGGCACCCCCGCCCAACAGGCCGATTTTGTGCAGCAGTTGGGTAAGGCTTTTGAAGAGGTAGGTTTTGTGTCGGTGATGAACCATGGAATACCCGACTCGCTGATTGCTGATCAGTATCGTTTGGTGCAGGAATTTTTCAGTTTATCGAATGAGCAAAAAAGCAAATACGAGATTGCCGGATTGGCGGGGCAGCGCGGATATACCAGTTTTGGTAAAGAGCATGCCAAAGGCAGTGAGGCGCCCGATTTGAAAGAGTTTTTTCAATATGGCCAAACGGTTATTGATGGGGATGCCATTGCAGATGAATATCCCGCCAATGTTTCCGTGGATGCTATTCCTCATTTTAATGAAACACTTTATAACGCCTATCGCCATTTTGAAAAAAGTGGGGGAGCCCTACTATCAGCGATTGCTTTGTATCTGGGATTACCGAGCAATTATTTTGATGCACATATCCACCAAGGTAACTCCATCCTACGTTGTATCCACTATCCCCCCATCACCCACGAACCCAAATCGGCCATACGGGCAGAGCAACATGAAGATATTAACCTGATTACCTTGCTGGTAGGCGCATCCGCTGATGGGTTGCAGATTTTAAATAAGCAGGGAGATTGGGTTGGAGTAACTTCTTTGCCCCAGCAGATTGTAGTAAATGTGGGCGATATGCTGCAACGCCTTACCAATAATATGCTCAAAAGCACTACCCATCGGGTGGTAAATCCGCCCCGGGAATTTTGGCATACGAGTCGTTTTTCGATGCCCTTTTTTCTGCACCCCCGCAGTAATATGAGTTTGGCGTGTTTAGATCGTTGTATAGATGCTAGCCATCCAAAAGCCTTTGCAGATATCACAGCCGGCGAATACCTGGATGAGCGGCTTCGGGAGATTGGGCTTAAGAAATAACCAATATCTTTATTGGGATAATCAATTTCAGGATTCAAATCCGTTTACTTGCATTTTCTTCGTCACATTCCGTTTTTAAAGGCGGTGCTTTGGCATAGCATTACTGCCTTTGGGGGACCACAAGGTCACTTGGGTATGATGTTCAACATCTTTGTTCATAAGCGGCGCGACGTAACAGAAGAGGAGCTGATGGAATACAATGGGTTTTGTCAACTCCTTCCCGGCGCCTCTTCTACCCAAACCCTAACGCTGATAGGATACAAGCGGGGGGGCTTACTGCTGGCCATTGCAACCCTGCTCATTTGGATAACACCTGCCAGTATATTAATGGGGGGACTATCCTTTCTGTTGGATTATTTTGATGATCAGGGAAAAACCATTCAGTGGTTTCGGTTTATGCAGCCGATGGCTATTGGATTTATTGGGTATTCGGCCTATCGGTTTATGGGGGTATCGGTAAACAATACCATTACCCGCATCATCATGGTGTTATCTACTTTGGCAACATTTCTGGCATTTAAAACACCCTGGGTTTTTCCGGGTTTGATCATCTTATCCGGTATAGTTACCAATTTCAGTGATAAAAGAATTCCGCAGAAAAAGGAGCAGCGCAAACCGGTACGTTGGGGTAATTTGCTGATATTTTTGTTGGTTTTTGGGGTGGCAGCTTATCTGTCTGAAACCGCTACCCGTAATAACTGGCCTAACCGAAAGCCTTTTAATCTGTTCGAAAACTCTTATCGTTTCGGAAGCTTGGTTTTTGGGGGTGGAGATGTGTTGATGCCCCTGATGTACGAGCAATATGTTACCCGCCCCGAAACTCGCCATATTCAAGAACAAAAGCGCGATGTATTGCGCATGAGCCGCGACCATTTTTTAACGGGGTCGGGCATGGTGCGGGCGATACCCGGACCGGTTTTTTCAATCGGAGCATTTACCGGGGGGATGGCTTTGCGTGATGATGGAATAGCGTTTCAATTGCTGGGTTGTTTGATTGGCTGTGTTGCCATTTTTTTACCCAGTGCTTTGCTGGTATTATTCTTCTTTCCGGTATGGCAGTACCTTAAAAAATATGCGGTTATCTATCGCTCCCTCGAAGGGATTAATGCGGCTGTTGTGGGCATCATGGCCGGCGCCACTTGCTACCTGATTACGGATACCTTTTGGTACCAGCTTTGGCAGGGCATTCCCATTGCTTTTGCCGACCTTGGGATAGTGGTGGCAACCATTGTAATACTGCAAACCCAAAAAATTCCTGCCCCCTGGATAGTACTTGGTTGTTTGCTGTTGGGGGGCCTGGTATAAGTACCGCACTTGCAGTATAAAAAAAATCGTAAATTGTAGGATGGTAACCATAGCACTATACAACTTAAAAGGGGGCGTGGGAAAAACCGCCTCCGCCATTAATTTGGCCTATCTGAGTGCCGAACAGGGCTATAAAACGCTCATATGGGATATGGATCCTCAGGGCTCCTCCTCCTTTTATCTAGGCGCACAGGCAAGCGTAAAGAACGAGACAAAAAAAATTCTCAGCAATGAGTTAGATCTCCAACATGCCATTCAGGCAACCCCCTATGAGCATCTCGATGTGATTCCTGCCGACCTCTCGGCCCGCAATGCCGATGTGTTGTTGCATGATATGAAACAATCTAGAAAGCGAATTACCAGTCTGCTTGCCCCACTGCAAAAAAAATACGATGTGCTTTTTCTGGATTGTCCGCCCGGTATTTCACTCTTGCATGAAGCCGTTTTTCATGCCGCTGATTGGGTATTAATGCCCAATATTCCTACTACACTTTCTATTCGATCCTTCGAAACCGTGATTGATTATTGTAAAGAGAACGGCATGGATGCTTCTAAAATCAAGTGTTTCTTTAGCATGGTAGACCATCGGAAAAACCTGCACCACGAAGTGATGGAAGCTTTTTATAAAGACAAACTCTTCTTTAAAAATTATATCCCCTACCTCAGCGATGTAGAAAAGATGGGCGTTCAGGAAGCTCCGCTGGCAACTTTTGCCAAATCTAGCTATGCCGCCCAATGTTACCAGGATTTGTGGAAAGAAATACGCAAAAACTGCATTGAATAACCCTCCTTTTTCCGAAAGACATTATATTTTCTTGTATGCATAGAGAAGTAATTTCGTGGTATAGTCCCTCATTGGGCATAGAAATGCCGGTAGTTTCCTACGGCCATTATGGTTTTGCCCTTTTGCTGGTGCCCACCGCTGCGGCCGACTTTCTGGAATACGAACGCTTTCAGCTGATAGATGCCCTGGCGCCCCTGATTCATGCTGGAAAAATCAAAGTGTTCAGCATTAACAGCATGAACAAAGATAGCTGGATGAATAACACCATGCTGCCCGAACATAAGGCCATCCGGCATAATCAGTTTAATGAGTATGTTTTTAACGAAGTAATTCCCTTTTTAAAAACCCATACGAGCGAGGATACCCCTATATATATCAGTGGCGCTTCTTTTGGTGCATTGCATTCGATGAATTTATTTCTCAAACGGCCCGACCTCATTCAAGGGGTGATTAGTATGAGTGGTGTGTACAATCTGGAAGAATATACCAAAGGGTATTTTGATGAGCAGGTATATTATAATAGTCCCGAACATTATCTCCCTCGGTTAGAAGATGCTTGGTATTTAGATAAGATTCGCTCAAGCCAGCATATTCATATCTATACCGGTAGCGGTGCCTATGAAGATCCGGAGGCTTCTCGCCGCTTTTCGGGTATCCTGCAACATAAGGGAATTCCCCACGATCTGGGTATTTGGGGGAACGATATAAATCATGATTGGTCTACCTGGAGAAACATGCTTCCTCATATACTGTCTACTCGTTTTTAGCAGGTAGGGCTTTTAAATAACGAGATTACCCCGTTCAACTGCAAAAACCACGTTAATTTGCCGGCAATTTATTGCACTCTCGTTCTCGTTTAATAATATTACAGCCAAACCGCTCAGTTGAGAAAAATTTTATTCATCATTTGTTGGCTTATTGGTGGCATTTTCTTAGAGAATACCCCCTTGCTGGCACAATCTATTACCATCAGCGGTACGGTTTTCGATATATCAGCCCGTCGCCCCCTAGAAGCAGTAGCTGTAATTAGTTCATCCGGAAAAGGTACTGTAACCGATTCGATGGGTCACTATTCGATTCAGGTGCGAGAAACTGATTCTATTTGGTTTTCATTAATCGGCAAAACTACCATGAAGTATCCGGTAGATACCATCAGCAATACCGACCGATTTAATGTGATGCTGCACTTGCGGGCTTTTGATTTACCCGAAGTTACCGTTCGGAATAGCTTTTATAAGTTTGATTCCCTGCAAAACCGCCGAGACAATGCCAAAGGCTTCGATTTCAGAAAGCCAACTTTACGGCTTAGCAGCAATCCTAATTATAATCCTGGGGGCTTAACGGTGGGGTTTGATATTAATGAAATCATCAACATGTTTCGCGTAAAGCGCAACAATAGTTTATTGTACTTACAGCGGCGATTAATTATGCAGGAGCAGGATAATTATGTGAGCAGTCGTTTTACCAAACCCTTTGTAAGAAAAATTACCAAGCTAACTTCTCCAGAGTTGGATTCATTTATGGTGCGTTATCGCCCCGACTACGAAACGGTTTTACGACTGAATGATTTAGAGTTGGGGTATATGGTTCAGAAAGATTATGAAAATTATCGCTCCCAGCGCTACAACTGGCGGGGAGGATTGCGCAGAAAATAATTGGCCCGCTAACCCATTAAGAAATACTGTTTTTCTCTAACGTGCGCACTGCATGTTTCCCCAATAATTTTATTAGGTGAATCAATGCGCCAAAACGATCATCGTTATGCAGCCCCTTTTTCCATCGGAAATAAATCTGCTGAACAATCACTGCATTTTTAAATAACCCAAACACGTAGTAAAACAGCAGGTCGCTGATATCTCTGCCAGTATTCGCTGCATACAATTGGGCACAGTCCATTCGGTTCAAATTACCCGGAAGCCAGGTAATATTATAATCCCGAAAAGGTTCCGGATCGCCGGCTTCGAACCAATAGGCGAGAGCAGCCCCCAAATCCATCAATGGATTACCCACGGTGGCCATTTCCCAATCAAGCACCCCCACAATCTCACCCATTTGTTGCCGACTAAAAATTACATTATCGTATTTATAATCGTTGTGCAACATAGCCGGTGCCTGTTCGCGGGGCGTTTGTTGTTGTAACCAGGCGGCCACCTGATTAATGGTTTCAAGTTGATTGGTTTCTGATTGATAGTATCGGTTGATCCAGCCGGTTACCTGCCGGTTCACATATCCCTCGGGCTTACCCAATTGAATCAGTCCACTGCTTTGTAAATCGATAGCATGCAGGGTAGCCAGGTTTTTTATCAGTTCAGTAGAGAGGGTGGTAAAATTATCGACGCTCAGATCTTTTAATTGCGAACTATTGGGGCGGAGTATCATTCCCTCTAAGTATTCCATAATGTAAAAGGGTGTACCCAATATCGTTGGGTTATCACAAAAAGCCAGTGCCTTTGGAATAGCTGCATAATGGGTTTGCAATGCGGTTAATACCCGAAACTCGCGGCTCATATCATGGGCAGTTTTCACTTCCGAGCCGGGCGGAGGCATCCGAAGTACAAAGGATTGTTGTCCGTTGCTGATGCGATACGTTATGTTCGAAAACCCTCCCGAAAAACGTTTGATATCCTGTATCGATCCTATTTCGGGCAGTGACTCATTGAGCCATTTCTGTAAGGCGGGCAGGTGTTGATCAATGTCGGGCAAGCTCATACAAACAGATTAGGATTGGGAGGATTTCTTTTTTACATCCAGTCCGAATTTCTTCAGTATCTGAATGGCCATACTTTGTTTGTGCACTTCATCTGCTCCGTCCCAGATGCGGGCCCCTCTTTCGTGTTGATAGAGATTGGCCAGCATGGTGTCATCGGTAAGTCCCATAGCTCCATGCACCTGAATGGCGCGATCTAGCACGCGTAAAAACATATTGGCTACATAAAATTTTATACCTGAAATTTCTTCGCGACAATTGGCAGCACCTTTCAAATCTATCCGATGGGCAGCCCTTAGCACCAACATGCGGGAGGCATCAATTTCTACCCTGCTTTCGGCAATAAATCCCTGAATAAATTGTTTTTGACCCAATACTACGCCTTCTTCCATTTCTCTGCTAACGGCTCTGCGGCACATCAAGTCGAATGCTTTTTCGGCAATGCCAACCCAGCGCATACAGTGATGAATCCGACCCGGCCCTAGTCTTTCCTGTGCCAGTTTAAAGCCCATGCCTTCTTCACCAATCAGGTTACTAACCGGCACGCGGCAGTTCACATACGAAATTTCTGCATGGCTGGCCCAGCCTTCGCCAGCTACTCCAAATACAGGGATATTTCTTACTAGCGTAAATCCGGGCGTATCGGTTGGAACAATAATCATACTGGCCCTTTTATGCGGAGCCGCATCGGGATTGGTAACTGCCATTACAATGGAAAATGCAGCCCCATCGGCCCCGGTAGTAAACCACTTGGTGCCATTGATTACATATTCATCTCCTTCTTTAACCGCAGTAGTTAACAGCCTTACGGGATTGGAGCCGGGCATATCCGGTTCCGTCATCGAAAAGCAGCTGCGGATTTTTCCTTCAATCAGGGGTTGTAAAAAAGTAGATTTGATTTCGGGGGAGGCAAAATGTTTTAGCAGTTCGGTATTGCCAATATCGGGGGCCTGACAATTGAAAGTATATTGACCATAATAAGGAGCGAGGGAAAGTATTTCACTGATTTGTCCGAATTCGCAGAGGCTTAATCCCATGCCACCATCTTGCTCACTCAGGTGCAGGTTCCACCAGCCTTTTTCTTTTACCAGCAATCTTTTTTGCTGCAGCAGGGCTTCGGTTTCCTTTCCTTTTCGGTTGGCATGCTCTTTTTCCAGCGGAATCAGTTCCGTTTCTACAAAGTTTCGGATTTGTGTGAGTAAGTCGCGAAGCCGGGGAGTGATAAATATTTCTTCCATAAAAGTGAATTAATTAAGTAGGCATTAAATAGTAGCCCCGCCATCAGCCATAAATACGGTACCGGTGCAATACGCAGATGCATCAGAAGCCAGAAACAAACCCATTGCAGCCATTTCTTCCCCGGTACCCATTCTGCCGAGGGGTAGCTGCTGCGCAAATTTTTGCAGCCATTTTTCATTTTGCCAAAGGGCTTCGGAGAATTTGGTTTTGATAAGTCCGGGACAAATTACATTCACCCGTATCCCATCCTTCCCCCACTCTTTGGCCGTTACTTTGGTAAGCATATTCAGGGCGGCTTTAGAAACGGAATATATTCCCAATCCGGTGTCTGGCGTAATGCCGGCTATCGAACTGATGTTGATGATACTACCTCCCCCGGATGCCTTCATTATCGGATAAACCAGTTTGCTCAATTCGAAAGGCGCTTTTACGTTTACCTGCATGATTTTATCGAAAGCCCATTCTTCTGTATCTACTACCGGACCAAATACCGGATTGGCAGCAGCATTATTTACCAAAATATCAATTTTTCCATGCAGCTCAACTACCCGTGCAACCAGTTGCTTACAGGCACTTATATCCCCGGCATTGGCGGCAATAGGCGTGCAGGTTCCGCCATTTTCCCGAATACTATTGGCAACCAAGTCCAGCTCATCCTGTTTGCGTGAATTGATTACTACAATGGCACCCTGTGCAGCAAACAGTCGGGCCATAGCTTCTCCGATTCCTTTACTGGCGCCGGTAATTAAGGCAACTTTGCCAGTGAGTTGAAATTGAGTAAGTGGATTCATGGTATTCAATACTTAGGGGTGAAGGGATATTAATTTTGTTTCGACTGATATTTTTTTACTTTTTGCATGGAAGCCATAAACTGTTCTTTCACCATTTTTCTAAATCGCGTAGGCGCCAATCTTTTCATCAACCACATTTTTCGGGCAGATTTGGGTAGAATGATATAGAGTTCTTTGTTCCCGGCTCGCGCCAATATTTCAGCTGCCACTTCGGGTGCTTCCAGTCCCGACCGGTTAATAAAATGCTGCGTAGCTTTTTTTACAATTTCTCCTCCGCGGGCATGTTGAATTACGTTGGTTTTAAAATAGGTAGGCATGATGCAGGAAACATGCACCTGATAGTCCATTAATTCTCCATATAGGGTTTCGCTAATCGCGAGTACCGCGGCTTTCGTCATATTATATGCCGCCATAGTTGGTGCACACCCTATGGCAGCTGCACTGGCGGTATTAAGGATATGCCCTGAACGCTGTTTTTTCATAGTGGGTACAAAATAGTAACATCCATACAGTACCCCCATTTGATTGATGCCAACCATCCACTCGTAATTTTCGAGGGAATAATCTTCAAAAACGCTGCCATCGCCTACGCCGGCATTATTGAATAGCAGGTCGATACCCCCGGCTTGTGCCAGAAAGTCGGCAGCCACTTGTTGATACTGGTCTTTGTCGGACACATCCAGCGGAAAAAGTAGGGCACGTCCGCCGGCTTTTGTAATATCGGCCGCCGCCGTTTCTAGTTGG
>Ga0247844_1006671_pt1 | contig 13706 bp, 11 predicted proteins | sample LaCtaG_FD_192421 | JGI IMG/M metagenome (GOLD analysis project Ga0247844, IMG submission 192421) | Freshwater microbial communities from meromictic Lake La Cruz, Castile-La Mancha, Spain - LaCruzMarch201714.5m_1 | ecosystem: Environmental > Aquatic > Freshwater > Lake | place: Spain: Castile-La... | reverse complement strand
ACGTCTTACTTCTGGGCGAGCAAGCATTGCATTGATTTTTGCAGTATCTCTAATTGTAGCAGTACCACACCAAGAACCACTAGGCATTAATTGACCTTTTTCATCAACTACTGGCATAATAATTCCCAATAAAGGATTTTCTTTTTGGAATTGCTCAGGAGTCATTTGCTTGTTAGCTGCTGTATCTTTCTTAGCTTTTGCAGTACTATCAGGTTTAGCTTTAGTACCACCAATATCGGCCAAAGCGTTTGTTTCAGCTTTAGTAGTATCGGTAGTTGCTGCAGTTTCTGCCACATTTAAAGTTTTCAAAACATCGTTTGCTTTTTGTAAAAACCCATAAGCAACTTGGTTGTCGTAAGTTTGGTAAAACTCTAACTTAGCAGTTCCTTGTAATAATTTACGAACACGAGCTGGATTATCAACACCTGGTAATTCTATCACTACACGTCCAGTTCCTTCTTGCTTTTGAATATTTGGTTGAGTAACACCAAATTTATCAATACGAGTACGTAATACTTTAAACGAACGCTCAATGGCTAAATTGGTTTCTTCTTTTAAATACTGTAAAACTTCTGCGTTAGTTGAAGTTAATTTCACTTTATCTCTATTGGTTGCGTTAGCAAAAATGGCAGCTAATTTTCCGTTAGGATCTATTTTATTATAGGCTTCGCCAAATAAAACAATAAACTCTTTTTGACTTGTTTTGTGAGCTTCGGCCGCATCGTTTACAGCTTTGTTAAAGTTTACATCAGGATTATTGTTAGCCAATCCTCTTACTAACTCATCTTGACTTAACTCTAAAGTTACGTTCATACCACCTTGTAAATCTAATCCAAGGTTTAATTCATGCGCTTTGCACTGTAAATAAGTATATTTTTTTACACCTACATTAAACACTACTTCACGACCTATTGAATCAAGGTACGCTCTTTCTTTTTCTAAATCACCATTTGCAAATGCTTTTGCTTTTTGCTCTACTCTGTAGGTTACCAACGAAAATGATAGGTGGAATATTGAAACTATCACTAAGGCAATGGTAAAAAACTTAACTGCTCCTTTAATTTTCATTTTGTTATGTATGTATTCTTTTGTTATTTTATTTTGTAAAAATTTATTGTTTAGCTGTTTAGCCCAAACAAATACTCCCTTTCTGTTGTGTATTATTACCAAATTTACAAAGGAGCGCAAATATATGTTTTGAGTACTTAATTGCAAAGATTTTAAATATACTAGTTATTAGATAGTTAAATATTTATTTTAAAAAATTGCAGCGCAAACAAGTCAATAAAACTCCTAATTATCCAAATTTTGAAATTTGGTATAAAGTTGAATAGTTTTTTAGAATAATGCTTAATTTTTGAAATATTGTGTTTATAAATTACCGTTCATTAAACATATTCGTCTTTTACTTTCGTTACTTAAATAATAAATTTTTTTAGCAATGGAAAACACACAAGAAGGTTTAAACTTTTTAGAATTAATTTTTAAAGGTGGAGTAGTAATGATTCCAATTGGATTGTTATCAATAGTAACTATTTACCTCATTATTGAACGTTTTATTTTTATCAGAAATGCTTCAAAACTAGAAGTTAATTTTATGAATAACGTAAAAGACCTTTTGGCCAAAGGCGATGTAAAAGCAGCACGTGCATTTTGTCAACGAGTAAATTCTCCAATTAGCAGAGTAATTGAAAAAGGTATTATGCGAATAGGCAAACCAATTAGCGATATTGAAAGTAGTATAGAAAGTATGGCTAGTTTAGAAACTGGTGCTTTAGAAAAAAACTTAAATTGGTTAGGGATTATTGCTGGTATAGCACCCATGTTAGGTTTTATTGGAACCATTGCTGGTATTATAAAAATATTTTACAATATTGCTGTAAGCGATAACATAAGCATTGGTTTAATAGCAGGTGGTTTATACGAAAAAATGATTACTTCTGGTTCGGGTTTAATTGTAGGTGTGGTAGCTTACACTGGTTACCATTTTTTAAACAGCATGATCGACAAATTTAACACTAAATTAGAGCGCACTGCTGTTGATTTTATTGATGTTTTAGAAAGCTAATTTAACAATATAAAAACATGAAATTACGCAGAAAAAAACGATTTGAAGCTGAAGTTGCTACTTCATCGCTTAACGATATTATGTTTTTTCTTTTGCTATTCTTTTTAATTATTTCAACCATTGCCAATCCAAATGTTATAAAAGTTTTATTGCCAAAAGCAGAAAAAAGCCAAACTTTAAACAAAAAACAATTTGCACTTTCGGTAAATGAAAACAAAGAATATTATTTTGAAAAAGAATTTATTAGCGACCCTTCAAATTTAGAGCAAGTTTTAAAAGAAAAAACCGCTGGAGTTGTTGATCCTACTATTGTTTTGCGCATGGATGCAAAACTAAATATTCAAGAATTAGTTGATATTCTTTCTATAGGAACACGCTTAAAAATTAGAATTGTAATGGCTACTCAAGTAGGAAAATAATTAGCATTTGCTTGAAAATAATAAATAAAAAAAGCTTGAAATGAGATTATCATTTCAAGCTTTTTGTTTAAGAGAAATAGGTGACTATTCGCCTACTAAACTTGCAACATAATCAGCCACTTGGCCAATGTTTTGATAGGATAAAAATTCAGCCTCTGTTACATTTGTTCCAAACTCTGCATTTATAGCATTAACTGCTACTTGCGTATTGCTTGCATCGTAACCTAAATCTGGACCCAAAGTAATGGTGTTACTTGGTGCTGACGACTTGTCCATGATAATTACTTTTACTTTTCCTCTGATACCATCTGCCATAATTTTTTAGTTTTTAAATTGTATGTCAAAAGTATAGATAATTTTGAGAAATACTAATTTTTTTTATTTTTAAATTCTGCAATTTTTTGAAGTTCCTCCACATCTAATTTATCTTTGGTTCTATTATTAGAAATTTTAGAAATTACTAGATGATCAAAATGAAGAAATGGAACCATTACTCCATCTATATCCGATAATACTTTTTTATCGTCAGCAATTTCATACTTAACTCCTGCAATTTGAGTTAAAACGTCAACTTTAAAAGGAACTTCCCAGAAATTAAAAGTCAAAATTTTTGTAAAGTCCATTTTATTGATGGCTTCAAAACTTCCAAATTAAATCCCATTTTGGTTAATACAGCTATCAATTTAGTTTTGTTTTCATTGTCGGGTTTTACCCATAAATCTAAATCTCCTGTAGTTCTATTATATCCATGAAAATTAACAGCATAACCACCAATCAAAATAAATAAAACATTGCCTTCAAGCAACTTTTTTATTAAATCAAAATGCTTTTCAAGGAATATGTTCATGGTTTTTCGAAATTTATTCTATTTGAAAAAACAGGAGTTTGTGTGTTCAAACCAAAAGAAATTCTTATCAATTCATTTAAATGAATCAATCTTTGAATTGGTGTAATAGAAGCCCAATATTTACGCATATCTTCTTCTTGTTCTTCCAATGTAGAAATGATAATTCTATTTGAATTTATTATGTTTTTATTTGGGTTCAATGCGTTAAAATTACAATTCAAAACTAAGCATTAAATTCAGAATTTGAAACAATTACTGTTCCTTTTTTAAAGTTTTAGGAATACCTTCAAATTCTATTTTGTCAATTTGGTAAATTCTGTTAGGTTTGCCTTTGTTCAATCAAAAAGATTTTTTTGAAGAATTGGTTGAATTTTACCAAGAATAAAATGACTGATATAGCCACTACTTTTAAACCTAATTGCCTTCATTTTAAAGGTCATATTCCTTGTAAACCTCATAAGCAAAATGGTTATCATTGTAGCGATTGCCCAAGTTTTACGCCAGTTTCAAAACGCATTTTAATTATAAAATTAGGCGCCATTGGCGATGTAATTCGCACCACTCCTTTGGTAGTAAAATACAAAGCACTTTACCCAAATTGTAAAATTACATGGCTTACTTGGACACCCGATATTTTACCATCGAGCCAAATAGATGAAATTTTGAAATGGGATGTAAACTCCATTATGTATGCGCAACATAGCACTTGGGACATTGCCATCAATTTAGATAAAGAAAAAGAAGCAGGTGCTTTGCTAAAAGTGATTGATGCTAAAGAAAAGTATGGTTTTATTTTAAAAGACAATGAAATTCAACCTGCTAATGATTTGGCAATACACAAATTTAGTACAGGCATGTTCGATGATGTAAGCCAAGCAAACACGAAAAGTTACTTACAAGAAATTTTTGAAATTTGCGGATTTACGCATCAAGGCGAACCTTATTTAATGGATAAACATGACGACAAAGGTTATGTTTGGAATTTGCCATTAGGCAAAAAAATTATTGGAATGAATACCGGTTGTGGTGGCCGTTGGACTACTCGTTTGTGGACAATAGATAAGTGGGTGGAATTGGTTGCCGTTTTAAAAACGCAACATCCTGATGCAGAAATTTTATTATTAGGTGGTGAAGCGGAACATGAAAGAAACAAAGAAATTCAAGCTCGTTCAGGAGCTTTATATTTAGGATATTTTAGTTTGTTTGAGTTTATAAACTTGGTAAACCAATGCCATTTAATTATTACTCAAGTTACCATGGGAATGCACATAACTTTGGCTTTAGGCAAACAAATCGTTTTGATGAATAATATTTTCAATCCGCACGAATTTGATTTGTTTGGCAAAGGCGAAATTGTAATGCCCGACAAAACTTGTAAATGTTTTTACCGCGGCTCATGCTTAGATGGTGTTAGCTGTATGGAAAATTTACCAGCTCAAAAAATTGCAACTGCGGTTGCTATTCACTTTTAACAATACAAAAAGAAGCCACAGATTCACAGATTTTCACAATTTAAATCAAACAATTTTCACAGGTAATTAAATCTGTGAATCTGTGGCAAAAAAATAATTAAACATAAAAAATGCGCGCAATAGTTTTAGAAGAATTAAACCAAAAATTAGCAGTAAAAGAAGTTGAAACTCCAATTATTTCTGAAAATGAAGTATTGGTAAAAGTTCATGCTGCGGCCTTTAATCACCGCGATTTATGGATTCAAAAAGGACAATATGCTGGCATTCGTTTCCCCATAATTTTAGGAAGTGATGGAAGCGGAACAGTAGCTAAAATTGGTGCAAATGTAAATGCTGATTGGTTAAATAAAGAAGTAGTAATTAACCCAAGTATGAACTGGGGAAATAACCCACGAGTTCAAGCTAAAGACTATATAATATTAGGAACTCCAAACGATGGAACTTTTGCAGAATATGTAAAAGTAGATGCTAAATTATTGCAAGCAAAACCAACTCATTTAAGTTTTGAACAAGCAGCTGCTTTTCCTTTAGGTGGGCTTACAGGTTTTAGAGCCACCATGAAACGTGCTGCTGCGAAAGCTGGAGAAAATGTATTGATTACAGGAATTGGTGGAGGCGTAGCTTTGTTCTGTGTTCAGTTTGCTGTTGCAGCTGGCTGCAATGTATTTGTAACTAGTGGCGATGATGAAAAAATAGCAAAAGCAATTGCCTTAGGCGCAAAAGGCGGAGTAAATTATAAAAGCCAAAATTGGGATAAAGAACTAAAAGCCATGAGTGGTGGTTTTGAAGCCATAGTTGATAGCAGCGGTGGCGATACTTTTGCTAAGTTAGTTGATTTAGCAAAACCTGCTGGCCGAATTGCTATGTATGGTGCCACTTTAGGGGCATTTAACAGTGGAGTTCCAGCTAAAATATTTTGGAAACAACTGGATGTTTTAGGTTCTACAATGGGAAATGATGAAGAGTTTGCTGAAATGTTGGGTTTTATCAATAATCACAAAATAGTTCCTGTTGTAGATGAAGTTTTTGAACTAGCACAAGCTCAAACTGCCATTGAAAAAATGAGCGGAGGAAAACAGTTTGGAAAAATTGTTTTGAAGGTGGGTTAAAAATAATCTATTTCACTTCCACCCAAACTGGGCAATGGTCAGAATGCATGGCTTGTTGCAATATTCCAGCATTTACCATATTGTTTCGTAACGCTTCAGCTACCATGCAATAATCTATTCGCCAACCTTTGTTGTTTCCTCTTGCTCCTGCTCTAAAAGTCCACCAGCTATATTGGTGTGGTGCTTGGTTAAATGCCCTAAATGAATCAATAAATCCACCATCAATAAATTGCGAAAGCCATTCACGTTCTTCGGGTAAAAAACCACTGCTTTTTTTGTTCCCAACGGGGTCATGAATATCTATTGGTTTGTGAACAATATTGTAATCGCCACAAATAATTAATTCCTTTTTCTTGCTTTTTAGTTCATTGATATATTCTTGAAAAAAAACCAACCAATTAATCTTAAAAGCTTGTCGTGCTTCTCCACTAGAGCCACTTGGAATATACAAACTCACTATACTTTTTGAACCATAATCTGCTCTAATAATTCTACCTTCGTTGTCAAACTCAGGAACACCAAAACCATATTCTACCAAGTCGGGTTCGTTTTTACAAAACAATGCAACTCCACTGTAACCCTTTTTTTCGGCACTGTGCCAATAATGGTTTTTATATCCTATTTCTTCAAAAATAAATGGTTCGGATATTTGATTTTGCATAGCTTTGGTTTCTTGAAAGCAATAAACATCGGCATTTTGTTCTTGCATAAAATTGGTTAAACCTTTGCTCATTGCTGAGCGAATTCCATTTACATTGTAAGATATTATTTTCATTGTTCTAGTTTTTTGCCACAGATTTCACAGATTTATTTTTTTTATTCCGTTGGGTATACTTCGACTTCGCTCAATAACCGCAAACGGCAATTCATCATTCATTTTATTGCCCGCAGATAACATAGATAAACGCAGATGTTTTTTAATTTCTGTTGTCATCCTGAGCTTGTCGAAGGAATCCTTGGACAAGCTCAGGATGACAACGAATTTTTGCTTATTGCCAATTGCTTATTATTTTTAATCAACCAAAGTCCAAAGAAAGTAATCATTCCATTTAAAATCAATAATTCTTGCCCAAATTTATAGCCTCCAAAAAGTGTAACAGAATATGTATCTAACACAAAACAAATAATTGGCGAAGCCACACAAACAATAGGCACAAGCGCATCTTTTATGTTTATTTTGTTAAATAATCCAAAGGCAAATAAACCCAAAAGTGGACCATAAGTATAGCCAGCAAACTTGAAAACTTGGTTAATTACCGAATCGTTGTTTAGTTCTTTAAAAACGATGATTATTAGGAACAAAATCAAAGCAAAAGATACATGAATAATATGTCGTTTGCTTTTATGTTCTTTGCTTTCGTGGGTTTCATCATAGCCTAAAATATCAATACAAAACGAAGTAGTTAATGTTGTTAAAACACTATCGGCACTGCTAAAAGTAGCAGCTGTAATTCCTAAAATAAAAACAATGGCTCCAATTCCACCCACTTGGTTTAAGGCGATGGATGGAAATAATTGATCGGTTTTTGCTGGAATTTCTAACCCTTTTAAAGCAGCAAATTGGTACAATAAAACGCCTAAACCAACAAATAATATATTTATAAAAACTACTACAATACTGAACCAACGAATGTTCTTTTGCGCATCGCCAAGGTTTTTACAACTTAGGTTTTTTTGCATCATGTTTTGATCCAATCCTGTCATTGCAATAGCAATAAAAACACCTCCAAAAAATTGTTTAAAAAAATTGTTTTTACCTAACCAATCGTCAAAGAAAAAAGTTTTACTCATGGGGCTTTCTTTCACGGCTGAAATGGCATCAAATAAATTATAGTTTAATTGCTGGCAAACTACATAAATAGACATTGCAACACCTGCCAATAAAAAAGCAGATTGCAAAGTATCGGTCCAAACCAACGTTTTTATTCCGCCTTTGTAGGTGTATAAAAGTATCAACCCAATTACTATTAAAGTAGAAACTGAAAATGGAATATTGAACGCACTAAAAAAATAAATATCTAATACAATTAAGGCAATGTATAACCTAAACGCTGCGCCCACTAAACGTGATAAAATAAAAAATAATGAACCTGTTACTTGGGCATTTTTACCAAAACGTTTTTCTAAATACGAATAAATAGAAATGAGGTTTAATTTATAATACATTGGCAATAAAAATTGCGCAATAATTAGGTATCCAAAAATATAACCAATTACAATTTGCATGTAACTAAATTGACCCGTACCAACAGCGCCAGGCACCGAAATAAAAGTTACACCCGAAAGTGAATCACCAATTAACCCAAATGCGACAATGTACCATGGCGACTGTTTATTACCCGTAAAATAACTATTGCTATCGGCTTTATTAGCAGTGTACCAAGCAATAAGCATGAGCAAACCAAAATAACCAATTACGGAAAATAAAATAATATACATTGACATGATGGCAAAAATATTTTTTACAATGGAATTACCGTATTTTATTTATCCATATAATACATTTTTCGTTCAATAAAATCGATTAATGAATGAATAACTTTGATATGAATTTCTTGCGCTCTATCGGCATACTGACTATGAGGCGCACGAATTTCTACATCGCAAAGTGGGGCCATTTTACCACCATCTTTTCCTGTTAGTCCAACTATTTTTATTCCTTTTTGCTTGGCAACTTCCATTGCCTTAATAACATTTACTGAATTTCCACTACTAGAAATGGCTAATAAAACATCACTTTTTCTGCCCACAGCTTCTAGGTAACGACTAAAAATAAAATCGTATCCGTAATCATTTCCAACACAAGCCATGTGACTAACATCGCTCATTGAAATGGCGCCTATTGCTGGCCTGTCGTTTCTGTATTTTCCTGTTAATTCTTCAGCAAAATGCATGGCATCGCACATACTTCCACCATTTCCACAACTTATTATTTTTCCTTCTGCTTTTATAGAATCTACCATTAATTGTCCTGCTTTTTCAATGGCGTCAAAATTTTTATCATTGCTTAAAAACTGAGTCAAAATGTTATTTGCTTCTTCAAAATGTTGTTTAATAGTATTCATAAATTCTGGGTTTTTAAAAGGCAATATTAAATAAAACTTTTATAACCAACCTTTAAAACTTTCTTTTCGTAATGGTATAAATTAAATAAAAACTTGTTTTGTCAAAAACTATTTTATTTTTGAAATCAGAAAACAACTTAAATAAAAACATAAAATGAAAAAAAATCTACTATTCCTATTCGCTTTATTATTTTTTGGAATTTTATTTTCCAATAACTTAAAAGCACAGACTCCTACTTTTTTTACTAGTGATGTTAACGCTCCTGGTAATACTTATCCGTTTAACCAAGCATCTGGATTAGCAATGCAATCATTGGTAGCTCCAGGCGAACTTACAGGTGCTTACCTTGGAAGAATTACCAAACTTTATTTTCAAGGTACACCAAACTTATCAATTACTTTTTCAAGTTTGACTATTAGTTTGACTCAAACTACTATGTTGGGTTTGCCATCTTCAGCAATGACAGGTTTAACATCTGTTTACAACGCTTCATCTGTTGTTACCTCTTCAAACTCAAATGGATGGTTAATTGTTACTTTGCCAACTCCTTATGTTTACGATCCAACTCAAAGTTTAGTTATTGAAGTTTTAAACTGTGGTTCAACTGGTGGTTTTAACATAACAAATGCAACAAAATCAACAATGAGACGCTCTTATAGTACGCCTGGCACATGCTCTATGACTTATTCAGGTCAAGGACAACAGCTTTTTAACTTTGGAGTCGACATGATTCCTGGAACTTCTTCAGGGCCAATTTTACCGCCAATTGCTAATTTTTATGCACCAGATACCGTTTGGATCAATAGCCCTGCTACTTTAATAAATACTTCAAGTTTCCAAAGTCGAGTTTTCTGGGATTTCCCAGGCGAAAATCCTTTGCAAACTGGGTACTTTCGCCAAGCTGGTTTTATAGACACAGCTAAGTTTTATAACAACATTACTTATACTTTTACCTCTCCAGGTTTAAAGCTTGTAAAATTATTAGCAGTAAATAATTTTAAACGCGATTCTTTGCGCGATTCTATTTATAAATATATTTATGTAGATACACCAAGCCAGGCGCCTCGAGCCGATTTTATTACCTTTAAACGAATTATGGGTATTACTGAAGAAGCACCTTTTATTGATTTAACAGCTAACGGTCCTACACAGTGGGATTGGACAATTGATCCACCTTGTATCAGTTGTATAACTGATCCTGCTAATGGAATTGCTAATTATTTTGTAACAGGTTCTGGTCAATTAGGTAATAACGTGGCAAGTCCTCGATTAGCTGCTTTTGACCCTGGCCAGTTTAAAGTTTGTTTACGTGTTTGGAATTTACGAGGAACAGATTCTATTTGTAAAAGTCAGTATATAAAAGTTGTTGAAGGAAATTATATGTGTTCGGGTTCGGGTGGATTTACAAGTGTAAATGAAGAAGGTTTTGTATATGGAATCAGTGGTCCTTACCAAACTTATGCTAGAAGTAGCTGGCCAAGCAACTGCCCTGGTTTTACTATTGCTCCTTGTGCCGATTCAATTACATTATACGTTGAAAGAATAAAAATGTGGCCAACCGATAGTATAGTAATATACAATGGTCCTAGTGCTACATCACCAAGAATTACTGCCATTGGTGCTAGTTCTGGAGGACAAATTCCATTAACACAAGCACAATCAATTATAAAAGGTGGAAATGCAATAACTTTAAAATACAAGCCTGGATCTGGAGCTTTACCTTCTAATTACGATTCGGCTTCGTTTATTATTAGATGGAAAGCTACTCCTGCAAGTTATCCAAAACCTATTTCAAGAATTGAAATTTCGGATACTGTTTATTCAAACCAATTGGTTTCTTATAAAAATAAATCAACTGGTACGTTAATGAAATATAGTTGGGATACGGATGGAAATGGAGTTTTTGATTCAACAACATCAAGTCCAACACGTACATTCTTAATTACAGTTCCTACTTTAAAAAATATTTGTTTGATAACTTATAATTGCGTTGGTCCTGACACATCTTGCAAGCAAGTAGCATTTTTACCAGTAAATCGTCCACCAATTGCTCGTTTCACTGCTGATAAGTTTGTTGGATTTAACACCGATACTTTTACCATGATAGATCAAACTGCTAATGGTGTTGCTGGTTGGAGATGGACTTTTATTCCTGGTGCAGTTCAGTACTTAAACGGTACTACACAAACTAGCCAAAACCCCCAAGTACGTTTAACAAGCCCAGTTCCTTATACAGTACGTTTAACAACAACCAATGCTTTTGGAATAGATTCATTGACAAAAACTACTTTTATTAATGTAAGTGCATACCAAACTCCTGGAACTGGAACTACATTCTCAACTATTGCTGATGCAACAATGGGAATTAGAAGAGTAAGATTGGCTGGAATTGATAGCACATTTGCAGCAGCTACTTCACCTTCGTACCAATATATAAACAACACAACTCAAGTTGGAACCATGTACAGAGGTGGAAAATATGCAATAGTTTTAGACAGACCAAGTGCTGGTTCGCCATTAGACCACAAAGTATGGATAGATAAAAACTACAATGCAAACTTTGAAAACAGTGAGTTAGTTTTAAACAAAATAAACAATGGTGATGCACAATTAACCGACACCATTATTATTCCTGCTAACCAAGCTTATGGAAATACAAGAATGAGAGTTGGTTTAGATTTAGCAAATTCTACTCAATTTAACTCAGTATACTCAGTAATTGGAATGTTCAAAGATTTCAATGTTTCTATTAAGAAGGATGATGTAAAACCTATTGTTGTTTTAAATGGAACAGCTATTTTGAGAACGGAAATTAACAAACTATTTGTTGATCCAGGAGTTACAGCCATTGATAATATAGAAGGTGATATTAGTAACAGGGTTCAAACTATTTCTACAATAGATACAGCAAATATTGGAGTGTATAATGTTAAATATTTTGTTACTGATTATTCAGGAAATACATCTGATACATTATATAGAACTGTAATTGTTGAATTGAACAGTACTGGTCCAGTTTTGATTTTAACTACACCATTAGATTTTACAATGGAAGTAGGAACAGAATATTTTGAGCCTGGTTTTACTGCTTTAGAAAACAACGGAAATAATATCAATCCAAATGTGATAATAACTACCAATTTAAACAAAAACAAAGTTGGTAATTACACCATGAATTACAGTATAACAGATGCGTTTAATTTTAACAAAACTGCAGTTCGTATCATTAGAGTAAGAGATACAACTAAGCCGAATTTTGTTAAAAAATTTACTGGAATTGAATACAAACATCAAATTGGAACTGCTTTTAATCCATTAGCTATAGTTACTGCTACAGATAACTACGATAGATCGTTAAGTGTGATTTTTAGTAGCGGTGTTAATCCTAATATTTTTGGTAAATACTTTGTGGTTTATAATGTTTCTGATTCATCGGGAAATAGAGCAACTACTTATACCGTTCCAGTTGAAGTTTCTGATTATATTAAACCATCAATTGTGTTAACTGGAGATCTAACAACAGAAGTTGAAGTGTTTTCAAACTTTACCATTCCAGGTGTAACTGCTACTGATAATTATTGTGCTAACAATACATTGGTAATAGTAAGAACTCCAAACACATTACGCAACGATACTTTAGGAATTTTCCCTGTTAAGTTTGTAGTTACAGATTGTGTTGGAAATAAAGACAGTATTGTTCGTTTTATTAAAATATCGAAACGTAGCAAACCAGTTATTTCTTTATTGGGAGCCGATCCAATGAACTTACCTCGCTTCTGCGAATTCCAAGAGCCTGGTTTTAACGTTCAAGATAATTACTATCCTAATTTAAAACCTCAAGTGTTAACAGACATAAGCAATTTACGTAATGATTTACCAGGAGTTTATCCTGTAACTTATGTAGTAACCGACCCATCTGGAAACCGTTCGTTAACTGTTACTCGCCAAGTAAATGTAACAAATCAAGTTTGTAATACTGGTTTGTTTGAGAACATATTTGAAACCTATTTTAGCATATATCCTTCGCCTAGTAAAGGATTGTTAAACATTGATGTTTTAAATGCTATTGACATTAACTCAATAGAAGTTTATAACATAACGGGACAATTAGTGGCTAAATTCGAAAACCAGCTTCAAACTAAAAATGTATTTGATTTGTCGAACCAAAGTAATGGTTTGTATTTTGTAAGAATGAATACATCAAAAGGTGTATTTAGTAAATCGTTTGTAATTAGTAAATAAACAATAATAAAACAGTCAAATTTATTTTAAAAAGAGCTAACTCATAAACTTGAGTTGGCTCTTTTTGTTAGTAAAACAAACCATAACTAACAAATCAGCGTAATGCTATAATGAAATTCAAAGTTTTGTATTGTAAAAAACAATTATATTTTTGAATTTCTAAAAACTAATATACTAAAAACCATAAAATGAAAAAAAATCTACTTTTATTATTATTCTTTTTGTGCTTTGCAATTGCAAAGTCTCAAACAAACATTGCACCTTTAGCAGTTGCAAGTGCAAGTACTTGTAACACCGGTGCTTGTACCACTTTAAATGATTTAGCTTTAGGAACTTGTGGCACACAATCAATGTGGATTACTTCAGGTGCTTCAAACCCAGGTTCAGCAGTATTTATTGCTTTTACTTGGGGTTCTGTAAAGTCATTTAACAAAATAACCATTCACGCTGGCGAAAATGGTAACCGTTTTTTAGGTGGTGGTA
>Ga0247844_1006663_pt1 | contig 13726 bp, 10 predicted proteins | sample LaCtaG_FD_192421 | JGI IMG/M metagenome (GOLD analysis project Ga0247844, IMG submission 192421) | Freshwater microbial communities from meromictic Lake La Cruz, Castile-La Mancha, Spain - LaCruzMarch201714.5m_1 | ecosystem: Environmental > Aquatic > Freshwater > Lake | place: Spain: Castile-La... | reverse complement strand
AGACCAGATGGCTGGTCGGCGCCCCGACCTCGAGTGATGTGCGCGCTACTTGCTTCGAGGGTGACTCGGGCTTGATCAACGTCATCCCGAAAGAGCTGATCGCCGACTATAACCGGGCGTACCACGAAATCAAGCTGACCAACGGGTCTCTCATCAAGGGCATCCCGGCGAGTGAGCCCGATCGGTTCCGCGGCCCCCAGTTTCATGGTGCGTGGCTCGATGAGCTGGCCGCTTGGGATTACCTGAACGAAGCGTGGGATCAAATCATGTTCGGGGTGCGTCTGGGATCCCGCACAAGAATTGTGGCAACGACTACGCCGAGACCAAAAGACCTCATCATTGAATTAGTCGGCAGGGACGGTGATGACGTCTGTGTCACGACAGCATCGACCTACGACAACATCGCCAACCTCTCTGCAAACTTTCAGAGGCAGATTCTGCAATACGAAGGCACGAAAATCGGCCGGCAGGAAATCTACGCCGAGATCATCGACCCAGAGGAGTCGGGGATCGTTAAGCGTGACATGTTCAAGCTCTGGCCGGCACATAAGCCCTTCCCGCGGTTCGAGTACGTCATCCAGTCCTACGACTGCGCCTACACGGAGAGGACAACGGGCGACCCCACAGCCTGCATCACATTCGGCGTGTTTAAGCCTATGGACGGCCCCATGTCCGTGATGGTCATTGACTGCTGGCAGGATTATCTTCAGTACCCAGACCTAAGGCCAAAGGTGATGGATGAGTACGAGGCCGTCTTCGGTGAGGGTAAGGAGAGGAAGAGGGTTGATTTGATACTGGTCGAGGATAAATCTGCCGGCATCAGCTTGATCCAAGATTTGCAGAGAGCCCATTTGCCAGTGCGGGCTTATAATCCCGGGAAGGCCGACAAGATGCAGCGGCTTAATATTGTGTCGAACATCATCGCTCGAGGCCGGGTGTGGATTCCCGAGAGTATGGTCAAGAGCGGCTATGTCCGTGACTGGGCAGAGGGATTTGTGTCGCAGATCTGCTCGTTCCCTGAATGCACGCATGATGATTACGTTGATGCGTGTACGCAGGCATTGAGGTATTTGCGTGATGGCGGCTGGTTGGACATTGACCCCCCGCCGCTTGATGACTGGGACGAAGAGGATTATGCAGATTCTGGTATGCCAAAACGGGTCAATCCATACGCCGTGTAATATGTGCAAAACCCACGGAGGTCGCTGTGAGTGACGTCGATAAACTGATGACGGAAATCTTGGGTGAGCAGCCTAACGTAAAAGACAAGGCGCTGCGTGAACTTGTCATGGCCCGCATGAAGGCAGGTGGCGAGGTGAGGATGGGCAAGGGTGGACTCATCAAGAGTCTGGTTAAGGCGATTGCCAAGGAACTGCCGGAGGCCAAGGCGTCGCAGAAGACGCAGATACGCGGCACCGAGCCCACCTACCGCAAGGCGTACGACATCCTCGAGCGTGAGAAGCCGGGTGGCCGCACGCTGGACTACGGTGCTGGTCTGGGGCATGGCTCAAAGCTGATGGGTGCGGAGTCGTTCGAGCCGTTCCCGCGTGAGGGTTTCAGACCGACGTTCATCCGCCCTGAAGACATCCCGACCGAAGAGTTTGACCGGCTAGTGAACCTGAACGTCCTGAATGTGATGCCGCGAGAGGTGCGTGACGCGACGGTAGAGAACATCGGCCGCGTGATGAGGCCGGGTGGCATGGGCATTGTGACGACTAGAGGGCGCGATGTTCTGAACGCCGCTGGAGAGGCTGGCTCGGAGCCGATGTCCAAAATCACGTCGATTGGGACGTACCAGAAGGGCTTTACTCCGGAAGAGCTGCGGGAGTATCTGGAGTACATCCTTGGCCGTGACTACAGTGTGAGTAAGCTCGGTCTTGGTCCTGCTGGCGCCACGATTAAAAAGAAAGCCAACGGTGGCGCTGTGCTGATGAAGCGCGGTGGAAAGGCTAAGGGCGAGACTCTGGCCTCCATGGACACCGGCAAGGTAGAGATGGGGCGCGCCCCGGGTGCTGAAAAGGCCGAGAAGATCTTGTCTGGCGCTGCTGAGTTCATCCCCGGTGTTGCAGCCGGCAAGTCTGCTCTTGAGGGCGAGTATCAGAAGGCGTTGATTGAGGCCGGCTTAGACGTCGCTGGTGGTTCGTTAGTGAAAGGAGCTGCGGCCCTCGGAGGTAAGGCCATCCCCGCCCTTGCGGGCATCTTCATCGGGGAGCACGCAAGAGTTTGGAACAAGGCTGCGGCAAAAGAATTTAAAAAATTAGAAAAGGCAGGAGTATCAAATAAAGATGCCTTTGAAAAGACCGGCACATTCCGCAGCCCAGATGGAGAGTTGCGACAAGAGATATCTGATCGGTCGTCTAGGTTAAAGGGCGAAAAGCTGCGAGATATCAATGAGGCGTTGCAGTTGAATGTTGATGCGCCGCAAAAAGCCAAGCTAGAAAAGATGCACGCAGACATCTTTGACCAAATGAAGTCATCTGGAACTGATGCGCCGATTAGTGAATTGATTTATCACCCAGAGTTGTTCAAAGCTTATCCAGAGCTAGAAAGTTTGAGGGGTCGGTACAATATCATTCCTAGTATGCCGGAGACTGGTTATTACAACCTCGGCAGTCCAACAATGCCGCCAAAATTAAGCGCGGAGGGTCCGACTGCAGAAAGTGCAAGAAGCTCCATGCTTCATGAGATACAACACGCCATCCAACATTTGGAGGGCTTTGGCATGGGTGGTAATCCAGAGATGGGCATGACCATGTTGCCGAGGTCGATGGATCCTGTTGATTATTTGAATCAGTTAAGAAAATCCAAAATAAATCTGTTGGATGAGCAGGCCCGCCTTGCAAAAGAATTCAAAGAAAGCGGCGCTCAATACACTCTTGACAACCCATTGGTGAAAAAAAGTATTGAATTGCCAAACAAAATAGATGATGTTGACCAAGCCATTGAGGGGATAGTGCAGGGGTATTTTTATCCTATGTACAAGCGTATGGCCGGCGAAGCAGAATCTAGGGCCGTACAGGCTCGTCGTCAAATGAGTCCGCAGCAGTTGCAAGATGTGTTCCCGCTATCCTCCTATGACGTGCCGATTGATCAATTGATAGTCAAAAGACAGCCATACGCCGAGGGCGGCCCCGTCAAAATGGCTGATGGCGGCGGTATCGGCAAGAACGTCGGCCGCGGCATGGCTGGCCTTACCCGCTCGCGCCAGCCGCTGGATCCCAAAGAGATTCAAGCCATGTTCCTCGATGTACCGGCTGGTCTTGGTGTCCCGTTCGCAGAGGCTGGGGCTTATGCACTCCGTGGCGAGACAGATGAGGCAAAAGAGTCTGCCGCAATCGAGGCTGCATTGATCGGCGTCCCCGGAGCTGCTGTTCTAGCCAAGCCTGCCTATCGTGCGGTTAAGAAGGGTGTCCAGAAGGCCGCCCCGGCTGTACGAGAGGCCGCCAGAGGCGCTCTAGAGTCCAGTATGGAGTCTGGCCTTATCCAAGGCCCGTTATACGCTGTAAAGCCTTCTGGTGGCCAGTGGCTTGGAGGCCGCAAGGGTGATCCCCAGCAAATTGGCGTGCCGAACGCGCCGGCCCCGATTGATCCAGAAACGATACGGTCGTACAAAGAAAGGCTAGACGAGTCGCGCCAGAGGCTTCAGGAATACCAAGAGATGACTGGTATGGAGCCGACGCAGGAGATGGCTGATCGCGTCCGTAACCTTGAGAGAGGTGTTGAAGGCATCGAGCGCGGGGAGGCTGTTCGCCGCTGGGTGGATTCCAACCTAGACAACTACGTCCGCAAGCAGATGGGCACGCCGGATGATCCAGTCCGCAAGTTGGCGGATCAAGGCATCCTGCACATGCCGCAGCTAGACGTGACATTGATGAAGTTGGTGGCTAATCAGAGAGAGGCGGCTGGTTTCCCAAGGGAGGGTTTTGCGACGACCGATTTGGGTCGGATGTGGGAAACGCTGACGGATAGTGGCATTAAACAGATTGAAGCCGGCAAGCTCCGCGACCCGGAATACATGTTGGATATCGGCCGCCGGTTCAGAGATGAAGAGAAAAACTTTGGCCGACCGGGGGCGATCCCTGAAGAAAATCGATTGACTGCGCAGCAGGCAGGGGAGGTGCGTAATTTCGCATCAGCAACAACGGCACAAGGCTGGGATTCGTTGATGCGTAATAACCCGTGGCTTGAGAAGGTTGATCTAGAGACACCTATCTACAGTGTGCCTCGATGGATGAAAGATAATGTATCTCGATCGCTTGGCTTCGATCACATCGTTGACGTCCTAAAGGCGGATCTTGCCTCTGGCCGTATGCGTCCTGAGCAGTTGTCCAAGATGTCCATGGAACAGGCCGTCAGACGGACCAATGAATATGACGTCGAACGTGCTGCTGCGATGGCCAAGGCTGCCGAAGAAGAGACGGCTGGCTTGACGGTGGCCAAGACCTTTGAGGACGGTTTCAAGATTGTTAAGTTGGACAAACCCGGGCAGTTCGCCAAAGAGTCTGACCGTATGGGTCACTCAGTGCGTGGGTATGAACCGGAGAGGGGAAGCAAGGAGTGGAGTGAGGCGTCTGGTGTTGAGGGCTCTTCGTTATATGGGCACGGTGGCTGGGACGCCATTAAGTCTGGCAACGCTCAAGTGTTCTCCATCCGTGATGCGAAGAACCAGCCGCATGTGACGATTGAGGTGTCCCGCGAGGCTGATCCCTCGATGAATGAAATGCAGCGATTTATCGACTCTATTGAAGACCCTGCTGTTCGTGAGACCGTAGAGAGGCGACTTCAGTACACGCAAACGAGCGGCGACTACTCAGACCCCGAATGGCGCATGGCTACGATTCTTAGATACGGCGGCCGAGAAGGGCCTGATGGTCAATGGGTTGAGGGGGCCATCCCGGGCTACAAAGAATTTAAGGAATCTATTCCGGAAAGGATTACCCAGATCAAGGGCAAGCAGAACCGCAAGCCAGACGAGAAATATCTGCCATACGTCCAGAAGTTCATCCGCGAGGGTAACTATAAGGTGGAGGGTGATTTGAGTAATACTGAACTGGTCGATACCAAGAATTTGTCGCAATACGCATATAAAACATCGGATTTAGGTTTAAATTACGATGAATTTAAAAAGATGTTAAATTTGTCAAAAGACATTCCTCGATACATTACAGAAAGCGAATTGTTGCGTACTGCTAAAACCGGCAAGTTTGAGCCCGAGTTCAAGAAGGGTGGCAAAGTTAAAACCAAGCGCAGTGCGCTATCGAGCCTTGAGAGGGCAAAGTAAAAGGATAGGCCATGGCTGAACAGTTTCCTATTGATCCTGAGTTCAATCGCTTTGTAGAGGGCATCCCGATGGATGCTCAAGCCGAAGGCCCCGAGGGCGCAGAGGGCGAGCAGGGTGAAGAGGTTGAGGTTTCGCTAGACGACTCCGAGCTTGAGGAATTGCCGGATGGCTCTGTAGTAGTCAAGCTGGACACCAAAGGCCCGATGGACTCTGAGGACTTCTACGAGAACCTTGCCGACTCCGAGAAGGTTGACCAGTTTGATATTCAAAAGCTAGCGCTGCGGTACATTGAGTTAGCCGAGAAGGACAAGGAAGCCCGTAAGGAGCGCGATAAGCAGTACGAAGACGGCATCCGCCGCACTGGTTTGGGTAACGACGCCCCCGGTGGGGCTAATTTCAACGGCGCTAGCAAGGTTGTTCACCCGGTGATGGCCGAGGCGTGCGTGGATTTTGCGTCCCGTGCGATCAAAGAGCTGTTCCCGCCTGATGGTCCTACCCGCACGAAGATTCTTGGCGACGTTACTGAGGACAAAACGGCTGTTGCCGAGCGCAAGTCGGACTTCATGAACTGGCAGTTGACCGAGCAGATCGAGGAATTCCGGGATGAGCAGGAGCAGATGCTCACTCAGCTTCCGCTAGGTGGCTCTCAGTACATGAAGATCTGGTACGACGAGCGTCAAAAGCGGCCTTGTGCGCAGTTTTTGCCCATTGACAACGTGCTCTTGCCATTTTCTGCCGGCAGTTTCTACACCGCGCAACGCATTACAGAGGTGGAGGACATCTCTGACTACGAATTCAAGCGTCGGATCGCCTCTGAAATGTACAGAGACACCAGTTTTATCCGCGCCTCAATGGATCCGGAGCCTACTGGGCCTCAAAAAGCAACGGACAAGATTGAGGGGCGGTCTGCCGGAGGCAATGAAGACGGTGTCCGGCGTGTTTATCACATCTATACATGGCTAGAGCTTGAGGATGACCCGTATTCCAATGGTGAGATGGCCCCGTATGTCTTGATGATTGATGAGCTTGAGTCGGAAGTGCTGGGTTTGTACCGGAACTGGGAGGAAGGCGACGACGCGATGACCAAACTCGACTGGATCGTCGAGTTCAAGTTCATCCCGTGGCGTGGTGCTTACGCTGTTGGCCTGCCGCACCTCATTGGCGGCCTCTCAGCGGCCCTTACAGGCGCTCTACGCGCCCTCATGGACTCTGCTCATATCAACAACGCAGCAACGATGCTGAAGTTGAAGGGCGCAAAGGTTTCGGGTCAGTCTCAGCAAGTCGAAGTTACTCAGGTTGCAGAGATTGAGGCGGCCCCGGGTGTTGATGACATCCGCAAGATTGCTATGCCCATGCCGTTCAACCCCCCAAGCCCGGTGCTTATGGAGTTGCTGGGCTGGTTGACGACCGCGGCTAAGGGTGTAGTAACCACTGCCGAGGAAAAAATCGCTGACGTCACGGCACAAGCGCCGGTGGGCACCACTCAGGCATTGATTGAGCAAGGCGCGGCCGTGTTTTCTGCGATTCACGCTCGACTGCATGAGTCGCAAGGTCGAGTTTTGCGGATTCTCAGCCGTATCAACCGCTGGTACCTCGAGGACATGCGCCGCGGGGAAATTGTCGAGGATCTAGACGTTACCCGCGAGGATTTTGCTCGAATCACCGACGTTATTCCGGTCTCTGACCCGCACATCTTTTCTGAGACTCAGCGTATGGCCCAAACCCAAGCGGTTATGGCCATTATGGATAAAAATCCCGACCTGTTTAATCGTCGGGCGGTGATTCGGCGGTTTTTGAAGCAGATCAAGGTGCCGGGCATCAATGAGCTGATGATTGATGTGCCCCCTCCGGCCAAGATGGACGCCGCTAACGAGAACGTGGCCATGTCGATCGGTCAGGCAGCGTTTGCGTATCCGGAACAAGACCATCTGGGTCACATTCAGGCGCACCTTGATTTTGCTAAGAGCCCGCTGTTTGGTGCCAACCCGTTTATTGCCCCGGGGTTCTTGCCTAAGGCTATTGAACACATCAAGCAGCATTTGGTGCTGTGGTATCTGAACCGCATGAACGGCTATGTGGAGAAGTCGCTAGGCCAGCGCATGGAAAATTACGAGTTGTTACAAGACCCGTCTATGGTTGACAAGCTGTTTGGCGCCGCCTCTCAGCATGTGGAAATGGATGCAAACGAGACCCTGAATGGCATCATGCCCGTTATTCAAAAGATGGTTCAGCAGGTTGAGCAGTTCAAGCCGAAGCCTCAGCTCACGCCGGATGGTCAGGTGTTGCTGCAGACCAGCATGGCTGAGACCGAGCGGCGTGCTGCTCGAGACCAAGCAGAGATGGCGCTGAAAGAACAAGAGGCCGCTGCAGACATTCAAATCAAGATGCAAAAGATGCAGCAGGATTATCAGAAGAACATGGAAGAACTTCAGCTCCGATTGGCCATTGCTATGGGCGATCGAGAGATGCAGGAGCGCATCGAAACAGCCCGGTTGACCCGCGATGCCGCCAAGATTAAGCAGGATGGCGAGAAGGCTGTGTTGGATATAACCATGAAACAAGGAGGCCCAATTGGCTACCAGTGATCAGGAGCAAAAGAGCGTCAATGTGCCGCAACACAAGCGCATTGCCATGGGTGAGAAGTTGGATGGCACGAGCATGCAGCCGAAGGGCGGCAGCCAGCCGAATGGAGGTGCATTGAGCCAAGCAAAGAAGAAGTGAGAACCATCTCCGACTTGATTGGCGGTATTAAGGCCAGACAGGCCGAGATTGCCGCGTCTCTTGCTACTGGTTATGCCAGTAACTGGGAGTCATACCAACGCATGGTCGGTCAACACGCGGGCCTCCAAGAGGCTCTAGATATTCTTGATTCATTGATGAAGGAAGAAAATGACGACAGGTAACCCGGAGGCTTCTCACGAAGCCGAGTTGGCTTGGGCTTTTCCGAGCGTAAACCCCGGTGCAAAACCTCTCGGCGGACGCATTCTTGTACAACTGCGTCGTACCAAAAAGAAGGTTGGGCAAGCGGGGATCATCTTGGTTGAAGAGACCAAGGAAACCGAGAAGTGGAACAACATGGTGGCCAAAGTCATCGAGATTGGTCCGCTGGCATTCAAGCACAGAGACACAATGCAGCCGTGGCCAGAAGGCTCATGGTGCGGCCCGGGCGACTTTATTCGCGTTCCCAAGTGGGGCGGCGATCGCTGGGAAGTCAAAGTGGAGGGTGAGGATGATATTGAAGATCCCGCCCTGTTTGCCGTGTTTAACGATCACGAAGTCATCGCCAAGGTGACGGGTGATCCGCTTGCTATGAGGGCATTCCTATGACAACCGAAAATGAGAACAAGGCGGCCGACCTTGAAGTAGTAGAAGAGGCCGCAGACGGGTCTGCAGTGATTGAGGTCCCTGACAACATCGAAGTGCCGGAGCAGGGTGGGGCAGACGATGATCATCCAGATGATGATGAAGAGGTGCGTGCTGCCAAACGCGCTCGCCGTCGGGCAAAGAAGGACTATGTGCGTCAGCGCAATGCTGAGAAAGATGCGCGCCTAGAGTCCCTGCAGCGTCAGAATCAGGAAATGGCTGTGCGTCTGGCTGCTATGGAGCAGCGGGCGCATAGCGCGGATGTGGAGCGCCTAAACAAGGCTATTGAGGACGAACAACTACGCCTCCAATATGCCATGACCAAAATGCGAGAGGCTACTGATCATTCAGACGGCAACGCATTTGTCCGCGCCCGTGAGATTGAAGCCGAATCTCGCAAACGCCTTGAGGCGCTTCAGGGCATAAAGTATCGTGCCGAAGAAGCCCCCCAACGAGAAGCGCCGGTCAATCCCAAGGTAAAACGTATGGCCAATGACTGGCTTGAGGCTAACCCTTGGTATGACCCCGAGGGTGGTGATGAAGATACTCAAATCGCCAAGATTATCGACGCGAAACTGACCCAAGAGGGTTGGAATCCGTCCTCTCCTGATTATTGGGAAGAACTTGATAATCGCTTGCAAAAGCGATTGCCCCATAGATATAATGATTTACAAGACGAGCGTCCTCAAAGGAGGCCCCGAAGCGTGGTAACGGGTTCTGCTAGAGAGTCGGTTGGCGGGCGTGGCGGTAATGGCTACGTTCTTAGTCCGGAGCGTGTTCGCGCCATTAAAGAGGCGGGCATGTGGGAGGATGTGGAAAAGCGCAACCGAATGATCAAGCAGTTCATTGCTTACGACAAGTCTAATAGGGGATAATTATGGATGCTCGTTTGAAGAAAACTCTCTCGGCCGGCGGCCGCAATACTCGTTTTAGCGAGGATGCAACCCGTCAGGCGCCTGAAGAGCGGTTCATGTCAGCGCAGGAACGTCGAAAGATGTGGAGCGATGAATGGACACAAAGTGCGCTGCCAAAGGTTCCGGAAATTCCGGGGTGGCACCTTTGCTGGCTATCGACCACTAATGCTTACGACAGTATTGATAAGCGGATGCGCCTCGGATACGTCCCTGTAATGGCGGATGAATTTCCCGGGTTTGAAAATTACCGCGTAAAGGCTGGCGAAGACATTGGTTTTGTTGCATGTAACGAGATGCGCTTGTACAAAATCCCGATGGATGTGTATCAAGACATCATGTTGCAGATGCATCATGAGGCGCCCAACGATGAGGCGGACAAAATCCGCGTTCAAGTTGAGAACCTTCAGGGTGCGCGTGACAACTCAGGCAAGAGTCTGGGTCAGGTCGAAGGCGATGGCTTTGGCAATCTAGACCGAAATGTACCTCTCCCGGTATTCCCGGGATAACTTACAAGGAGCAAGACTATGTCTGCAACTTCTGCTCCGTTCGGCTTGCGCCCCGCGTTCCATCCTTCTGGTCTGGATCGCGCTCAAGCGCTGGCTGGCGGCATTGTGTCGGGTTACGCCTCTAACATTCTCAAGGGCCAACCCGTTAAGTACGACACCAACGGCACCATCGTTCCGGCTGCTGCTGGTGACGCCTTTGTCGGCGCCTTCGCTGGCGTTGAATTCACTGACACCACCGGTCGTCGTCGCGTCTCGAACTACTGGCCTGCCAGCACGGCTTACCAGACCGGTTCGTGCGTTGCCTACTTTTACAACGATCCCAACATCGTTTACGAAATTCAGGCTGACGGCACGCTGGCTCAAAGCTCGATTGGTGATGAAGCTGACCTCAGCAACGCCACCGCTGGTTCGACCACCACCGGCTTGTCGCAAGCTACGCTTTCGAACACGCTGATTGGTGCGAACGGTGAAGCTCAAATGCGTATCGTGGATCTGGCGCCGTACCCGGACAACGCATGGGATGATACCTATGTCATCGTTCGTGCCACGATTGCTCAATTCCAATTCGGCCAAGTCCGCACCGGTGGTGCGAACCTGACCCCGATTGCTATCTAAGGAGGGCTAGAAAATGGCAGCCCCGATGCGCAGTACAGACTTTCGTTCCATCGTTGAGCCAATCCTCAACGAATGTTTCGATGGTGTCTATGACCAGCGTTCCGACGAGTGGAGCCGCGTCTTCACCGAACAGGAAGGCATTCCCCGCAACTACCACGAAGAGCCCGTCCTGTACGGCTTTGGTGCAGCACCGCAACTGCCTGACGGCACGCCGGTTACCTACCAACAAGGTGGTGTCCTCTTCCTCAAGCGCTATGTGTACAACGTGTACGGCCTCGCCTTCGCGCTGACCAAGGTGCTCGTTGAAGACGGCGACCACATCCGTATCGGTCAGGTGTATGCACGTCACCTTGCTCAGTCGCTGATTGAGACCAAGGAAACCCTCTCGGCCAACGTGTTGAACCGTGCGTTCAACTCGTCCTACCCGGGCGGTGATGGTGTAGCGCTGAACAGCAACGCTCACCCGATCGTCAACGGCACGTTCAGCAACTTGCTGACTACTGCTGCCAACCTCTCGCAGACCTCGCTTGAGCAAATGCTCATCCAGATCCGCCAAGCGGTTGACAACAACGGCAAGAAGATTCGTCTGGTTCCCCGCCAACTGGTGGTGGCCCCGGGCAACGTCTTCCAAGCCGAAGTGCTGCTGAAGTCGGTGCTGCGTTCTGGCAATGCCAACAACGACATCAACCCGATCAAGTCGATTGGCCTCCTTGACGAGGGCGCTGCTGTCCTGAGCCGTCTGACTTCGGCCACCGCATGGTGGGTGCAGACTGACGCTCCGGAAGGCATGAAGCTGCTGATGCGTCGTCGTTTGGAAAAGACGATGGAAGGTGACTTTGAGACTGACTCGATGCGCTACAAGGCAACCGAGCGTTACGACGTTGGCTTCACCGACCCGCGTGCCATGTACGGCACTCCGGGCGTCTAAATGGGAACGGGGGGCCTAGTGCCCCCCTCTCGATAGGAGATAGAAATGGCAAATTTCATCACTACTCGGTTCCCAAACGGCGTTACCAATGTCGGGGAGAGTTCTCCTTTTGCCGACATGGGGCAGCCTGCGGCGACCAAGTTTCACACTTACTTTGAAGATTTTGACTACTACACCGCAGGTGATTGGACGGTAACGGAGACTGATGCCAATGCCACTCAAGCCCTGACGGACGGTGACGGCGGTCTGCTCCTTATTACCAACACTGCGGCTGACAATGATCTCGTGGCGCTGCAGAAGAAGGGCGAGTCTTTCCTGTTCGCTAGTGGCAAGCGTTTGTTCTTTGAAGCTCGCTTCAAGGTAAACGACGCAACCGAATCAGATGTTGTGATGGGCCTGCAAATCACGGACGCCAGCCCGCTGGATGTCACGGATGGTGTGTTTTTCATCAAAGCAGACGGTTCGACTTCGGTCAGCCTGCTGGTAGAGAAGAACAACACCGCGACCACCACCTCGTCTGTGGCGACCATGGCTGACGATACGTTCATCACCCTTGGTTTTGCTTACGATGGCGCCTCGACCATTGAGTATTCGGTCAACGGCGCTGTTACCGGCACTTCCGTCACCACGAATCTTCCTAATGACGAAGTTCTTACCGTGTCGTTTGCAATTCAAAATGGTGCTGCCGCCGCCAAGACCATGACGATTGATTACATCTTCGTTGCGAAGGAGCGTTAATCATGGGTCAATTTAAGCCGATGGTCAAAATGATGACAACCGAGCCGTCCGTTGAGCTCAAGCTCAAAAAGGGCGGCAAGGTTGAGAAGAAGATGCAAATGGGTGGCAATCCCGCAATGGCTCCCGCTGCTCCGGCCATGCGCACAATGGGCGCCCCCTCTCGTGGTGGCATGATGGGCGCTCAAGCCCCGATGAAGCCGTCTCTGATGGCCCGTCGTAAGGCGATGCGTGCTATGCCAGCCGGTGCTGGCCCTGCTGGTCCCGCTGGTATGGCAGGCCGCATGATGAAGGAAGGTGGTGAAACTTCTGCCGAGCACATGGCCGAAATGCGCAAGATGGCCAAGACTGCCAAGAAGCTGGAAAAGCATGAGTCGAAGCCTGCTTCCAAGGCCCACAAGGGTCTGAAGAAGGGTGGTATGGCTTGTGCTACTGGTGGCGTTGTCAATGGCCAAGGCGGTTACAAGAAGGGCGGTAAGGTGAAGATGGCCGGAGGCGGTTATTGCGCGGAAGGCGGCATCATCAACACCGAAGGTCAAGGCGGCAAGTACCGCAACACCAAGATGGACACTACCAAACCTGATCACTCTCCGGCCAAGACTGGTGGCGTGAAGATGGGCAATGCCGGCGGTTACAAGAAGGGTGGCATGGCATGCGCAACCGGTGGTGTGGCCAAGAGCAACGCCGGTGGTTACAAAAAGGGCGGTGCAGCAAAAAAATTTGCTGACGGCGGTATGTCTGGCAGTGCCCCCGTCGGTGACCGTCAACGCCAGTTGGAAGCCGAAGTTCTCGGCGCCGGTTATATGAGCGATGAGGAACGTCGTTACTTGCAGGAGCAGGTTAGCAAGTCGATGCGTCCGGAGGGTTCTATGACCGAAGTCGAGCGCGAAGTTGTGCGCAAGATCCCGCTAAAGAGGCCAGTCAAGAAGATGGCTACTGGCGGTGCCGTGAATGACAGTGGTAAAGCTGAAAAGATGCCGCAGGGCCACAAGCGTGCTTCAACCCCCGTGTCTATCAATCAGTTGTCTGGCACCTTTAAGAAGGGTGGCGCGGTGATGACCCCGGCTCAAAAGCGTCTGAGCAAGACGTTTAAGTCGGAAAATGCATCGGCCATGAAGGCGGCCAAAAAAATGTCTAACGAGAAGTACGGTCGATGAAGGTGGGGGGCTTCGGCCCCCTGCTTCCTTGAGGGGCAAACATGGCAACTATTTTTTCTTCGGTCACCCGGCAAGGCGCATTCGAGCCGTTTGGCCTGCAAGTCGCACGCAATCAGATTCAAGGCCATTCAAACGTCATCGTGTTTGGCTACAACCCTGATGTAGATACATCGGAAGAATCTGTATGGCCTGCTGGTGGCACGGTGCCCCATCCGGCTGCTGCAGCA
>Ga0247844_1006660_pt1 | contig 13729 bp, 13 predicted proteins | sample LaCtaG_FD_192421 | JGI IMG/M metagenome (GOLD analysis project Ga0247844, IMG submission 192421) | Freshwater microbial communities from meromictic Lake La Cruz, Castile-La Mancha, Spain - LaCruzMarch201714.5m_1 | ecosystem: Environmental > Aquatic > Freshwater > Lake | place: Spain: Castile-La... | reverse complement strand
CGCCACCGTCATTTCAACCTCACCCCCGGGATTCATCATGACGTAGGAGACCCGGCTCATCAGGTCTTCACCAAAACGAATTTGCGGATTCATCACGCCGGCTGATGCCACCACTTCACCCGAGGCTAAATCACATAGATGGGCCGCAATAGTCGTAGAACCCACATCCACAGCCAAGCCATACACATGCTCTTTCAGCTTAGGCCAAACCGCAATGATTTGATTGCCTGCGTGAACCGCGACGGTGACTTTCCAATCGCCTTGGCGCAAGGCCGTTTGCAACTGCTGCACCACCAAAACATCGCAAGACAGATCGGTCAGTTGCCACTCGAATTCGAGAGCATCTTCCAGCCGACGCAGATCGCCCGAAGGGTCATGCATGTCGGGCTCTTGGACTTCTACAAAGTACAGTCGAATGAGAGGGTCAAGATGCACATCATGGGCTTCCGCCGCTTTGCGAACCACTTGTTTGTGGACTTGGCTGCTGCTGGGAACATCAATCACCAAGTCGCCCAACACTTGCGCGGAGCACGACAAACGCCGACCTGGCTGCATCGGTTGGGTGCTGCAGTATTCCTGCTCTACCGCTGATACAGGGGAAAGATTGTCGTTACTCGAGACAACTCCGTGTTTGGAAAACTCACCTTCCGAAACCAAGACCTGGCAGCGTCCACAAATACCGCGGCCACCACATACCGAGTCGATGTCCACGCCCAATGATCGAGCCGCTTGCAGCAAAGACGAGCCCACCGGGAAACGGCCACGCCGCCCAGAAGGAGTAAAAACTACCAATGCATCTTTACCACTCACAAACACACTCCCAAAAATTGAACAACGCTTAGCTTGCGCGGCGACGGGTTCCGGTTTCGCGGCGACCTCGGCCCATTTCACCATCAGCACCCATGGAAGGCGCTTCTCTGAATCTGCGAATCCAACGCATGCAATCTGGATCATGCCCCATCATCACGTCGGCTGCCATACAGGCCTTAACAACCTCAGCGTGCAAAGGATTTGTAATCGCAGAGGTCATGCCTGAAGCGATTGCCATCGTCAGGAAACCTGCATTGATTCCGTTACGCTCTGGCAATCCAAAGCTCACATTGGAAGCACCGCAGGTGGTGTTGACTTTGAGCTCCGTACGCAAGCGGTGCACCAAGCGCATCACCTGAACACCGGCTTGGTTGATCGCGCCAATAGGCATCACCAAGGGATCCACCACGATATCGCATGCAGGGATACCGTAGTCTGCAGCGCGTTCGACAATTTTCTTGGCTACGGCGAATCGCACATCCGGGTCTTGCGAAATACCTGTCTCGTCGTTGGAAATAGCCACGACGGCCGCGCCGTATTTTTTAACCAAAGGCAACACCGTTTCTAAACGGTCTTCTTCGCCAGTGACGGAATTGACCAAGGCCTTGCCTTTGTAAACAGCCAAACCGGCCTCTAGCGCGGCCACGATAGACGAGTCAATCGACAAAGGAACGTCGGTTACGCCTTGCACCAGTTGAATCGCTTTCGCCAACATGCCGGGTTCATCGGCAAGCGGAATACCCGCGTTGACATCAAGCATGTGGGCGCCGGCTTCTACCTGGGCCAAAGCATCCGCAATCACACGGCTATAGTCGCCGGCCATCATTTCTGCAGCCATGATCTTGCGACCCGTTGGGTTAATACGCTCGCCAATAATGACAAAGGGGCGGTCAAACCCGATAACGATTTCTTTTGTTGCTGAGCTAATGATGGTATCGGTCACGCTGTTTCCTTAGAGGGTTGGTTTGTAGTTTGGGAGGGGGTATCGCGACCGGGGAACCATGGCACACGGCCACCAAGTACCCCAGAGCTTTGGATAATGTTGGCAACGGTATCTTCTTGGCGATAAGCCATCACATGGACGCCAGAAACGCCTTTGATTTCTTTCACTTCTTGGATGATTTCAATGCAAATTTTTTGCCCTTCAAGCGCTTGCTTTTCAGCACCCGCCATCCGCTTGATCACCGCATCCGGGATATGTACGCCAGGCACATTGGTACGCATCCACTCAGCTACCTTGGCAGACCGCATCGGGCCCACACCGACCAAAATAAATACTTTATCCAGTAAGCCCAAGTCTTCCACGCGTTTCATGTACTCCCGCAGGCGGGGCACGTCGTAGCAATACTGGGTTTGAATAAACTGGGCCCCGGCGGCTACTTTCTTAGCCAAGCGATCCGCACGCCACTCAAAAGGCAATCCAAAAGGATTGGCCGCAGCGCCAAAGAAAACACGCGGCGCATACGTCACTTTGCGGCCACTTTGAAATTTGTGTTCGTCACGCATCCCACGCCCAATTTCCAGCAAGGACATGCAATCCAAATCAAAAACGGGTTTCGCCTGCGGATGGTCACCCGACTGCACGCCGTCTCCGCTTAAGCACAACATATTGGCCACGCCCATGGCTGCCCCACCCAAAATATCACCTTGAATAGCGATACGATTTTTGTCGCGGCAAGAAATCTGCATGATTGGGGCGTACCCGACACGGGTTAAGAGCGCACATACCGCCAAACTTGACATATGGCAATTGGCTCCGCTGCCGTCGGTGGCATTGATCGCATCCACATAACCATCAAACAACTGGGCCCGGCGATAGACTTCGGATCCATCAGCAGAGTCTGGCGGATCCAACTCCGCAGTGACCGCGAAGGCGCCGCTGCGTAAAACGCGCTCGAGGCGCCCGGGGGATGTATGCCCCGGCAGAATCGGTAAGGGATAACCTGGGACGGGTTCGTCTTCAAATTTCATGCGTTTTTCTCCCGCGCTACTTTGAGCCACGATGACTTGCCTTTGAGCCGACCGTCCACTGCGAACTGAACGACTTTGATCGCCTCTTTGCCTTCAACCATGCGCTGACTGCCCTCATAACCTTCGACCCAGACACAGCGCATTTCGGGTTTGACTTCACAATTACCATTGGCACGGACACCGCCACACGGACCATTGCGTAAGGTCTTGGGGCAGTTCATAGAACAGGACATCCCTGTCGAACTCAGCGCACATTGACCACACATTTGGCAATCGAAAAGAAACCCTTTGACCATTTTTTCCACCACTGCGACCGGTTTCTCTAAGCGCTCGTAGCCAATGGCTTTCCATAGGGGGTGTAAAGCCACAAAAACCGCTTCAAAACCTTTGTAAAAAATCTCCATGCCTCGGGCATTGCGCACAGACCAACGACGAACTGAATACATCACACGTCTCCGTCAGGGTTAGGAACACTGGCTTCATCGGCCGCAATGACGGTGGGAGACGCCAAAGTGGTGTCTACCCCATGGGCGCGGATGATGCGAAGGAGGTCCTCATCGGAATACAAGGCTTCGATACGCGCTGCTTCCGCATTCGCTTCGGCTTGGATATCGTCGCCACAATCTTTGGGGTCACTGCGTTTCCAATCGGCCAGATAGTCACCTGAGCTGGCCTTACCTGCTCGCATCGCGGCCCGGTCTACCGCTTCTTGAAAACGGTGCGAGAGTTGCACCTTGCCTGTTTCGCGGCCACGCTTGACCACCACTTGGGCGGGCACATCGCGCCAGGAAATCACAATCAGTTTTGCCATTGGATTACTTTCTCGTTTGCATTTCTTAAACTGCCATCCAACGCGCCATAGCCCGTCAAACGGTACTCAAAGGACAAACCCAATCGGTCTGCCGCACGTTGCCCAAGTGACGCCCCTTCAGGTGACGCTACCTGAGCTAGATACACCAGCTTTTTGTAGTTACCAAAATACACCGGCAACAACTCAGGGTGCTTATCAATCCCCAATCCGTGCATGATCAAACGCTCGAAGTGCCGGAGTAAAAAATCAGTCAAGTAGAAGGACCCGATTTCATCTTCACACAACTGCTCAAATACCGCAGACCCTGCGTAAAACTCATAACAGTGCGCCCCAGGAATGCGCTCAACCTGTTCTTCTTTCAGCACGGCGTCTAACAAACCGCCCGTTCCACAATCGGCATAAGCCACAAAAATGTGTTTGTACCGGGACTTGAAATGCTGAATTTTTTCACGCACCAATCCCGGAATTTTTTCTGGCCGGTTATGTAATTCCGCTGGCAAACAGGTCACATCCATATGCAACCACTGGTTTGCTGTGCGCAGGGCGATGATTTCACGCCCTAAAGCACCGCAGGCAATCACCAAGGTGTTTGCAACTGCGGTCATAGCATTCCTCTGTAGCGGGGTTTGCTTTGATCTAGCCGCTTAAGCAGCAACCTTGGCGCGGCGAGCAGCGATCAGCGTTTTAGCTGTCTCAACAGCAATACCCGCATCACGGCAGTAAGCATCCGCCCCAACCGCTTTGCCAAACTCTTCATTCAAAGGAGCGCCGCCCACGAGCACGATAAAGTCATCACGCAAACCTTTTTCCTTCAAGGTATCAATCACGACCTTCATGTAAGGCATGGTGGTGGTCAATAGCGCAGACAAGCCCAAAATGTCAGGTTTGTGCTCTTCCAGAGCCGCGAGGTATTTTTCAACAGGGTTGTTGATACCGAGGTCAATCACCTCGAAACCAGCACCTTCCATCATCATTCCGACTAGATTTTTACCGATGTCATGGATATCACCTTTGACCGTACCAATGACCATCTTGCCAATGGGCTCCACTCCGGTTTCCGCCAACAGAGGGCGCAAAATTTCCATGCCGCCCTTCATTGCGTTGGCAGCGAGCAGCACCTCTGGCACAAACAAAATACCATCGCGGAAATCAACGCCCACAATACGCATGCCCTCGACCAAAGCGTCATCGAGCACCCTTGCGGCAGACCAACCGCGACCCAGCAAAATATTGGTGGCTTCAATCACTTCGTTGCGCAAACCGTTGTACAGGTCATCATGGACCTGCTCGGTTAACTCTTCATCATTGAGCGTGCTCAAATCCAGATCGTCAAATTCTTCAGCCAAAGCAAACTCCTTAGGGTTGATTCCACGGTGCCCTCATTGGGGACACACTACTTGTTGAAAATGTACGAGTCAGTGACTCGCTACGCTGACAGTTTAGCGACTTGTGATTGTCGCAACACGACAGGCTACTTACCTAGCCATTCAATGCAAACAATTGCCGCCATACCCCCTGAATCGGCCGTCGTTGAGGGGGAAATCCCTGTCGCCACAAGATAACATTCGAACAGCGAAGTCCCTAGACTTATCCCCGCGTCAGGACTGTTCACCCCTGATCTTTAGTTAAAAATTCCCATCGGAGAAAATTTCAATGACCGTCCACCTCGAAGGCAAGCCCCATTACATCTTGAACGCCACCTGCGACAGCCGCCTCGGAACGGTCGCCTCGGTTTCGGGGTTTTTGGCTTCCCGCCAGTGCTACATCACCGATATGCAGCAGTTTGATGACGTTCTAAGCGAACGGTTTTTTATTCGTGTGACCTTTTATGGTGATGTCAAAAACACCCCTGAATTGGAAGCGCTACGCGAACAGTTTGCAGAAATAGCTCAAAAAGAAAAAATGGAGTGGTCGATACACGACGCCGAAAAGAAACCTCGCGTCTTGCTCATGGTGTCCAAGTTCGACCACTGCCTCGTGGATTTGTTGTACCGCCAACGTACCGGTGTTCTCAAAATGGATATCAGCGCGGTCGTCTCCAACCACCCTGATTTCAAAACCCTGGTTGAAGCCCAAGGCAACCCATTCATTCTTTTGCCGGTGACGCCTGAGACCAAAGCCCAGCAAGAAAACCGATTGATGGAAATTGTCGGAGAAACCAACAGCGAATTGGTAGTTTTGGCCCGTTACATGCAAGTACTCTCAAACGACCTGTGCCGGCGCTTGCGCGGTCGGGCGATCAATATCCACCACTCTTTCCTGCCCGGCTTCAAAGGCGCGAAGCCTTACCACCAAGCCCATGAGCGCGGGGTCAAACTCACCGGCGCGACCGCCCATTACGTCACTGCGGACTTGGATGAAGGTCCGATCATTGAGCAGATTGTGGAACGCGTCGACCACACTTATACGCCTGAAAAATTGGCCGCTGCAGGTAGAGACTCAGAGTGCCGCGCGTTGGCAGCAGCGGTGCGCTTTCACATCGAAAGGCGTGTGTTTTTAAACGGCAGCCGAACCGTTGTATTTCGTTAAAAACTAAACCTTAGTCACCGCCTCGTCGGGCTCAAGCAGAGCGAGACGGCTGTTGCGCCGCTCGGCACTGGGCGTGTGTCCGAAAAGGTCGCGGTAGCATTTGGAAAAATGCGGCGGCGACTGAAAACCACAGGCAACGGCGATCTCCATGATGGACATCGCCGTTTGCAGCAAGAGGCTGCGGGCGCGGCGCAAACGCATGTCAAGGTAGTATTTGGTAGGAACTTCCCCCACGTAACGCTTGAACAAGCGCTCAATTTGCCGGCGCGAAACGCCCACCAAATTTGCAATTTCATCCAACGACAAAGGCTCCTCTAAATTAGCCTCCATGAGCGCTGCAGCCTCAATCAAATTTTCATGGAACAGGCCTACACGCGCCATCAAAGGAACGTGTTGGCGGTCTTGGTCGTTGCGAATACGGTCCAAAATGAATTGGTCTGAAATCATCGGGGCGACCTCGCGCCCGAGGTCTGACTTAATGATGTTGAGCATCAAATCCAAGGGCGCAATTCCCCCGGTACAGGTATAGCGGTCCCGGTCAATCGCAAACAACTGCCGTGAAAATATCACCTTGGGAAACTGCTCCTCTAAGGCAGACATATTTTCCCAATGCACCACCGCTTTGTATTTATCGAGCAAGCCCGCCTTGGCTAGCGCATAACCTCCGGTACACAACGCACCTAAAGCCACTTGCCGCTGCGATAACTTTCGCAACGTCGCAATCACCTCAGTAGTGCAAGCGCCTTCAATGTCCACGCCACCACATACAAACACAATATTGGCGGAACCAATATCGGCTACAGGAACGGTTGGTGCCATCGCCAATCCGTTGCTGGCAGCCACCGGCTCCCCGTTGGTGCTGGCTAGAACCCATTCGTAAATGTTTTGATTGGCAACCCGATTAGCCATACGCAAGGCCTCAACCGCGCTTGATAAAGCAATCAAGGAGTAGTTAGGCAAAGTCCAAAAAACAAAACGCTTTTTGGCTAGCTGATTTTTTTCGAGTAATGACTTAGTCACAAAGGGTTTTGAATCGGTAAGGTTATTCATTATCCTACTTTCGATCCATTTTGACTCTTACTAGATGTGCAGGCAGAAAGAAGAAAGGACTTAGTGTCTTTCGACGCTAAGTCCTTATTTCATTTGGTGCGGCTGGCAGGAATTGAACCCACGACCCCTTGGTTCGTAGCCAAGTACTCTATCCAACTGAGCTACAGCCGCTAAGCTGCAAATTCTATCACAGGTTCATCAGCGCTCGGGCCTCGCTAGGGGACGCGATGGCACGCCCAGAACGCTCTGCGCAGCGTGCTAATTCTGCGATCAAGGCACCGTTTCCGCTGGCACGCTTTCCATCGGGCAAGTAAAAAGTATCCTCTAAACCGGTCCGTAACATTCCACCCATATCGGCTGTTTTCTGGTGCACAGGCCAAATCTCTGCGCGGCCAATCAGGGTGCTTTGCCACATGCTATTGGGCGCCATATAGCGTGGCAAAAGCGCTAAGAGCTCAGAATCGCAGGGCATGCCTGAAGCTACGCCCATGACCAAGTTGTACTCCGCTTTGCCCATACTGGGTTTGAGCATTCCTGCTTTGATATACATCGTGACCGATCGCACAATTCCCACATCAAAACACTCAAACTCAGGGTGGGTCCCAGAGGCGGCCATCACATCTAAAAACTGCTGCACCTTCGCAACGGGATTGTCAAACACCATCGGCGGCCAGGCCCATTGGCCATCTTCTTTGATCTTGAGGTAGTTCAAACTGCCGGCGTTACAGGCTGCAATTTCCGGTTTTATACGGCGAATACAGTCTAAGGGGCCGCTGATATCTTTACCAACGACTCCCGTGGTGAGGTTGATGATGACGCCAGGACAGGCATCACGAATCGCCGTCACAACCGACTCCATCACATCCGGATCCCACGAAGGCAAATGCCCTTTGCCTGGCTCTTGTTGGCGCACATGCACATGCATGACACTGGCTCCCGCATTGAAAGCGTCTCTCGCTTCAGCGGCCATTTGGGCCGGGCAGACTGGAACGGGGTGTTGCTCAGGATTGGTAAGAACGCCGGTCAGGGCGCAAGTCAAAATCGCTTTATCCATGGTTTATCTTTCTATGAAATTTCTACCAGCAAGGCGCCAGCATCGATTTGTTGGCCTGTCTCCGCATGCAAGGCCAACACGCTCCCAGCCACTTGCGCACACAACCACATTTCCATCTTCATCGCCTCGACGCACAACAACTGCTGCCCCTCAGACACCGTATCGCCCACAGCCACCAAGACGCGAGTTACTTTACCGGCAACCGTTGCATGGGCTTTACCTGGGTCTTGAACAGCCAGTTTTTGTGCCATTGCATTGTGTTCTGAGAAAACGAACTGGTGGCCGTCCAATGCCAAGTGAACTTCCAAGCCCGAAACCCAAGCCACTGCGGATTGCGCCACGCCCGCCAAAGAAAACCGAAGCGTGCCCTGATCAGAAGAGTGAACTTGGACACGTATAGGCAAGGCATCAGGGGATTGCACTGGGTCAAGCATTTCAATTAAAACGGCACCGTGGGCATCCGGCAAAACGCGCAACAAGCGTGTCTCGGATTCGCAATGCAACTGCATACCAAACGCGGCTACGCTGTCAGAGCGCCAACTGCTGCCATGCTGCGCAACCAGTGCCAACGCTGCGACTTGCCATGCTTTGGTGCTGGGTTGCGGTTTTTCTAACAATGCTTCTCCCTCGCAGGCCCATTGGTCAATCAGCGTCGTAGTCATCTGGGCTTTACGAAACGTGGGGTGATCCAACAGGTCGGATAAAAATCGGTTGTTATTTCGCAATCCTAGAAGAGGGGCATTTCTTAAAGCCGCACGAAGCCGGCGAATGGCATCGTCTCGGTCACGACCATGTGCAATCACTTTTGCAACCATGGGGTCGTAAAACGGCGAGATCACATCCCCCTCTTGGACTCCATGGTCAATCCGAACACCGTCGTGCAAAGCCGCTTCAGGCTTCCACCACCGTATTTTTCCGGTTTGCGGAACAAAACCCGCATAAGGATCTTCCGCATACAAACGCGCTTGGATCGCATGGCCTTCAAAACGAATATCTGCTTGTTTCAAAGGGAGCGGCTCGCCTGCGGCAACGCGCAGTTGCCATTCCACCAGGTCTAAGCCCGTCACCATTTCCGTCACCGTGTGCTCTACCTGCAATCGGGTGTTCATTTCTAAAAAGTAGTGATTGAGGTCAGCATCGACGATAAATTCCACGGTGCCTGCGCCTTGGTAAGCCACCGCTAACGCAGCAGCGACAGCGTCACGGCCCATGCGTTCGCGCATGGCCGAGCTGACGATAGGCGAAGGGGTTTCCTCAATCACTTTTTGGCGTCTGCGCTGTGCGGTGCAATCTCGCTCACCCAAATAAACCGCATTGCCGTGCTGATCGGCAAACACCTGGATTTCAATATGTCGGCCGTTGTCAATCAAGCGTTCCAACATCAGATCGCCACTGCCAAAGGCGTTAATGGCCTCACGACGTGAGCTTTCAATGGCAGAAGGGAGCTCCTCTTGGCTTGCAATGTGGCGCATACCGCGTCCCCCGCCGCCCGCCGTGGCTTTGACCAACAACGGAAACCCCAGCGCAATGCCTTGGGTCATTAAAACCGCATCATCCGCATCCGGCTCCATAAAACCTGGCGCACAAGGAACCCCGGCGAGGAGCATGCGCTGTTTGGCCCGGGCCTTGTCGCCCATTGCCAACATAGCTTGGGGCGTCGGGCCAATGAAAACCAAACCCGCATCCAAACACGCTTGGGCAAAGCCAGCGTTTTCGCTGAGAAACCCATAACCGGGGTGAATGGCATCGGCCCCTGTTTGGTGGGCGGCTTGCAAAATCGCAGCGATATTCAAGTACGAATCTTTAGCCTCTGAGCCTCCGATATAAACCGCTTCATCGGCCATGCGCACATGCAAAGCTTGGCGATCGGCATCGCTAAAAACAGCCACGGTGGCGTAACCCAAATCTCGCGCCGTTCGCATCACGCGACAAGCTATTTCACCGCGATTGGCTATGAGTATTTTTGAAAAAGTCATGGGGTGGTTTATTTGAATAACAGGGGCTTACATTCGCGCCACGCCGAAAGTATTGGGTCGCAAAGTGCGTTGATCGGCCTCGGCTGCGATCGTCAGACACAGGCCCAACACACGGCGCGTTTCGCGTGGGTCAATGATTCCGTCATCCCACAGGCGTGCGGTCCCAAATAAAGCGGTGGACTCTTTATCTAAACGCACACGCAGTCCGTCAGACATCGCTTGCAACGCTTCTTCATTGGGCACTTCACCGCTGCGCTCCATCTTGCTGCGGTTCACGATGTCCATGACCTTAGCCGCTTGTGCGCCACCCATGACTGCAGTTCGAGCCGTCGGCCAGGCGAAAATAAAGCGCGGATCAAAGCCACGCCCGCACATCCCATAATTTCCCGCGCCAAAGGAGCCGCCCAAAACAAAAGTGAATTTGGGGACTCGGGCATTGGCAACGGCTTGAATCATTTTGGAACCATGCTTGATGGCGCCACCACGCTCAGCCGCCGAGCCGACCATATAGCCCGTCGTATTTTGTAGAAAAACCAAGGGCGTAGCGCTTTGGTCGCACAACTGAATGAACTGTGCCGCTTTGGTAGAACCGGTCGGCTGAATCGGCCCGTTGTTACCAAGGATTCCCACCAAGTGGCCCTGAACCCGTGCGTGACCACACATCATCTCCGGCGCATAACTGGCTTTGAACTCCAAAAAGTCAGACCCATCCACCAAACGCGCAATCACTTCCCGCACGTCATAGAGCTCACGTTCATCCGCAGGAACCACGCCCATTAACTCTTGCGTGTCGTACAAGGGCTCTGCAAAAGAATGCAACGGGGAAGCCGCATCCCAACGTAATTTATCCATCACCTCCCGTGCCATGGCAATCGCATGCGCATCGTCTTCGCACAGATACTCACCCAAGCCAGTGGTCTGCGCATGCATCTGGGCGCCGCCGAGTTCGTCTTCGGTGCAGTCTTCGCCAACAGCTGCTTTCACCAAAGGAGGGCCTGCCAAAAAAATATTAGACCGACCCCGTACCAAAATCACATAGTCTGACAACCCTGGCAAATAGGCTCCGCCCGCAGTTGAAGAACCATGGACCACAGAAATTTGCGGTAAACCGGCCGCTGACATCCGCGCTTGGTTGGCAAAACTGCGACCCCCTTCAACAAAAATCTCCGCTTGGTAGAGCAGGTTCGCGCCACCGCTTTCAACCAAATTGATGATGGGCAGCTTGTTTTCCATGGCGATTTGCTGAACGCGCAACGCTTTGCGCAAGCCCATGGGTGCGACCGTACCACCTTTGACAGCGCTGTCGTTGGCCGAGACTACGCATCGTTTTCCTGCTACTACACCAATGCCCACAATCGAGCCACCGCCGAGCACTGATTTTTTGCCATCGTCGTCATGCATATTCAGGCCCGCCAAACGGCTCAGCTCTAAAAACGGCGTGCCCCTATCTAACAACCGGGCAATGCGCTCCCGTGGCAGCAACTGATTGCGCTGTTCAAATTTAGCACGCTTAGACTCCGACTCAGCCAACACCATGGACTGAAGCCGCTGCACCTCATCCCACAAACCCTGCATCCGGGCAGCATTGACAGTAAACCCGCTGGAACGGGGGTTAATCAAAGATCGAAGTGCGCTCAGGTGTTGGGATGCGGGCATGAATGAATAATCCTAAGCGTGGAGAAGGCACTGAAGTGACAGGCTAAAAGTTGAACTTAATTACAATCAAAACACCACTACCGGTCAATCCAAGGAAACCCCTATGAGCCTCGAATCCATTACCCAATCCATCCGCACCAAAATGGGCGACGACAGCGGCTTAGAAGCCACGTTGAAGTTTGATTGCGGTGCAGACGGCGTCATCGTATTAGACGGCGTGTCAAGTCCCAACACTGTCTCCAACACCGACGCCGAGACCGACTGCACTGTGACCGTCAGCTTAGAGAATTTACAAGCCATGATGGACGGTCAACTGAACTCTGTGACTGGCTTCATGTCGGGCAAACTCAAAGTATCAGGCGACATGAGCGTTGCCATGAAACTTCAGCGCGTGGTTTAACGCACGCAGTAGAAATGGTATTGCGAAGCCCGAATTTCATCCGCTGATCGCACGGGTGAGGGGTTTCGCAAATCCGGGGCGAGCACTTTTCCGTCTGCCATCGCCCAAAATTCATGGCGCATGTCCACGCCGCCACTCCAATCACCCAAGCTCGATAAGAACTCGTACTCCGCCTCAGTCGGTAAACGTCCCTGGATTTTTTTACAAGAATTGGCCGCATTCTCTGGAGACGCGGCATGGCTAATGGGAGTGCCTGGCGCTCCTAACAAGTCAATGGTTTTGTCTCCGTATTTCACCTTGGATGGGAACTGCGTTTTTTGAAAGAATTCAAATACCTGTGAAGCCATCGGCTGCATGACCGCAGCAGGCGCACCTTGCGCTTGGAAGTTAAACGTAGCTCCGTCCTTGGTTTCGATATGCAAGGTGACTGACAAGTCGCCCTTGCAGTTGGGGCTGTAAGAGTACGTTCCCCATGCCACGCCCGACAAGCCCGCTAAATACCGCTGGTCTAAATAACCTTGGCGCTTTTGTTCATGCAGGTCTCGCACCAGTTGAATCAAAGGCAAAGGATTGAAAAAAGAAACTTTTTTCGATGACGGATTGATTTCTCGGTACAAGCCGTCTAAGTGGGATTTGAACGTTCCCTCAAGCATCACATCCATTCCCACACCTGCACTGGCATGGGCGCGATTTTTGTTAGCCAAATCATCCATGGCAATCACAATCGTCAGCGCATCTCGGGCTTTAGCCCCTTCGCGCATCAATAAGAGCATGTCTTGCGTTGAGCTCTCCGATATTTGGGCCTTGCTGCGGCCGTAGGCATCTTGGTATTGGCAAAGATCTTGCCCACGAATAAAGGGAATCGTTGGCCATAACTGCAGGTCAGGCAATGCGGTAGACGCGTTCATGCACATGAAGAGCAATAAAGTAGCAACGCGGCGCATGTGGGAATCCTTTGGGAAATGGTAGTGGACAGCAGCCCCCTCACTTACTCTCTATTCCCGTTGTATAGGGCTAGAGAGCAAATGAGAGGTGACTGTACGAGGCCGTGTGTTGCTTTGAGCTGGCCATTCGTAGAAATCGGATTCTCTCGACTTTCTGGCACAAGTACGCGTAAATGCACAGCTCCATGACTTCAAGGAGCACACGCGATGACCGTCACACTGATGACCGAAGCCGATCTGGCAGTCCGATGGTGCATGAGCGCCAAAACACTTCAGCGCTGGCGAATGAAACAGATCGGGCCGGAGTACCTGAAACTTGGCAAGCAAGTCAGGTACCCACTGGAGGCGATTACGGAATATGAAAACCAGACCAGGACCAACGTAGCCTTCAAAGGCGCTGAGGAAATCTTGCTCTACCTTCAACAAACCGGCCAAGCCACGATAGAGCAAATCCGGGGCGCATGCCTTGGCGGCAAAAAGCCCCGCCATCAAATCCACACCCACATTTACCGCTTGATGCGTGCGACG
>Ga0247844_1006657_pt1 | contig 13731 bp, 11 predicted proteins | sample LaCtaG_FD_192421 | JGI IMG/M metagenome (GOLD analysis project Ga0247844, IMG submission 192421) | Freshwater microbial communities from meromictic Lake La Cruz, Castile-La Mancha, Spain - LaCruzMarch201714.5m_1 | ecosystem: Environmental > Aquatic > Freshwater > Lake | place: Spain: Castile-La... | reverse complement strand
AATATACCCGCATGACGCCCACTCCGCTCGAAGTGGCTGAGTCGGTGGATATGATGCGGATTTTGGAGCATGGAAGAAAGGTTCGCATGGTTCCAACCAAGCACACAACCTACTCAGTGGATACTCCGCAAGATCTTCAACGCCTTGAAAAAATCATGGCAACGATGCCGACCCCTTAAAAATACTGTCCTGACAAAAAACTTCAACCAGACAACTGTCCTTATATGGGATAGTGATGGCGAACCGCCCAAAGGGGATTGGTTGACTGTTCTCTGGCGCAGTTTCGACACAAAAGGGCGGAAAGATAATGTATCTATCCCATGTCTTGTTGAAGAGAACTCCGAAAGTTTACGATCACGGTATTTGAAGTGGATCTATGATCTTGGCGAAACGAAAATCAATGGGAATCTAACCGTAGTTCACCTAGAAATCCGGCCAAGCTTTAGTTAATGGGGATGACACTACTTGCTGAGAAGTGTAGCTACGCCAATTTACCCCAGATTGATGATGCAGTTAAGCTTTTGGCGTTTGATAAATGGGCAAGAGGCAAACGATTCAAAACGCTGGCGTTAAGGACGGGTAAGGCGGGGCTTGCCAAGGTCTTGAAGTTTTGGTGCTTCAAAACCGCAACAAACTTTCAGTGGCAACATATTGAAGAAGAAGCCAGATCTATTTACTTGCCCAGACAGTTGTATCAATCAATGCCGCATCTGGCGCAGGCGTGCACCTCCCTGGTTCGCCATCTACTTCAGGGTTGGTTTCTGCGGGGTGTTGGGTTAAAGAAGTAGCACGTGACGGCGGATCTGCAGCCGACGGACGAGTACGATCCGGCGAAGGATGCGATTCACTAGGCGGCGCCGGCAAAACCCAGCGGGCGCCTGTGACTCAGGCCGCACTGTTTCGCGATTTTTTCCCAGAAGACGGCCACATGCCGAAAGTAGGGACCGCCCCTCATCCGAGCGTCGAAAAGCTGGTGATTAAGATCGAACGCAAACTGCTGAAGTGAAGGGTGCGGTGAAAATGGCGGTCGGGTCTATTTTTAACTACGTGCCAAATCAAGATGTCGGATACAGGGAGCAAATGACTTCCCTTGCGCCTCGGTTTGCGTTCTTCTTTCCTTTCACGCCGCCCAGCGGTGTCGCTAGTATTTTCGCTAAGCTGGCGGAAGAAATCATGGGCACAGGTAGGGGGCTTTGCCGAATCATCGATTTCCAAGGGGGAGCAATGGACCGAATGGCGGCGGTGACCGGAAGGGTGCCTTGTACTACTTTCACGAACGAGAGCGTGGTAAGGATAGAACCCGATGAGATTTTGGTGCGGCAGGCCGAGATCCCCGGGAAAAAGCGCCGACAACTCCTAATCGACCCTGCGACGCGGATGATTGAGTGGCAGTTGCACCCGCACAATTTGTTGCCGACAATCTTTCCTAACGCAGCGCTCCGCGAATTCTGCCTGCGGCGTCCGGCGCTCTACCGGCGGTTACTCCCGGTCCTGGCGCCCAGACAGAAGTCCGCCACGGCAGAGTTCGTGGAGCTTGCGGCACAGAGGGGCAGTCTTTTCTTTCAGGACGAGCCGGGGCTCCGCGCGACCGAATCCTTTCTAGATATTTCCGTGGCGGATCCAATCTTGGTGCCTCTACCTGTTTCCGTACCGGAGCGTCCTTGGCGAAATCCCCGCGCGACCCACAATGAATTGCGCGTGGCTTGGGTTGGACGCTTATACGATTTCAAGATCCATATCCTCGTTCACACGCTGAGGCGCTTTCGCCTGCATGCCGAAACGACCGGTCGACCGGTCGTCTTCCATGTCGTTGGCGCAGGCCCGAAGGAATCTTTATTAGAAGAATTCAGTTCCGAATGTCGTCACCTGAAGCTGGTGCGTCACGGCGATATGTCGGTGGCCGACCTCGCCGTCTTACTACGCAACGAGATCGACCTCGTGGCTTCGATGGGCACCGCGGCGCTTGAGGGTGCAGCAGCGGGGCTGCCGGTCATCCTTCTGGACGTCAGCTATGGCCCCGTGCCGCCGAGCTATCAATTCCGCTGGCTCCATAACGCGCAGGGGCTCGAGGTTGGTCACATCATCACCTCGGCGGATTGTTGCAAACTTTCGGATAGTCTCGCTCCGATGCTGGATGAGTTGCACCGCGACTATGAGGGAGTCGCCCGCAAAAGCTTCGACTATGTGCTCCGGAATCATGCGCTGCAGGCGGTGTGCAGCGGGTTTCTCGCTCGGGCCGGCGCCGCGTCGTTGAGGTTTGGCGATGTGCCCGCGCGGCTCTGGCATAAGTCACTTATCCGGCGTTCCTACGAGCGCCTACGCTATTGATGAAGGCATTGGGGACGCCCCGGCGGTATCTTGATCTCAGCGGCTACGCTTTTACTGGGAAGCACGCGGTCATCGATTTGATGCGGGAATTCCGCGGCTATTCGGTCGCGCATTTCCAATTCGAGTTCAACCTGCTGCGGATCCAGGGTGGCATCCGGGACCTCGAAACGGCATTGGTCGACGACTGGTCGCCCATTCGCTCTGATGCTGCGGTTCGTCGGTTCAGGCTGCTGGTGCGACGACTCGCCGCGAAGAATAGCTGGCGTTCTCCGCGCTCATGGTTCGAAGCCGTGGGTTGGAACTATGAAGACTTCTTTAAGGGACAATTTGCATCTTCAACCCGCAGCTATATCGAGTCGTTGATCGACGCAACGTGGCAGACTGAATGGCCCTATCCGGCCGCAGAGATGGGGGCGGGCGAGCTTTTTTTCCGCAAGCTGAAGCAGAAACTCCGCGTGCCATCGGCGTTCGACATCGATTATTTCTTAGCCACGCCGGACGACTTTCTGGAGCGGACGCGCGACTACCTAGCCACGCTGATGGCGGCCTTTGCGGAGCCGGGTGATCACACTGTCGTTATGCATAATAGCATGGAGCCGTTCAGCCCGTCGCGGGCGCTGCGATATTTCCATGATGCACGGTCCATAATCGTCGACCGGGACCCTCGTGATGTCTACGTGGCCCAAAACCGTTATGTGCCGCCCGGATCGAACGCCAAACCGGGGCCTTATCCTCCGGTGGCGGCAACTCCAGAGATATTCTGTCGCCGATTCCGGTTGATGCGGCGGTTGGCGGCGCGCTCGGCCGACACGCCTGGCCGGGTGCTGCGACTGCAGTACGAAAATCTGGTACAGTGTTACGAAGCGACCCTGCCGCAGATCATGGCCTTTCTGGGCGAAAGGCCGGCGGCCCACACACACGCGCGCCAGTATTTCCAGCCGGAGAAATCGGCCCGCAACATCGGGCTTTGGCGGACCTATTCGGATCAAGCTGCTATCGCGTTGATCCGCTCGGAGCTGGCGGAGTATTGCGTTGAGTCATAGCAGAAACCTTGTTTAAGGCACCTCTTCGTGCAATTTCTATATTTCTGAAAAATAATTCAAACAAGGCTATTCGACTTGCCCGCTCGGTCGTGGGACATGGTGAAGCAGCAGCAGTTACAAGGTCCCTGGTTGAGGATGGGTACCTTGGTATGGGTGCTGAAGTTCAGCATTTCGAGAACGAGCTGGCTTCATTCTTAGGGGTGCAGGTCGGCCAAGTGGTTTGCGTCAACTCCGGCACCGCCGCTGTTATGTTAGCCACCCAGGCTGCAGTCTCGCTGGGAGATGAGGTATTGGTTCAGTCGCTCACTTTTGTCGGGACTTACCAAGCAATTCATGCGGCTGGCGCAGTTCCAGTCTCCTGCGAGGTCCTGCCTGAAACGGCGACGATTGATCTTGTGGATGCGGCGCGGCGGATCACGCCGAGAACGCGGGCAATCATGCCGGTGCATTACGCGAGCAATCCGGGTGACTTGGATGCGATCTACCGATTCGCGGCACAGCACGGGCTGCGCGTGATCGAGGATGCGGCGCACGCGTTCGGTTGCACCTACCGGGGCCAGATGATCGGCAGCTTCGGCGACGTGCAGTGCTTCAGTTTCGACGGCATCAAGAACATCACGAGCGGGGAAGGCGGGGCGGTGGTTTCCGCGGATCCCGTAATGCTCGGGCGTGTGAAGGACGCGCGCCTGCTCGGCATCGAGCGCGATACGGAGCGCCGTTTCGCCGGCCAGCGCAGTTGGGAATTCGACGTGAAACGGCCGGGCCACCGGTGCCACATGAGCAACGTGCTCGCCGCGATTGGCCGCGTGCAGTTGCAGCGTTTCGCGGGTGAGTTTGCGCCGCAGAGGGTGGCGCTGGCCTGGCGTTACCGGGAATTGCTGGCGCCGCTTCCGGGGCTAGCGCTGTTTGCCACGGATCTGGGTCCGATCGTGCCGCATCTCCAGCCTGTGCGGGTGCTCGGCGGACGGCGCGACGCGCTGCGGACCCACCTGCAAGCTGCGGGTGTCGAGACTGGCATCCACTGGAAACCGAACCATTTGCTCACCCTCTTCGGAGGCGGCAAGACGCCGCTGCCGGTAACGGAGCAGGTCTACGGCGAATTGCTCAGCCTGCCGTTGCATCCGGGATTGCAGCACGGGGACGTGGAACGCGTCTGCAGCGCGGTGCAGGATTTTTTCCAACATAATTAACCGATGAAAACCGTCCTATTGGCAGGGGGGCTCGGCAACCGCATCAGCGAAGAGACCCAGCTCAAACCCAAGCCGATGGTCGAAATCGGCGGGATCCCGATTCTCGTGCATATCATGCGCTGCTACGCGGCGCACCAATTCACCCAGTTCGTCGTGGCGCTCGGCTACAAGGGCGAAGTGGTGAAGGATTACTTCCTCAATTACAACCTGCGCACGAGTGACCTCGCGATCGATCTTGGCACCGGCAAGGTGGACTACAGCTGCCGCACTGTCGAAGACATCGCGGTGGAGCTGGTTGATACCGGCGAAAAATCAATGACCGGGGGCCGGCTGCACCGGCTCGAATCGCGCTTGCGTCCACATGGTACTTTCATGATGACGTACGGCGACGGCGTCTCCGACGTCAATATCACTGCGCTGGTCGCTTTCCACCGCCGGCACGGCAAACTTGCGACGGTGACGGCGGTTCGGCCCGCGGCGCGGTTCGGCACCATGGCTTTCGACGGGGAGCGCGTCGCCAGCTTCAAGGAGAAACCGCAGGCCTCTGAAGGGTGGATCAACGGAGGTTTTTTTGTCCTCGAGCCCGAGGTTTTTGATTACCTTCACGGCGACGACACGGTGCTGGAGCAGGACCCGCTGGAGAAACTCGCCCGCGACGGCCAGCTCATGGCGTACAAGCACCAGGGTTTCTGGCAACCGATGGATACGGTGCGGGACCGGGACGTGCTGAACGAACTTTGGCGGAGCGGCCAGGCACCGTGGACACAACGCCGATAATTTTTTAATATGTTTTCTAATACCTACTCGGAGCGTCGCGTCTTAATCACTGGGCATACCGGTTTCAAGGGATCGTGGCTCGCGACTTGGCTGCTCGAACTCGGCGCGGAGGTCGCTGGCTTTTCGATCGGCCCGGTGAGCGAGCCCAGCAACTTCGAGGTGCTGGGGCTGGAGCGCCGCCTCAAGCATTACGTGGGCGACGTCAGCGACGCGGCCCGCGTGGCCGAGGTGATGGCGGATTTCAGGCCCGAGATCGTGTTCCACCTGGCGGCGCAGGCCCTGGTGCGCCGTTCATACCGCGATCCGGTGGGGACGTTTGCGACGAACGCCATGGGCAGCCTCAATGTGCTCGAGAGCGTGCGCAGGATGCCTTCAGTCCGGGCGCTCGTCATAATCACGAGCGATAAGTCCTACCGTAACGTCGAATGGATCTGGGGCTACCGCGAAAATGACATGCTAGGGGGGGAGGATCCCTATAGTGCATCGAAGGCTTGCGCGGAGCTGATTAGCCATTCCTATATGAAGTCGTTTTTTCAACCCGCCGAGGGAGTGGCGGCCGTGGCCACGGCCCGCGCCGGCAACGTCATTGGCGGCGGAGACTGGGCGGAGGATCGAATCGTGCCTGACTGCGTCCGGAATTGGTCCACCGGGGGCACGGTGCGAATCCGGAACCCGAACGCGACCCGGCCGTGGCAGCACGTGCTGGAGCCCCTTAGCGGTTATCTCCAACTCGGTGCGGCGCTATGGAGCCACCAGCGACGGGTGATGGGCGAAGCCTATAACTTCGGGCCCGATAACACCGTGAACCACCCCGTGAGTCGGTTGATCGAGGAATTGGGCCGTTTCTGGCCGGGGGCGAAGTGTGAGTTCGAGCAGCCCGTGGCGGGCCGCCACCACGAGGCCACCTTGCTAAAGCTCTGCTGTGACAAGGCCCTCGCAGATCTTGAGTGGCGTCCGACGCTCTCCTTCGCGGGAACCATGCAGCTCACAGGCGAATGGTATAGCGGGTTCTATTCGGGCTCGAGCTGCGACATGTTCAAAGTTGCGCAGCGGCAGATCGTCCATTATTGCAGTGAAGCGGGAAGAGAAGGGCTACCATGGACTCGCTGAAACCGGGCGGCAAAGTCCAAATTGCGGGCCTAGTCTGGCGGCCGCTGAGGGTCATCAGCGACGACCGCGGCGCAGTGCTGCACATGCTGCGTGCCGATTCGCCGGAGTTCACAACCTTTGGAGAAGCCTATTTCTCGGAGCTCAGGCCACAGGCCGTAAAGGGCTGGAAGCTTCATCTCCGGATGACACAGCGGCTCGTTGTGCCCGTGGGTCGCATTCGATTTGTGATTTTTGATACTCGGCCGTCCTCCCCCACCCTCGGCACTGTCATGGAGGTGCAATCCGGGCGTCCGGATCATTATGGCCTGCTTACCATTCCCCCGGGGCTGTGGTATGGATTCCAGAACGTCGGCACGTGCGACGCGCTGATCGCGAACTGCGCCGACATGATGCACGATCCAGCCGAGTCAAGGGGACTCCCCCTTGGGAGTCGCGAAATCCCGTTCCAATGGGAGACGACCAACGCAGTGCTCTCCGGCGACGTCCGCCAGCCTAGCGAGAGCGGCGGCACGCGGACTGAAAAGGTCGGCGACGTCACACGCTCAATCCTGGAACTGCGTTTCCCTTCCGCTGCCAGATGTCCAATCCATTGATCAGTGTCGTGATGAATTGCTACAACGGAGAAAAATATCTCCGTGAGGCCATCGACTCAGTCTGCCAACAGACCTATACCAACTGGGAACTCGTCTTTTGGGACAACCAGTCGAAGGATCGAAGCGCCGAAATCGTGCGGTCGTATGCCGATCCGCGGATCCGTTATCTGCTGGCCCCCGAACACACGACGCTGGGGGGTGGCCGACGTCGCGCGGTAAACGAGTGTCGGGGTGAATTCATCTCGTTCCTGGATACTGACGATTTGTATTTGCCTGAAAATCTCGCCCGGAAGCTGGAGTTCATCGAGCGTGAGGAAGCCGGCATGGTATACGGCGGCGTTATTTACACCAACGAAGCCGGCGAAGAGCGCCGGCGGCGCCTGCCACACCATCGCAGTGGGATGGTGTTGAGGGGGATGCTGCAGCAATTTGAAACCGATACTTCGACGATGATGATCCGGCGGAGCGCGCTAGAGGCGAGGAAGCTCAATTTTGATGATCGGATCCAGGGTTCGGAAGAGTTTGACCTCCTGGCGCAACTCGCAGTCACCGAGCGGTGCAGCGTGGTGCCGGAATACTTGGCCAAGCTGCGGCACAGTCGTTCCTCGCTGACCTATGCAGTCATGGAGAAATGGGCGCCCGACCGGCTGTTGACGCTGAGCAAGATCGTGCAGCAACATCCCAACATTGAGGCGCAATACCCGACGGCTTTCCGCGAGGCGCGGGCCAGGGCGGAGTATTACCGCGCGCGGTGGCTGGTGGACGCGGGCCGCCCCGGCGAGGCGCTGGCGGTGATCCGAACCGTCAAGTCCGCGGGCTGGCGATATCTCTGCCTCCATCTAGCCTTGCGGATTTCCCCGGCGTGCTGGAATCTGGTTCATCGATTTCTGCCAAGTTCCCGAATGCTGTAATCGCACGACGACATGAACCACTCTATTTAATATAAAGCCATGAAAAATTGAATTATTTCATACATTACAGCACAAAATAAAGCACGGCTTTCGATTCCGACTGCCGACATTGAACGGATGGTGCTTCGCCTTAAAAAGGCAGTCGACGAGGAGCGCCAGATCTTCGCCTTTGGTAAAGGCGGCAGCGGCGCCAACGCGTCCCACTTTGCCACCGATCTGGGCAAGGGCGCATCCGACACGCTCGGCGAGCGTTTCCGAGTGTTGTCGCTCAACGACAATATCCCGTGGCTCAGCGCCATCGCCAACGACTACAGCTACGAAGATGTCTACTGGCGGCAGTTGGAAAACTACGCCCAGCCTAGGGACGTCGCCCTCACAGTGTTGGTCAGCGGCAACTCGCCGAACATCGTGAAGGCGATGGAATGGTGTCGCACTCAACTGGTGAAAACAATCGCGCTCGTGAGAGAGGGAAGGTTTTCGAATTCACCGGCCAAGTGGTGATCGTCGATTCCAAGCACTATGGGCGGCTTGAGGACGTGCAAATGAACATCTGCCATATTCTCTGCTACGCGTTCATGGAAAAGTTAAAGGTATAAGCACGAAATTCTGACCAACCTACAAACACCAAAGCGAACAACATAAACAAAGTGGCAAAAGAAATTAGTGAAAAAATTTCAAACGGAAACTGACATGTCGTTCATGAAAAAATACTAAGTTTTTTGAGAAAAGAATATTAATAACATTATACAAAAACTAAATAGTAACTTAGTTTCGAAAAACAACAACCAGTTGCTTCTCCGTTATACACTTTCGTTCGCGGTTTTTATTAGTCACTTTAATGCTGCTTACGGAAGAAAAAAACCTGGGAATGGTGTTCACTCTATTGGTTGGTATGCTGTAAACGGATTTTTTTTGTTGTCAGGAATACTTGTGTCCCAATCGTTTTTAAAAAGAAATGTGAAAAGCTATTTGATTGCCAGGGCATCAAGAATACTACCTGGTTATATACTAGCGCTAATAGCGTCCCTCGGTGCTGTATTGCTCTTTCAGCCCTTGAATAAAAATATAATATATCACGGTATAAACTTTGTTGGAGGAAACTTATTGCCGTTTCATGACATAAGTAATGGCGGCTATTCTAGTGCTTGGGAAAAATCTAGTATAACAGCTGCTTTAAATATGAGCCTCTGGACGATTCCATTTGAAACTTTCTGCTATACAATCATAGTCCCTTTGCTGCTGTTCACTAATGTAAGAAAAGGCTGCATTTTTATAATAGTCGTAGGCTTTTATTTTGCTTGCAACCTAAACTTGTTTCGTTGCGACAAAGACTTTCTTGATACAGGACGGGTTCTATTCTTCTTCACTTCTGGGGTTGGCTTATGGCTCATAATTGATTCTAGCGGCAGGATCTGTAAATCAAAGGTGCGCGGTGCGTTAATTTTGGGAATATCTTTATGTATACTAATTATTTTCAGAAAAAACTATGTCGATGTAGCCACGGATATTCTTGTATTTCTCGTAATTATATTCTCAATATATTTTAAAGATATTTTTAAATGCCTTAAAATAGATTTTTCTTATGGAATCTATCTATACGCTTGGCCTTTAACTCAAATCTCAACACAACTTCAATTGCCATTTTTAACATCATTTATTTTATGCGCATGCCTGTTAATTGCCATTTCAATTTTCTCATGCAAATACTTTGAGGGTCCTGCACTAAAATTAAAAAAAATCACATAGAAATGCTCTTCTAAATAAACTGGATTAAGTAGTAAAGCCAGACAAAGCAGCCTATTTCCTTTATAAGCTTAAAAACATGTCCATTTTTTAGCCCAACGCCAAATCTGTTTTTGAAAAAATACACGGCGGTGTGAATATAATAAATGTATTGCTGAAATGTTGTGAGCATGCAAAATGACATTACCCCGCTAGGATCAGTGATCCCCACTTGTTGTTGCGCATAAATGTGGTGCACCTCTTTTATTATAATATTGATAGTTAAGTAGCCCACGTATCCTTTAAGGTTTAGATGCTAGCAATATTTACTCTCCTAAAAATATATTTGAGAAAATTTTACTATTCTGCACCTAAGGACTACAGTTTATATGTAATGTTTTTGGTTGTAACTAATACCAGTTGCAATGTAAGCGTGCTATTCCTTAAACAAGACTACTTTAAAAAATCTTTTTTAAGCCGATTATAAAAATATCCTAGTAAAGAAAGTGATAAAAATACTGCCTGTGTTTATTGGATTTATTGTTCGGAAAACTACGCTCAGCCTGGGGACGTCGCGCTGACGATGTCGGTAAGCGGCAATTCCCCGAACGTCGTGAAGGCGATGGAATGGTGTCGCAGTCATCAGGTGAAAACCATCGCACTGGTGGGGGGTGGGCGCGGGAAGGTCGCCCAATTGGCCGACCAAGTGGTAGTCTTCGATTCCGAGCACTATGGCCGTGTGGGAGACGTGCACATGACCATCTACCATATTCTCTGCCACGCGTTCGTGGAGAAGCAGGCCCAGTGACGCCTCGGGTCAGACATCGCGCCCGGGCAGGCAGCATGCTCGCGCGCCCTTCGGTTATTTTCGCCGTCACCTGGTCTGCCGTTACGGTTTCTTTCCTATTCAGTGTGCTGCGCTCCGAGATTCCGCTAGAGTTTAAGACGATATTATTGATTGGCGGCTCAATATCCGCTTTTTTTTATATCGATCACATTGCCGGCTTCTCACGACGAAGGGCTGGCGCCGCACCGCCAAGTCAGGATCCAGAGGTAACGCGGCAGCTGCGGGAGGAATTTATCAGGCGGCTGAAGCGCAGGTTTTTTGGCGTCTGGGCGGTTGGAATTGCGCTCACGGTCGTCGCGCAGAAAGGGTTCCCCTTGCTCTGGATCGTGATAGGCGATGGACGTGGCTATGCCGAGTTTGGCATTCCAACACTAAATGGTGGGCTCCAGGCATTATACATATCGGTCACGGTTTTGTCGTTACGCGACTACCTGTTGACCGGCAAGCGCCGGTTCGCGCTGCACACGCTGCTGCTCTTTAGTTATTGCCTGTTGATCATGAGTCGCGGCTTGATGCTATTGTTGGCCTTAAACTTGGCGGGATGTTATCTGCTCGCCCGAAGGCTTAAGCTGCGCCAGGTGCTGCAGCTTGGTCTGTTCGCGCTGGTGGGGCTTTACCTTATGAATTTTGTAGGCGAAAGCCGCAACCCCGAGAGCAAGGACGCGATCCGTCAATTCATCGCCGATACTTCCGGAACGGTATTCGAGGACTCGCTTCTGGGCGATATAAAGCGGGGATGGTTTTGGGTCGAGGTGTATGGCGTAGCGCCGCTGTCCAACTTGAACTTCAACATCAATACGATCCAGCCGCTTTACTACCCGAATTACACGCTGAGGGCACTCTTCCCCACCGTGGTGCGAGAGCACGTGTTTCAAATGCAGGAGCTGGAATATGAAGATCGCTATGGGTTGGTCATGGTTAACACGGCTTTCAATACCTTCACCTTTTACGCGAATTACCTGAGGGATTTCGGTCTCTGGGGTTGCGCGGGGATCCTTCTAATCGTCCAGCTATTGGCCAGCCGGTTTTACTACTTGGCCGTCGGAGGCGACATCGGGGCAATGGTAGGATACGCAGGCATCTTTGCCGCCTTAGTGCTCTCCCCATTCACGGACTATTTCGGCACGCTGTTAATAATCGCCCAAATCAGCATTGCTGCCTACATTCAGTCGGAGTTGCGGCAGGCCGTCAATGGCGGTCCAGCACGGCGCGAGGGCCGGCGGGCACCACAGGCATTGCCGAGTGCCGCCCCCTCGGGCAACGCGTCCGCCGGGATTTAGCCCGACCTATATTGCAATGCGAATCCTGATTATCGGCGGCTCCGGCATGCTGGGCATGCGAGCTCTGGCGCCATTTTCACAAATGGCACATGAAATCTGGGTCACATTGCGAAAACCGGCGGCATCGTTCTCGTATTTATAATACCTCAACTCAATACTTTCACTCTATTAAAAAAATTCTGTGCATTCGAAATTTTTTTAAGAAGCTGGCCTGAGTATTTGCAGATTATAATACTCGTTAGGACTGGCTGTTTTGTTTGTGCCCATCGCATTTATTTTGTTTGGACACTGTCTCGGGATGCAGAAGCAACTTTTTCTCAGAAGTTCATTTTGGGGAGCTGGAAAGCTCCTGGACGGCCTATCATTAATCTTGCTTATTATTCTAATATTAGCCAGCGGCTCCAAAGGCTTTTATATTTCTTGTTTAATTCTTTTTACTTTTGTCTTAATTCTTGTACTTGTACGCGTTATAACGCAAAAAATTTAAACTTTATCGGAATGATCTCGCTTATATTAATTCCGTTACTGTTTTTCAGTACAACCAAGAAATTAATTCAGCTCGTAACTACAGTTTAAAATACAGAATTTAATGAAAACTTTCCGCGGGTTATGCAGGAATGCGAGCTTACTTCCGAATTCACATTTTTTGGCAAGGGACTTGGGGCGTCATTATCAAGTGGTTACTCAAGGGATGAACTTGAAAACGGATTTAAATAAAGCTTTCATAATTTGATCCATAAACTTGGTGTTATGAGTGGCTTTGTTTTTTTGTAATTGCTATACCCCTTGTAAAGGCCATTCGGAAAATATTTGATGGAAAGGATTTGCCTGCGGCCTTATTAACATTTGCATTAATGCTTTATATTTTCCCATCGATAAAAAATCCAACGTTAATTTAACCGGAATATACTACATTTAACGTTTAAGTATATTATCTCATGATACCCGAAAAACGACTCAAACTTTTGTCTGGTAAAATTATTTCTACGCAGTGCCGCGGCAACTAACATGGATGATACATCATCTGTTCTAAAACTAAGTTAAAACTATCTAAATATACAAATAGTTGTGATTATGCCCGTCTTACAGGTGTAGATTTAAACCTTATTTGCATAGTTCTATGTGTAATGGGAAAAAAGCCATATTGCTATAATTAGATATAGGCAGAGTTTTCGTTTTTTTAATCTCAATCATGTGAAGGATAAAATTAGCATTAGCTCACGGCCAATTGCCAAATTGTTTTCTTGGAAACATACATGATACTAAAATTGTTTTATATCACTTTATAAGCAGTATTTAAAAAGAAAAAATGCTAAAAGCAAAAAAGGTTTTGGAGCTAAAAAGTTGTATAAAAGCACGAATCTGCATCTTCATTTGATAATAATTATCATTTTCACAAAGCTTAATGACTTAATCGTAAGATTTCAATTGTCGATATTCATATAACGCTTTACAATAATAGGTACAACGAATTTTACGAAAACAAAAGATTTTTAATATTGAAAAATTTCGCAGACAGATGAAGATACTGGTAATCATTGGAACTCGGCCTGAGGCTATCAAGCTTGCCCCAGTAATTATTGAGTTAAATAAGCGTGTTAATATGAAATCTGTCGTTTGCGTCACAGCTCAGCACAGGCAGATGCTAGATCAACCGCTAGAGCTTTTTTGTATTAAACCAAAATACGATTTAGATATTATGAGAAACAAACAAAGTCTTGCGCAAATAACATCACGATCGATCGAAGGGCTAAATAAAGTCTTCACCATAGAAAAACCTGACTGGGCGCTTGTTCAAGGGGATACGTCCTCGGATCATTACCTGCTTGCTGGTCCATCAAGGTGGGCTAATGAAAACCCAGGGTTTCAAAGAACCCAAGTACGTGGGTGACCCGATCAATGCCGTTAAGATATTCAATGAGAAAGAGTC
>Ga0247844_1006647_pt1 | contig 13743 bp, 17 predicted proteins | sample LaCtaG_FD_192421 | JGI IMG/M metagenome (GOLD analysis project Ga0247844, IMG submission 192421) | Freshwater microbial communities from meromictic Lake La Cruz, Castile-La Mancha, Spain - LaCruzMarch201714.5m_1 | ecosystem: Environmental > Aquatic > Freshwater > Lake | place: Spain: Castile-La... | reverse complement strand
TACCACTGGTCGTTTGAATAACTTTATTGGATATCAAGCCGGTCTCAACAACGTGAGTGGTCAAAATAATACCTTCTTGGGTAACGGTGCAGGTCTCAACAACACCACAGGCGGCTACAATCTATTCTTTGGTACCTATGCTGGTCGTTGCAACACCACAGGCGCAGATAACTTCTTGGCCGGCCGTTGTGCTGGACATTTCAATACCACTGGCTCTTACAACGTGTTTATTGGAAGATCGGCTGGTTTGTGCAACACCAGTGGCGATAATAATACCGCTGTAGGCCAGTGCGCAGGTCTCAAACTTACCTCTGGTGTCAGAAATGTCTTTATTGGAACACTGGCAGGATGCTCAGTGACCACTGGCATATGCAACGTGATCATTGGCGCAGGTACAGCACTGGCAGGATCAGCTGGCTTGACCAACACAGTGATCATTGGCGACAATGGGTCAGGTACAGCAAGACTTTGCGCCAATGCCACTGGTCTGTATGTGAATGGAACATTGATAGGTGGCGGTGGCGGTGGCGGTGCCATATCGGTCTGTGGCACAAGAAACATAGTGAGCTGTATATCGGGCACAGGTGGCACAGGTACAGACAATTTCTTTGCAGGTCAGTGTGCGGGTTCAGCCAATACCACTGGATCGGACAACATATTCATAGGTGAATGTGCCGGTCGCTGTAACACCTCTGGTTTGAATAGTTTCTTTGCCGGTCAGTGTGCAGGATTCATGAATACCACCGGCGCTTACAATATCTTTATAGGTCAAAATGCCGGAAGTTGCAACGTTGGTGGTACCAACAACTTTTATGCAGGTCGTTATGCTGGCACAAATTCAAGCACTGCTGCCCACAATGTGTTTATTGGATCTAATGCTGGACGTTTTACCACCACCGGCACAAACAATGTCTTTATAGGCTGTAATACAGGAAATTGCAACACCACTGGTAGCAACAATTTAATGATTGGCAGATATTCAGGTTTTTGTTCGATCAGTGGTACTGAAAATATTTTCATTGGTGGTTATACCGGACATGATACAATAGCTTCCTTTAACGTATTCATGGGATATGCAGCAGGTAGGACGAATACCACAGGTGACGATAATACCTTCATCGGCGCATGTGCAGGTCAATACAACACCACCGGTCGTAGAAATCTCTTTATAGGTAGAGGTGCTGGAAATAAGAACGTCAGCGGTGTTGAAAATATCTTTATAGGCTATATATCTGGTCAATGTAATACATTCGGTAACCGAAACGTATTCTTGGGATTTTATGCTGGTCGCAACAACACCTCTGGCAGTAACAACATTTTCATAGGCGAATATGCAGGTTATCAAAACACCATTGGTAAAGATAACTTCATGGCAGGACGTTGTGCGGGATACTGCACCACCACCGGTACAGACAATATCTTTATTGGTGAACTGGCTGGACGCCTCAACAGCACTGGCGGCTATAATATATTTGCCGGTTTGTGCAGTGGTACCAATAATACCACTGGCTGTAAAAATATCTTTATTGGTTGCAACGCAGGCTGTGCTGTAGTTACAGGATTTGACAACACTGTGATAGGTTCCGTGGCAGGCACAGCAGGTATGTGTTCAACAGTGATCTTGGCCGCAGGGGCCACAGAAAGATTACGTGTTGAAAGTGCTGGTCTTTGCACAGTTGGTAATGTGCAGTTTGCTGGCAATGTGATCACCACGACTGCCAGCAATCTACGTGTGTCTGTAAACTCGGCAAATGTGATATCATTCACCACTGCCAATGCTACCATAACCACGGGGTCATTCAACTGGAACTTCAGCAGCGATGGCAATTTATACTTGCCAGGCAATATATCTGCTGGATATAGAGATATTCCACAAGTAACATGGACCGGTACACCCACCTTGGCTTTCAGCGATGCGGGTAAACACTATTATACTGCGGCCGGTAGTGTGACTATAAATATTCCGGCAAATAGTTCAGTGCCATTCCCAATTGGAGCGGCCATAAGTTTGGTAAATCAAAGTGGTGCCAACTGTACCATTGCACGTGGAACAACCACACTGTATCTCAGTGGCAATGCCACAGGCACAACTGATCGAACCTTGTCACACTATGGATTTGCCACCTTGGTCAAGGTGGCCACTGACACTTGGTTCCTAAATGGAGCCAACGTAATTTAAATTGAACAACTCATGATATCATGACAGGAATAATGCAAGCAGTAGCGTCGGCCAGGCCAAGAGCAGCCGCCGCTGCTCCTCCGGGATTTGCTCCTTTAACATTTAATTATGTGCTAGTTGGCGGTGGTGGTGGTGGCGGAGCCCGCGGCGGTGGCGGTGGTGGTGGTGGTGGTGTTCGTAATGGTTCAATAACCCTGAGTTCTGGTCCTGCATCCCTAACCTTTGCTATATCTGGTGGAGGTGGTGGTGCCTCTGGCGCAGCCGGCAGCGATGCCGGTGGTTCCAGCATCAGCAGTCCAACTGGATCAACTCCCACTATATCCACTACTGGCGGTGGTGGTGGCGGTGGAAGATTTGCTGGTATCAATATCTCCTCTAATCCTCCCAGTGATCAACAACAAGATGGACAACCCGGTGGATCAGGAGGCGGTGGTGCTGGTGTCAGTCCAGGTATGCCTACGCCCAATGCCGGCGGTACAGGCACAGCTGGACAAGGAAGTAATGGTGGTGCTGGTGGCCTGGGTGGAACTACCGCAACCAGACCATTCACCGGTGGTGGCGGTGGTGGCGGTGGTGGCGGAATCCCAGGTTCAAATGGCACAGTTGCCCCAAACGGTGGAATTGGCGGTTCTGGAGCTGCCGGATATACCTGGCCTATCAGCGGTGGAGTATTTGGGGGCGGTGGTGGTGGTGGTGGTGGCGTGGCTAGTCCAGGGCGAGCACCCGGTGGCATGGGTGGGTCAGGTGGTGGTGGTGCAGGCAGCATAGGTGGTCCTACCACAGGTGGCCCCAGTACTCCGGGCTCTAATGCGCCAAACAACCTCGGAGGCGGTGGCGGCGGATCGGGCAATAGCCGAAGTCCGTCCCCTAGCACGCCCACTTCAGGTGGCAATGGTGGCAATGGTGGTTCTGGTGTGGTGGTAGTACAGTATCCCGGTGGAACTGTGCGTGGTACATTCAGCCCAGCTGCACCTGTTACCACACTCAATCCAGGAGCATTTGTGCGCCATACCATCGCAGGCAGCACTAACTGGACTGTTGCATCGTAGACACAAGATCAATCCGTAATTTTTCGCTTGACCCATTTTTCTTAGATACATAGTAGCAGCAGATAAAATTATTATCTGCGAAATCTATTGTACTTTGGAACAACAATGAAACGAGTTTTGGTAGCCACTCCCTGCTTAGATCAAAAGGTCGATGCTTATTTTGTGCATAGTCTATGCGAATCCATAAGACTGGGCCTTGAACACGACATTGACATACGCTGCATATTTTTGGCCAACGAAAGCATATTACCCATGGCCAGAAATGAACTGTTCAATCTCGCTTATCGGGACCAATATGATGCCATGGTATTCATTGACGATGATGAGTATTGGACTGCACAGGTCTTGATCGACATTGTCAAGTCCAACAAGGATGTCATAACTGTGCCAGTGGTCAACAAAAGCGACAAGGAACCTATCACATACAACATTTGGATTCCCAAAGACCTGCAAACAGATCCTGCAGATGGATATTTCAAAGTACAAAAAACCGGCACCGGTTTTCTCAAAATGTCTCAGCAGGTGGTCCGGGATCTTTGGACCAGCAATCCCGAACTAGAGTTCCGCGGTAAAAAATTACGCAACATCTGCGAATACGGTGCTTTGAATGGTGGATTCGTTGGCGAAGACATCACGCTAAGCCGAAAGATCTTAGAACTGGGCTATGATATCTGGGTTAATCCACACTACACAGTTTCGCATATCGGCAACAAAATGTATCGAGGTGATTTCAAACAACAAAATCAACTATGATAGACATAGTGATTCCCACCATGTGGATGGTTCGAGATTTTGATCAATCTCTGGAAGTCTATACCAGTCACAACAACGTCAACAAGATCATTGTCATAGATAACAACAGCAAATCACGGCCCCAGTGGTCTATTCTAGGCCACAACAAAATTCAGTTGGTATCTTACAATCGTAACATATTTGTGAACCCTGCTTGGAATGAAGGACACTATCGAGCCACTGCGGATGTGTTGGGCATCATCAACGATGACATAGTGGTATCCGCGGATGTGATTCACATGATCAGCAATTTTGGATTTGAACCCGGTGATCTCATTGGTGTCAATTTACGTGGAAGACAAAACAACTATCGCATAGATGACTACATAGACACAGCAGAAGAAATAGTGAGATTAAACTACGACGACACCAAGCCCATTGGCGGACAAGCCTGGGCCTTTGGAATCTGTATGTTTATGCCAAGAGAATCTTATCATGAAATTCCCAGTTTGTATCAGGTATGGTATGGTGACGACTATCTTGCACAGAGAGCCAAACGTGTGTTTGCCATCAACAGCAATCGGATAAAAGGTACAATTTCAGAAACATTGACCAAATTCAAGGATCCCGACAGCGAAATCAATCGTCGCATAGAACTAGACAGCAAAAATCTCTTGGCCTTTGGACATTTTAAAAACAGCAGAAATTGGGACATACCACAAAACATGATCAATATGTATCAACAGCAACGACTGGCCAAAAATATCAACATATTTGATCAAGAATACCAATGGGCAAGAACCAATGTCAGCGACATTAATCAAAATGTGCATATCCTGCATGATCTGGCACAACAATGTAAAACAGTGGTTGAATTTGGCGTGAGGACTGGTGTCAGCACCAGAGCCTTTTTGGCCACTGATGTCGATCTTTCCAGCTATGACATTCTGCTTGATCCTGGAGTAGAACGTTTATTCCAAATTGCCCAGCAACAGGGAAAATCTGCAAAATATATCAAAGCCAATGTGTTAGACCTTGATGTAGAACCCATGGACTTGCTGTTTATTGATACACTACATACCTATGAACAACTGGAGAAAGAGTTGGAATTACACGGCAACAAGGCCAAAAAGTTTATAGCATTCCATGATACCTATACTTTTGGTCTTCGTGGCGAAGACGGTAGAGATCAGCGTGGCCTTCTCACTGCCATAATCGAATTCCAAATAAAAAATCCGCACTGGAGGTTCCTGATACATAAAACTAATAACAATGGCTTTACTGTGTTAGAAAGATCAATCCAAGGATAAAAATGAAATACAGCATTTTCCATGTTCAAGGTGGTTTGGGCAAACACGTGGCTGCCACTGCTGTGGCCCGCACCATTAAAAACAATCTCCCGGATCGCAAACTCATAGTGGTATGCGCTTATCCAGATGTGTTTACCAATCTTGATTTTGTAGATCGTGTTTATACCATTGGTAGCACAAGTTACTTTTATCAAAACTACATCAAAGATCAAGATTCCGTGATATTTCATCATGAACCTTACTTTACCACAGACCATATACACCAAAAATTACCATTGGTACAGACCTGGTGCAAAATGTATGGCATCAAATACACCGGCGAAACTCCCGTGGTCAAACTCAATAAGTTACAACAAGATCTCAGCAGGAAATACTGGGTACGCGGAACCAAACCCATAATGGTACTGCATACCAACGGTGGACTTATGACCACCGATGCCAAGGCCTATTCCTGGACTAGAGATATGCCGGAAAACATAGGGCAAGCCTTGGTAGATCACTATCGCAAAGACTACACCATCTATCAGGTTACCAAATTGAATTCTCCCAAACTCAAGGGTGCTCACCACGTGTTTGCTACACAACAGCAATATCTCAGCACCATGGAACTGTTTAGCCTGTTGCTACACAGTCAGAAAAACATCCTGATTGACAGTTGTTTACAACACACAGCAGCGGCACTTAAACGGCCTTCGGTAGTGCTGTGGAACGGAACCAGTCCCAAGGTATTTGGTTATGATATGCATACCAATATCTGCACCAAGATCCCTTATGAATTTAAATTGCCACACAGTTATCTGTTTGATTTTGATTTCAATGGTACCGAAGGAGAATATCCCTTTACCGAAGATCAGGAGATATTCAATGTAGAAGAGATTATCGCTGCTACCGACGCATTACAAGGACGATCATGACCAAGAAAAAGTACTACTTTATGTCGGGCTTGCCACGCAGTGGCAGCACCATGCTGTCAGCCATATTGAATCAGAATCCAAGATTCTACTCAGGTCCTAGTTCACCAGTGGTACCTACCATGCTGCTGTTGGAAGAAGCACTAAACCAAGACGAGTTATTTTTGGCATTTCCTAAATATGACTTTGGACAAAAACTTATAGCGTCTGTGATAGACCAGTACTATGCCGACACAGACCGACCTGTGGTGTTTGAAAAGAATCGTAGCTGGGTCAATCGCATGAACTACATTCCCGGATACTTTGGCATAGAGCATCCTAAAGTGCTGTACCCTGTGCGTGATGTGTCGGAGATTTTGGCATCTTTTATATCCATGATACATCGCAATCCGCACATAGTAAACGAGCGCATAAACTTTGTGGATCAGATGCTGATACGATCGGGCATAGCTCTCAATGACGAGAATCGCTGCAGGGCCATAGCCGGTCCTGGCATACTAGGCCAGTCATTTGATGGTTTGAAAAAAGCGTTAGGCGAAGGACACAGAGCCAGCATACATTTTATTGAATATCGAGACTTGGTCGCAGATCCTAAAGAGACCATGCAAAAGGTCTATGACTTCCTAGGCGAAGCCTACTACGAGCATGACTTTGAAAACCTAGTGAACATACATCAGGAAAATGATGCAGATGTTTACGGCTTTGAAGACATGCACGCTGTGAGAAAAGTGCTGAAATCCACTGCCAGTTATCCCGAAGATGTGCTGCCTAAAGAAATATTAGATGCAGTGGCCGGCCAAGAATTCTGGCGTGAAATAGATGATGTGCCCCTGAACGAAGAGAATCTAGATCATCCACGTAACAGCACTCGGCCCAAACAGACTTTCTTCGGCGAAGTGATAGATGACGCAAAAGATTCGGGACCTACTTTTATCTAACTAAGTATTGTATTATAACACAAGGAGAAGTCCATGGAAGTAACCGTAAAATTAACCGTAGATCAACTGAATGCTATTTTGACAGCACTCAATGAACTGCCGATCAAAACTGGCTTTGGCCCAGTGATCCGTGACATCATTGAGCAGGTGCGTCCTCAGATCCCTGAGCAGGCTCCAGCAGAAGCAACAGATGCAGCCAATGATCAAACTGCAGACTCTGCAGGTCAAATCGTAAACTAATCAACCCAACTCAACATGGCACAGAGAATCTTGATCATGGGCTTGCCCGGTGCGGGCAAGACCTACTTTGCTGAACGACTCAAAACTTACCTGGAACAGCACAGCGATCTGTATCACACCGACGCTGAAAACATCAGTGCCAGCCGTGCGCAGGTCAAATGGATCAACGCGGACGATGTGCGCAAAAAATACAATGACTGGGATTTCTCACACGAAGGACGCATACGCCAGAGTCTGCGTATGCGCGAGTTGGCAGATTCATTCTTGAATGATTTTGTGATAGTGGATTTCGTGGCACCCTTGCCCGAGATGCGCAACAACTTCAAGGCCGATTGGACCATATGGATTGACACCATTGAAAAAGGTCGCTTTGAAGACACCAACAAAGTTTTCACCGCACCCGAAGTCTACGACTTCCGCATCACTGAACAGGCAGCAGAAAAGTGGGCAGAGTTCGTGGGCAGCCATATCTTGGAAAACCGTCGCAGGCCCACGTTCGACTGGCAGCGCGAAACTGTGCAACAACTTGGTAGATGGCAACCTTGGCACGCAGGACATCGAGCCTTATTTGAAAGACTTATACAACGCACAGGACAGGTGTGCATTATGATACGCGACTGTCAAGGATGGCAAGGTTCAAATCCTTTTGCTCTTGAGCAAGTTAAACACGCTATAAAGAGAGATCTTGATCCGCTGTATCAAGGACAATACGAAATAATCGTGGTCCCTAATATTACTCATATTGGCTACGGCCGCGGAGTAGGTTATACAATGGAAGAAGAGAAGTTTGACGAATCTATCACAAACATATCTGGAACAAATATTAGAAAGTCCATGGGATTAAAATAAAAAATGTTAGGGTGTTGGCACGATAAATAAACTTATGGACTCGTTTGTTTATCGTTGGACTAATATAACACTTAATAAGACTTATATTGGCTGGCATAAAGGCACAGAAGATGACGGGTATATTTGTTCATCTTCTTCAAAACAATTCTGGCAAGATTACAGTAATCCTTCCTACAAGTGGCAACGAAAAATATTGTTTAAAGGCACAATGCCAGAATGCCAGTTACTTGAATCGCAACTATTAGATAGTGTTGATATTACAAGTGAGAATATCTACAATAATCGAAATAATCTAATGTTTAATCTTAATGATGAAGTTCGTGCCAAGTTAAAAGAATCTGCACTGAAACGTGGTAAAAATCCCGAATATCGTAAGGCACAAGCAGAACGCACACGGGCACAGTGGGCTAAAAATCCAGACCGTCGAAAATTACAAAGTGAAAGAGCAAAACTACAAGTAATAACTAACGAAATAAAAGAAAAAATTAGATTAGCGCGAGCAAATCAAATTATTACTAAAGAATCAAGATTAAAATCTGCATCTACTATTAAAAATGCTCCAGATATTGTGTGCCCACATTGTAACTCTACAGGTAGATACTTAGGAAGTATGAAAAAGAAGCACTTTGATAACTGTAATCGTAAATGAATGTAATTTAAAATACGCAGTCCCATATCATCATGAGGGTTTTTGCTAAATATGTTGATATCCAGGAGAACGGCAAATGATCATCCAAGGCGGGGAACTAGTAGGCATCACTATTGAAAGCAATCCAGTTGTAGTATCTGTTCCAGAAACCTACTGGTTTTACAGCTATTCAGGATACAGCACCATTGTTTCGGCCATGGATGTGCGAAATGATGCGTACATCAGCCTAAACGGCACCGGCAACGGCATACAAAAAATTTCATCTGCGGGTGCGAGCCAGGCCCGTGTTTTCTCAGGCAATGCCACTACAACAGAATTTGAAGCCGGTCGAGGTCTAAGAGTAGACAACGGTGGCAACATATTTGGTGCTTCCACAGTGTCCAGCAACATCAGATACGGCAAGGTCAACAATGCTCTAAATGCTGTGCATTTTTGCAAAGTGATTTATCAAACAGCCGGCGGCAGCAGCTCCAATAGTGAAAATGTGCAGGATCTGGGGCTGGATCCCGACGGCACGCATTTTTATCTGTGCGGCAGCGGTCGAGATGCTGATAACAATCAGCAGTTGTCAGCATTCAAGATAGATGCTTTCACTGGCAACGTGGCCTGGGCCAAGACCTATGCTGCCACACCCAATGGTAACTCTTCGGGTGAGATGTCAAAAATAGATTTTGACAGTGGTGGCAATCTCTGGATCAGTGCTTCAGTTGAAGCACCCAATCAAACAACCAGTGACAGTGCCAGCATGGGCATTTTCAAAATAGACAAAGCCACTGGCGACATCCTCGCTCAGTATATCTACAACAGTACCAACAGCCAGACAGAAAGAGCACGCACCATGTGCATCGACAGCACAGGCAACATCATCTTGGCTGGCTCATCCAACGATACCGGTCTCATCATAAAAGTTTATCCTGGCAATGGTACCATTGCCTGGCAGCAGCGAACCTCGGGTTTTACAGATTTCTGGGCTGTGGATACCGACAGCAACAATGACATCTATGTTGGATTCACGGGCGGACAACGGCCCATCGCAAAACTCTACAGCTCCAATGGCAACATCGTTTGGAGCAACAAGATCACCATTGCCGGTACCAATGGTTCATTTGAAAATCTACAGGTAGTTGGCAATTCTCTCTATGCCTATGCCACCAGCATCGGTACCAACACCTTGTTGGCCAAATTGCCCTTGGATGGTTCGGGTTTGGGCACATATGTGGCCAATGTTGGAAACATAGTGTATCAAGCACAGGCCAATGCATTCAGTGCTGGCAATCTCAGTCTCGTGACTGGCAACTTGACAGTACGTGAATTTGGTGCGCTGTCGGCCAATGTGAATACTGTGACCTTCTTCAGCAATACCACAACCACCAACAGCTCACTGAATAACATAGCGTAATACTCCAAAATCTCTTGACTCCTTTGCTGTAGGTGCTATACTGTTGCAAAGGAGTCCTTCTATGCAGATTGATCTTGACAAGTATTCAGAATTTGTACGGCAAGTAACCAGCGCTGAATCCAACGATTTGACCACTTTCATGAACCGACTGGATCGTGTGGATGGCAACTATGAAACATTTGATGAAGCAGGTCCCAGACACGGACCAGATGTGAATGTACCATTATTGCTCACAGCCTGTTTGGGACTGGCAGCAGAATCTGGTGAGTTCTGTGAAATCCCCAAGAAGATCTTTTTCCAAGGCAAGAACTTGGATGAAGTGAATCTATATCATATGAAACGCGAATTGGGTGACATCATGTGGTACTGGGTCAATGCCTGCCGAGCACTCAACCTCAACCCCAACGATGTCATAGCAGAAAATATCCAAAAACTCAAGAACCGTTATCCCGGTGGCGAATTCCAAGCGTGGTACTCAGAAAATCGTCAGCAAGGTGATTTGTAATGCTAACTAATACTGTAAAGGAGAATTACATATGTCAACCAAACAAGCCATTCTTGACGCTGTCAAAGCCTGGGAAGCAGAAGATGCCAAATTTGAATCCGGTAACTCGGCTGCAGGTACCCGTGCTCGTAAGGCCCTGGCCGAAGCAGCCAAAGCCATAAAACTGCGTCGCAACGAAATCACAGCAGAAAAAAACGCACGTAAAGAAGCCAAGGCCAAGTAAAGAAACTGACCAATGATGGAGCACCCGTTTATTGATCCTGCCAACTATGCTGATAAAAGCATAGAAGAAATGGAAAAAATTATTTCGGGGCTCTATCAAAAAGTCAAGTACGCCCAGACTTCGGGAAACAATCACATGGCCAATCAGATATTCATGGCCATTGAAAGCCACAAGCAGATACTGCAGACCAAACTTGATGCCAAGTACGGCAACAACTCAGGCAATACCAACAACTACAACACCGTGATCGATATTTCATGAATGTAAGACTGAAAAAAAGTTATGCTTTCAATGTAGGAATTTTCCACAACGACCAGTTTTGCATACAGGAAATGACCTGCGGTCTGGAGTTTTATACCAACACAGAGGATTCATTGGCACAAAACATCGCTATAGATCGTTGGAGACATTTTTTTGATCACGTGATAGATGGTGCTGTGTTGGTAGATTCCTCAAAAAAGGATCGCATATCAGCACTGCAGAGCCAAGGCATCCGAGTGATAGACTTGCCAGACGAGTGCTATGATCAGATAGTGGGCATAGCCATATACCTCAAACTCAACACCATAGCAGAAACAGCACTCATAGTCACAGATGTCAGCATCGCCAGTAACCAAGGACAGTGGGTTCAATATCTACACAACGAAAATGAAAGCACAGGTTCACTAGATCACGACACCGGATGGTGGGTGGAAAATTCACCTAACTACTGTAACTTCACTGATGTTGGGGGTAAAATCGTAAAACTCAAACCCATGGAATCCTGGCGAGATCTAGATCTACACTTTGATGATGATGAAGGCAAATCCGAAACTGTGAGCAAAATACTACAATTCACCAAGCATGAAAGTTGATGCAGTAGGCAGATTCGTATACAGTGAATCAGATCTCATCCGGGCACTAAAAACCAATCCTGATCTTGATCTAGGCCAAGTGCTGGTGGATTTTGCCTACCAGGACACACTGGATCTGGGCTTGACATTTGAAACAGCCCAAGACATATCCTTGTCAGTAGAAGCCTGGGATCATGAGGCGCAACAGCGTTGGCTCATGCCCGACGAATATCGCACACTGGATATCGCTCAGTATGTTTTGGATCTCTGCACCTGTGATGCTGAACGACAGCGTGCGGGCCAAGAACTATTGATGTACTTTGATCGAGATCTTTTTCCCTTGTTGTGCTACTTGAAATACTTGGTAGATGTCATGCGTGCCAACCGTATCATATACGGTGTGGGTCGGGGATCATCGGTGGCCAGCTTTGTTCTTTATCTCATGGGCGTACATCGTGTAAATAGTCTTGAGTATGATTTAGACATCGCAGAGTTCTTGCGATAAAAGGAGAACACAATGAGTAAAACTTACAAAACAGCCATGGGCAAGACCATAGACATGGGATCTATGTCAGTGGCCAATGAAAAGATCCGCGCAGTGGGCAACATGAAGGTGAATGCTCGCGGTGACATCATCGACAGCAACAACAACATTGTCAAGACCCGGCAGCAACAGTTGGCTGAACAATACAGCACACAAACCAAAAAACAAAATCGTCCGGGTACTGCACAGAAACCCCAGGCAGAAAAGCCCGCGCCCGAACCCAAGGTCAAAGAATCCCCCAAACCCGCACCTGTCACCAAAGAGCCAGTGGACTTTCCTGAAGATGTGGCCCAGGATGACGTTGAAGTTGTCAAGGAAGAACCTGCGCCTGCTAAACCCGTGTCGGGACTGGCAGCAGCCATAGCCAAAACCAAGGAAACCAAAAAACAATGACTCCTGCATTTGAACCTATAAAAATTTCCAGCCTGCGTGCCTTGAGAGATCATGTGATCGTCACTGACATGGAATTCCGTGAGCGCATCACCACCGGAGGCCTGATCCTGCCCAATGACAACGGACAGGCCACGGGTATACGTGCTCGCTGGGGCCGAGTTTATGCTGTGGGCCCTGAACAGACCAGTGTTCGTGTGGGAGAGTATGTGTGTATAGCACACGGTCGTTGGACCAGAGGCCTGGAGATTGAAGATCAGCAAGGCACTAGGACCATACGTCGCATTGATCCCAATGATATCTTGCTGGTAGCCGATGAACTGCCACAGGACGATACCATGGGCGATGCTGTAGATGGGCGCTACATGAAAACCACTGTGAACGACTTTGCCAAAGATGGGCTATAAGATAGACTGGGATAAAAATCGCATCTGGACTGATCTCAGCCGCATGATGGCCGAAGTTGCCAGTCCCTACAACGATGGATTCACTGCCAGCCATATCAAAAAAGACCTGTATGACATCAAGTGTTTTATAGATGAACGCTATGGAAATTTGCCAAAATTCACCGGCGAAGAAGACTGGGACAAGCAACGGATGTTGCAAATTTTAAAAAAACAACACAACAAATGATATTCAACCGAGTGCGAGAATTAAAAGACGCCGGACAAAAGATAGGTATAACATTCAGTACCTTTGATCTCTTGCACGCCGGACACATAGCCATGCTGGCCGAAGCCAAAAATCACTGTGACTATCTCATCGCAGGACTGCAGACCGATCCCACCATTGACAGACCCGACAGCAAGAATCCACCGGTACAAAGCATTGTGGAACGCCAGATACAGTTGTCAGCCACTAGGTTTGTGGATGAAATAGTGGTGTACCAAACAGAAAAAGATCTGGAAGACATCCTGCTGACCCTGCCCATAGATGTCAGGATCTTGGGTGTGGAGTACGAAGACAAAGACTTTACTGGTCGCAAGATCTGT
>Ga0247844_1006644_pt1 | contig 13748 bp, 11 predicted proteins | sample LaCtaG_FD_192421 | JGI IMG/M metagenome (GOLD analysis project Ga0247844, IMG submission 192421) | Freshwater microbial communities from meromictic Lake La Cruz, Castile-La Mancha, Spain - LaCruzMarch201714.5m_1 | ecosystem: Environmental > Aquatic > Freshwater > Lake | place: Spain: Castile-La... | reverse complement strand
ACAAAATATAGATTGATGAGATAATCAAAAATCCCATAACTCAGAATTAACTCTGGATTATGGGATTTTTTTTGATGATGGGGATGTGCTTGACCGAAGGCTTACTATACAGGTCGTTTAGTTTGTTTATTCCATTCAATACCAAAATCACGAATTTCACGTAAATTCAACTTATTTTTAAATGGAATAAGCTCATTTCTTTTTTCTTCTATTGATTCGTGTACTGAAAATTGAAGTCCTACTTTTGGAATTTCAACGCTAATTTTTAGCAGTTTTTCAAAAGCATTGTGATTTTTCGGCCCCATTGTAGAAAGAAGTAATTCAGCGTTTGGATATAGGTTGTTTAAATCTTTAATTGCTGAAATTACATTGTCAATATTCAAAATAGGTTCGCCCATGCTCATAAACATTATTTGAAAGCGTTTTCCAGTTGAATTTATATCTTCAATGTTCATGTCAGATAAGCAATATTTTACTTGTGCTACAATTTCGTGGTTGGTTAAGTTTCTGATAAACTTTTTGCCAGTTCCACAAAACTTACAGCCAACAGGGCAACCACTTTGAACCGAAACACAAAGAACAGTTCTTTTGTAAAAATCTTCGTATTTGTATAATACAGATTCTGCGACAGCATTTTCAAAGTCATATACATATTTCCAAACGTTACCTTCTGAACTGTCAAATCTTTTTGTTTTCATATTATTGTTTAATTAATTGATTTTAAATAGAATAAATAAACACCTAGCCACTAACACACGTCTATATTCATTGGCTTGCAGAAGTGCAATCAGCAAGCGATTATGCCCGCTTTAGCATTCTATGTAATTTAAGCGACTATGCCCGCAAAACGCCAATAAATATAGCCTCGCTACGTTATGTGTCATATAAAAAAAACAAAAACATACCATGAAAACAATCTTATTGACAGTGATTTCGCTTGTCTTGACGGTTTCCACTTTTGCGACTTCTCAGACTTTGTTCGGCATAGCGTCTTTCGCTATGTCGTGTAGGAAGGAAAGCTCCTGCTTTCCATATTAAAAATAATAAAGTAATAAAGTCACAATTGCTTGTGACTTTATTACTTTATTTCTAACTAAAAGAATTATATTTGTGAGGCTGAAAATAAATTAAATGCATGGCAGGAGCCATGCTTCCCACCCGACGAAGCGAAAGACGCTTCGCCTAACTAAGGTGAGTTTGTTATCCTGAAAAGGATTACAAGTAATAAATCAATTGGCATTATAAAAACAGCAATAATGAAAAATATTTTTATAATTTATAAAAGTATTACAGCATGAGAGAATCTGTATTTGGGTAAAAAAATTGATTTCCCAACTTTAGCAAGCTCAGCCGCCCACCCAAATGTTAAATACACCGCCATTATATGCAATATACATTAAATAATGTACAAATTATCAACTTCTATAAAATAATTTCTCAACTTTGAAATAACAAGGAAACATCCAATATGTAAATAGGAGCGGCAGCCGAAAAGCTTTATGAGTAGGCACAAAATAAACAATTGCAGTGTATGAAAAGAAATTTATTCCTCGCAGTCATTACGTTTTTGGCATTTTCGATAAATGCTTTCTCACTCGACTACACCATCAGTTTCACAGGTAATGGAGCAAGCGCATCAGTGGACAATGTAGTAGTTCAAAATCTCACCAAGAGCACCGAGGTGATCGTTCCTACTGGCAACACCCTTCATTTAACAGATGTCGTTACGGCTATTGCTTCGGCAAACGCAAAAAGTGGTAATCAATTCAGCTGCCAAAAATTAAGCGATAGTAAAGTAAAAGTTACTTTTGCCGTTCAACAAGCTGGTGCCGTTCATGTTAATGTTTTTGGCATCAATGGAAGTAAGGTGGCTGCAGTGCACCAATCCTTGCAACAAGGAACAGCCGCTTTTGAATTAACATTACCAAGCGGCATATTTATGGTACAGGTTTCGGGTAAAGGTTTTTCGTACAGCGGAAAAATCAGCAACCAAACAACTTTATATTGCAATCCCACTATTGCCTTGGTAAGCAGCACCAACCAACAAACCACACAACAGCAAAGGGCGAAAAACAATCCGCCCAGCACCGAAATGACCTATACAACCGGTGATTTATTGCTTTATAAAGCCACCTCAGGAAATTACATTACCATCGTTACCGATGTGCCGAGTGTTTCTAAAAGCACTAACTTCACTTTTGTGGCTTGTCAGGATGCTTCTTTGAACAACTATCCAGTGGTTACTATTGGTACCCAAACCTGGATCGCTGAAAACCTTAAAACAACTAAATATCGCAATGCTGATCTCATTACCAATACCACTGATAATACCGAGTGGGCTGAATTATCAACTGGCGCATGGTCCGATTACGATAATGATGCTGCTAACGGTATAAAATATGGGCACCATTATAACTGGTATGCTGTTACTGATGCTCGTAATATTGCACCTATTGGATGGCATGTGGCTACCAATGCTGAATGGACAACACTTGCAAACTATGTGGCTTCCAATCTGGGAACTTCCACTTCTGTAAATAAAGCCCTTGCAACTACTACTGATTGGAGTGCAAATACTGGTACAAATACGATTGGAAATGATCTTACACTCAATAACTCAACCGGTTTTAGTGCCTTGCCAGGTGCCTTTCGCTCCAACAATGGTGTTTGTGGAAGTATTGTTAACGATGGTGATTGGTGGACTGCAACAGAGTCAGATGTAAGTAATGCTTGGTTTAACGCAGTAAACTACAATAGTAGTACAATTTATAATGTAGGGCTTGGTAAGAACTGGGGCTTATCAGTTCGCTGTGTTTTAGATTATGCCCCTAGCCTTGCATCAACTACTACAGTAACGGCTATTACTGCCACTACTGCGACTTCTGGTGGCAATGTAATTTTAGATAATGGTGGTCCTGTCACTGCTCGTGGTGTGTGTTGGAGTACAACAACTGCTCCTCTTGTCTCTGGTAGTCATACCACCGATGCTGGCACCACCGGTACTTTTTCAAGTTCAATTACCGGTCTAACTGGAAGTACAACTTATTATGTACGAGCTTATGCGACCAATTACATGGGTACTAACTATGGAGCGGAAGTGAGTTTTACAACCAGTGCTCCAGTAATGGCTATTGGTGATTTATACTTGGGTGGTAAAATTGCGTACATTCTGCAATCTGGCGACCCTGGTTACGATGATAACGTACCCCATGGAATAATAGCAGCACCAAGCGACCTGACAGCGATTCGATGGCGCAACACTTATACAACTACAGGAGCCACAGCAACAGCTCTCGGAACAGGAAATGCCAATACAAATACTATCGTGACAAATCAAGGAGCAGGAAATTATGCTGCTAAATTGTGTGCCGATTTGGAAGTAGGAGGTTATAGCGATTGGTATTTGCCAAGTAAAGATGAGTTGAATAAACTGTATTTGAATAGTGTTGCAATTGGCGATTTTAATCTATGGGCCGACTATTGGAGTTCCACGGAGAGTAGCAGCACCAACGCTTGGCGGCAATACTTTAATGATGGCTCCCAGGTCATCACTGATAAAGGCTTAACGATTAGAGCCCGTGCAGTTCGTGCTTTTTAAGTTTTCTAACCCCAACTAAGTGTAGAAAAAATACAGGCATCGTTTGGCATTCGACTCAAGACCATGTCGTAGCTAAAAGCAAAGCACCAGTTTGCAAATCGAAAAATCAGCCCCAACCTTCACCCGTTGGGGCTTTTTTGTCCTTTCTCCCTCTCGTTCCCCTCCCTACCTTTGCATAAGAAAAAAACAAAATTTTCCATCTCAGTTAAGCGCAATGTAGTTAGCTGATTTTGTTCGGCATAGCGTCTTTCGCTATGCCGTGTGGGAAGGAAAGCTCCTGCTCTCCATATTAAAAATAATAAAGTAATAAAGTCACAATTGCTTGTGACTTTATTACTTTATTTCTAACTAAAAGAATTATATTTGTGAAGCTGAAAATAAATTTAACACTTTATGAGCACAGGTTATCAAATAGTAGAACAAGACGCTTTGCACTTTGTTACGTTTCAGGTAGTGAGGTGGATAGATGTCTTTACTCGGAGAGTTTATCGCGATATTATGATAGACAGTTTGAAGTTCTGTCAACAAAACAAAGGTTTGGAAATTTATGCATTTGTAATAATGAGCAATCATATTCACTTAATGATTCGCAGCGATAAAGGTAAATTAAGCGATACAATTCGTGAAATGAAGAGTTTTACGGCAAAGAAAATCTTGGAAGCAATAAATGGCGAATCAGAAAGTCGTAAAGAATGGATGCTTGACTTGTTTGGATTTTCGGCTAAGCAACATAAAAGAAATGAAAACTTCCAATTCTGGACACACGAGAATCATGCAGAGCTGATTTACAGTGACAAATTTCTTTTCCAGAAACTGAACTACATACACGAGAATCCAGTAAGATCAGGAATTGTTGAAAAAGCCGAAGATTATCTTTATTCCAGTGCTCGTGACTTTGCCGGAATGCCTTGTTTATTGGATATTGTACAAACAATGATGCCAATAGAAAGAATGCCGTTAATGCGAACAATACGATAAAATAATTTTCAAAAATTCAAGTATAGTCAATTGAAATGCATGGCAGGAGCCATGCTTCCCACCCGACGAAGCGAAAGACGCTTCGCCGAACTAAAGGTTGCCCGTTCCCACCGATATACAACCCATCATTAAAACTCACAAATAATGCGGTCTGGTTGGCGAGTGTGAGGTAGTGAAACATTTTATACACAAAATATTTTGTCCAGTTTTTTATCAAATAAACTGGACAAATTACTATCTTTGCAAAACATTATATTAGTATGAAAACAACTGATTCAATTGCAAATAAGATAGACAGACTTCCCAATGGATATGTATTCACATATGCATACTTTGTAAATGAGGTAAACAATAAAGAAGCCGTTGTAAAAGCACTGAACCGCATGGTGGCAGCAGGTAAATTGAGTAAACTTTCAAAAGGCAAATATTACAAGTCTGAGAAAACCGTATTTGGCGAATTACAACCCACTCAACGAGAGATTGTGAAAGACCTACTGGAAGTTGAACGTAAAATTGTTGGGTATTTAACGGGTTACAGCATATACAACCAACTTGGTTTAACTACACAAGTGAGCAATACCATAGAGATTGGAAAAAATGAAATTCGCCCAAATTTCAAAAGAGGAAAATACAATATTTCATTTGTCAAACAAAAAAACACGATTACAAAAGACACTGTTCCATTATTGCAAATACTGGATGCAATTCGGAATATAAGAAAAATTCCTGACATTGGCATATCATCTGCTTGCCTGCGATTTAAAGCCATTCTAAAAGAGTTAACAGAAAATGACAGAAGGACTTTGGTACGCTTATCACAAAAATATCCACCAGCAACAAGAGCATTATTAGGAGCAATTTTTGAAGAAATTGGCGACAATTCGTTTTCTGATTTATTACAGAAATCGTTAAACCCAATTACTAAATATAAACTATCGGGAGCGAACAAAGCATTATCGACAACCGAAAAATGGAATATCGTATGAACTTGCACGAAAACAAACAATTATTTAGCCAAGCAGTACGCTTTACATCAGACCAAGTTGGTATCCCTGCCATTTATATTGAAAAAGATTATTGGGTAACTTATGCTTTACACACAATAGCTCACAATCCAGTTGGTAGTGAAACAGTTTTTAAAGGAGGAACTGCTTTGTCGAAATGTTTTAATTTGATTCAAAGATTTTCGGAAGATATTGATTTGGTTGTTTTGAGACGAGAAGGTGAAACAAACAGTCTACTGACAACGAAAATACGAAAAATCAGCAAAGTAGTTTCAAATGTACTGCCCGAAGTTGAAATCGCAGAAGTCACTCAGAAAATGGGAATGAACCGTAAAACGGCACACACATATTCAAAAAAATTTCAAGGTGACTATGGACAAGTTAGAGATGTAATTATTGTTGAAGCTACTTGGTTGGGTTATTACGAACCCTATACGACTAAAACCGTTCGTTCATTTATCTTTGACATGATGGAAAAAACCGGTCAATTAGAATTAGCGAAAGAATATGATTTGCTACCCTTTGAATTTAAGGTTCTAGCTCCCGAACGGACAATCTGTGAAAAGATTATGAGTTTAGTCAGATTTTCACACTCAGAAAATCCAATAGAGGACTTGACAAAAAAGATTAGACATACTTATGACTTATATTTATTATTGGAAAACAAGGACTTATTAGCATTCTTTAAATCCAACGACTTTGAAGAAATGCTGCTGAAAGTTGCAAGCGATGATGTGACTAGTTTTAAGAACAACAATAAATGGCTTCAACACCATCCATCAGAAGCGAAAATATTTGCCGAATTAGAAACTGTTTGGGACACATTAAAAGGGACTTATAATGGTGACTTTAAGAAATTACTGTATGGAGACATCCCAAAACCAGACGATATACTGAAAACTCTAAATGTGATTAAAGAACGTTTATCGACAATTTACTGGACAATAAAAATTGAAGTAAGTGAATGATAAACAAAAAATGCGACCCCGACCCGCAAGGTCGTTAAGCGGCAAGGATAAAAAAAAACAGATGCGGAGACTAAATTGGATATTCACATTAAATATGCGGAGAATAATTTGTTTATTTACCGCAAAAAAGATATTCGAATGTCAAAGAAGTACAAAATACGAACTTAAAATGAAAGACTAGCAACCAAATGCACATAGTCTCTTTCCATCTAATTGTTATTGATTACTAAAAAACAACAAAAAACAAAACCACACATTGAATTTGTGTCAAATATATTTTTAATTACGTTTTTATTGTAAATAATATAGTAATTTTGACACCCAATTAAAAAAATAAGCAACAGAAAAAAAGAATGAGACAACATCACAAAGTTCCTTTTGGAATTATGGGTCTGTTTATGGCCATTGGAATTGTATTCGGAGATATTGGTACTTCTCCATTGTATGTAATGAAAGCAATTTTGAACGGATTGCCTGCCGATCAGGTGACAAATCCTGACTATATCATTGGTGCAATATCTTGTATTATATGGACATTAACTTTGCAAACTACATTCAAATATGTGTTGGTTACCCTCAAAGCCGATAACCGTGGCGAGGGTGGTATCTTGTCACTTTTTGCATTGATACGTAAAAATTACCGATGGGCATACATGATTGCCGCCACTGGTGCTGCTACTTTATTGGCCGATGGTATTATTACACCAGCCATTACCGTAGTATCTGCCGTAGAAGGGCTGCATGAATTGGCACCATCTGTGCATGTTATCTCTGTATCCATAGTGATTATTGTTTCATTATTTCTGGCACAATCTCTAGGTACTGCCAAATTGGGTAAATCTTTTGGAGTCATTATGTTTCTGTGGTTTGCCATGATTGGAATTCTTGGAGTTATCGCAATGATAGATTACCTTCCAATTTTAAAAGCATTTAATCCAATATACGCTGTAAAATTACTAAGTACCACACCTAGTGCATTGATTATTCTTGGTGCGGTATTTCTATGTACAACGGGTGCGGAGGCATTGTATTCTGATTTAGGTCACTGCGGATTGCACAACATCCGCATTTCGTGGATTTTTGTCAAAGTTACACTCATTCTCAACTATCTAGGTCAAGGAGCGTGGATAGTGAGTCATCCGCAACAAATTGTAACTGATGTAAATCCGTTTTTTACCATCATGCCCGATTGGTTTTCGTATATTGGTGTGGCAATGGCTACATTGGCAGCAATTATTGCCAGTCAGGCCTTAATCAGTGGCTCATACACCATCATCAGCGAGGCCATTTCGTTGGATTTGTGGCCAAATATCAAAATCAAATATCCTACCGAAATTAAAGGTCAAATGTACATCCCAGGCATTAATTATGCTTTAATGGTATTATGCGTATTGATGGTGCTTGCTTTTCAAACCTCTACAAATATGGAGGCGGCATACGGTTTATCCATCACCATCACCATGATGATGACAACCATTTTGCTCTTCATTTATTTGCAACACCTAAAAAAACCATTAATAATGAGTATTCCATTGGCGGGTTTTTTCCTTATTATTGAAGGTGTGTTTTTCTCGGCCAACGTGATAAAATTTGCTCACGGTGGATATGCCACCATTATTATCGCTGGATTTTTATTGGCCATTATGCTCTTTTGGTACAATGGTAGGAGAATAAAAAACCGTGCCGCAACATACGAACCCATTCAGCCTGTTATTGATACGCTCAATAAAATTTGTTTGGACGAAACAATCCCCAAATTTGCCACCCACTTGGTATACGTAACGCGTGCAAAATACCAAAACGAAATGGAGAGTAAGGTGATTTACTCATTGCTTAAAAAACAACCCAAAAGAGCCGACACCTACTGGTTTGTATATCTTCACAGAAGTGACGATCCTTATCATTTTAAATACAGGGTTAAAACATTTACTGAACAAAAGATTTTCCGATTGGATATTTATTCTGGGTTTAAGCAAGGTGTACACATGGATGATTTCATTCACCTAATTTGTAAAGAGCTGGAAGAGAGTGGAAAAGTTGATTTATCGAGCAGATACCCATCTCTTAAAGAGTTAAACATTGAGGGTGACTTCAGATTTGTAGTAGTGGAGCGCATTTTCAGGAATCTGGATTTGACGCCGTTAAAACAAATGGTACTTTCTACTTATTACATGATTAAAAAGTTCACAACATCGGATACACAGATTCTTGATTTGGATCCTTCGGTAGTGACTTTGGAATATGTACCAATGAAAAAAAATAGTTGCAAAAAAATTGGCTTAACAAATAATGAAGCTGCAAAATAAAAATAAACGAGTCATCTAAATATAATTAGATGACTCGTTTATTTTTGTTGATATGCTTACTACTGTTTTATCGAAAGTAGTTTGCCTTTTTCACCCATAAAAAATGCGATTAGTACCACATCTTTCTTTCCCTCATTTTTACCATTGTGCAGTACATCTATCACTTCGGCAAAAGTTGAACCTGCGGGATAGTTGCTTGGCTTCTTATTTTGTAATTCTACAATTAATGTTCCCTCTTGAACAAAAGCAAAAACAGGAAAAAGATGTTTGTGCCATCCGGTGGATTTACCTGGAGGAATGGTCACTTTGAGAATAGTAACTTCATTATTTTTTGATTGTGGAAACCGAATTACCTGACCAATAGAGTTAGTATCAGTTTGTAACATCTTCTCAATCAATACTTCTTTGTTGTATTCGGCATTTACAACTACCGAACAGGAAAACAATAAACAAAACAGCAACTTTTTCATTACAATAGGTCGTTACAAATTTATTTAAACTATTGAATTTTAATCATATATCATAATAAAATCCAACAAATTACACTTTTTCAAAAATTTCTAAAATTAAACGCAAAGTCACAAAATCGCTAAGACTCAAAAGATACAAATTCTACTTGGCGACTTAGTGCCTTATCGTCGTAGTGTTCAAAAAAAAACGACATTATTTACTGCACACAACTTATATCATGCGAAATTACATATTTAATTTTAAACCCACAAAGACCGAGCGTGGCAGCGATGGACCATACACATAACCAGCATCTCTATCTTCGCCTTTGTCAAAATCTGATTGATAGCTATTTAATATATTCTGCACACCTGCATTTAATTGTAATTTTGTTCCCTCGCTTATTGCAAAATCATAGGAGCACCTAATATTAGCATCCAAAAACTGAGGTGTTTTCACCACCACATCCTCTGCCACATATCCCGCATAATGTTGTACATACATTGAACCTGTGTAAGTACCTGTTAACGAAATGCTAAACTCTTTTACAGGCAAATAACTAAAAGTAAAATAGCTATACGTGTTTGGTGTTCTAAACATATTTATTTGAGGCAATAAATTGGGATTGTCGCTCCAAATTTGTCCCTCTTTGTATTGGCTTTGTTGCAATGTAGCTCCAGTTTGGAATTGCACTTTTTTGCTAGCCATTATTTTGGCTTCAACATTTACTCCCTTTACCACTGCACCTAATCCATTTTTTCGTATCAATGTTGTATTAACATCTGTGGGATTTTCTTTTGGCAACTTTTGAAGTATGAATACATTGTTTAAATCGGTGTAAAAGCCCTCAATCAACAAATTGGTTTGTACAGTTCCAAAGGTTTTGTAAAAATCTCCCGAAAAACTGTAACTATTGGAACGCTCAGTTTTTAGGTTTGGGTCTAATTTAATAATTTGCACCTCACCTGCCACTGCCGTTATGTGCAAATCCTCGTCGAATGCCTGCGGAGCGCGAAATCCGCTACCATAACTAGCTCTAAAATTTACAAATTCGCTCGGATTGTACCTCAAGTTCAGCCTTGGACTTGCAATAACGTGATTGATCAAATTGTGCTTGTCCAACCTGCCTCCTAATAGAATACTCCAATATTTATTTTTCCATTCATTCTGAAAATAAGCACTATATGTATAAACAGTTTGGTGAATAATCCTGTTGTAACCACTTTGGCTATCTGTCATGGCGTTGTAATTATATTCCGAACCAATGGTTAAATCTGCTGGCATAAAAAGCAATTTATCCATAGCGTACATATATTGTAAACCTGTTACTGCGGATAAATCTTTGGTAGTTCCATAAGCATTTAAGTTCTTTTTGGCACCATAATAACTTTTACGATCAATACTTTGGGATGAAGCAAAAACATTTAAACGATTTTTGTAATCATCACTAAATATATCCAATTTAACACCTCCACTATTAATATTGTGATCCGTAAATTCTGTAATATCTGCTTGGTGGGCTGGCAAATCCAATTTATTACCGCCACGTCTGTACTCTCCTAAGTTGTGATACTCGGCAGATAATTTACTGTTGTTGTTCATTTTATAAAACGACCTCAAACCCATACTTAAAGATTTGAGTACTCCAATTTCGGTAAACCCGTCACCATCGGCATCAAACGGACTACGTTGACGCGACGAAGTGTACATGGTTACGCCTGTTTTTTTATCGTTAGAAACCATGGCGGTATTGAGCGATGTATTGTAATCTGGATTTGCTCCGCCTATATATGTTGTTTGATTAGAGGCTGTTAACGAATTACTCATCGGTTCTTTGGTGATAATATTGATGGTACCTGCTATGGCATTTGAGCCAAACAACGCAGAACCACCACCTCTCACCACTTCTACTCGCTCAATCATATTGGTAGGTATTTGCTCAATGCCATACACTCCCGCCAAAGCACTGAAAATTGGTCTACTATCAATCAGAATTTGTGAGTACTGACCATCAAGTCCATTTATACGCACTTGCTGAAACCCGCAGTTCTGGCAATTGGTTTCCACCCGCAAGCCCGATTGAAAACTCAAACCTTGCGCTAAACAAACCGAGCTGGTGGTTTCAAAAAGTTTAGGAGTAATAATGTTCACAATACTTGAAGCTTCACGACGTGTTGTTTCATTTCTATTGCTACTCACTACCACTTCGTTTAATTGCACCAAATCTTCGGATAGTTCAAAGTTTATTTCCACAGGACTACCTTTGGTTACAACAATCTCCTTTTCTTGCGGAGTATATCCAACACCCTTAACCACAAGCGTTTGTTTACCCTCAGGAACTTTTCCTATTATAAAATGCCCTGTGGCATCGGTAGTTGTACCTATAGTAGTACCTTTTACCATGATAGCTATAAATGGTAAATGTTCCATATTTTTAGAACTTACCACGTGACCATATATGTTAGCTTCTACGCCATACACATTTATTATAAATGCACATAGCAATATTGTCAAAATTGTTTTCATTTGTAATTTGTATTGTTATTTTTTTGTCGACACACACATGCACCCGTTCACTACCATTCACACTTCTTTGGGAAGTTGAACAACAGAGATTTTTGTATCAATGATAATAACCGTTCAATTATTAATCATTGCTCGAGCAGATGTGGATAATTTTGGGGGAATCTGAACAGAAATAAATTTGGTGATGCACAATTTAGCAAGCGGGCGGAGCTCGGGCTGGAAGTTTGGTGTAAAAATTCGTGAAGGTTTTAGTAGAAAAACACTTGTAATAAAATTGACTTATAACAAGGTTTGGGGATTGATATGGATTGACAATAATTAAGCTTTTGGAGTCAAATTTATTTAACCCATCAATAATATCGTAGGCAGAATGCGGATGTGTATGTTTGCTTTGTGGGTTTGTTTCATTTGTATTGCAAAAATGAGAGTGCGCTACCACCTTACCATTGATTAAATGGACATGATAGAACAATGTTTTACCACTATAATATCCTATGAATAGGAACAATAGTGATATCTTCAAAATCTTTGGTATAAATTGAAATAATCTCATATTGCAAAAATACGTTTTTATTTTGCTTTATCAATACCCTAATTAGGGGATATTTTTTTGATTTGAAATAATTCAATTTTTACTCCTCACAAAAAAACAAATGCGGCAGTCCAATAATTGAACTGCCGCATTTGTTTTTTTCAACAATACTATTGTTGTGATTTAGCGTGTTTCATTTTTCTTTTGTTCATTGTAGAATCATTGCTAACAGCACCTTTATTATTAAAATGATTCATCTTCAGTTGCATCTCTGTTCTTTTTAGAACTAATTTCTCGTACTTTTCTTTACCAATAATTTTTTCTAGTTCTGCGTCTTGGGCTTTTTTGTAAGCTTCAATTTTTGCCATTTCGGCAGTTCTAATTTTTTCTCTTTCTGCTTGCTCTTTTTCTCGCTGAGCATCTTGTTTCTCAAAAAGTGCTTTCACTTTTGCCTTTTCGGCATCGGTTAATCCTAATTCCTTCACCAATAAAAGTGTGCGTTGCTCAGCAGTAAGCGGCTTGTGTTTCATGCCCGCCATTGCATGTTTCGGACCTTTCATTTGTGGCGTAAAGTTCTCATCCTGCGCATTCAAAGCGATTGTAATTGCGCCAATCATTAACATTGACAATAAAGCTAGCTTTTTCATAATTTCTTTTCTTTAAATTAGTAGAATAAATTTTATTTGTAAAGTGTTAGACCAGCGGTTCATTGAAAAGTTTAATTCACCATCAAATATTTTTTTCAAACTATTATTGTAACTACTCCACACTTCAAACTTACTTGAAATTGTAGGATTTTCAATTAGATATACCGAATTGAAAATCACTATCCTAAACAACAAAAAACAATTTGTTTATTGCTGAGTAGAAATCTATTTTTTGAGAAGTAATTCGTCTATCGCCTTTTTGTAATCCTCTTTGGATCTAGCACCTTGCGACATGGTTGGCTTTTCTGTTAACGGACAAAAAATGAGCGTAGGTATGCTTCTAATACCAAATGCACCTGCCACTTCTGGTTCTTGCTCTGTATCAACTTTGTAAATATACAATCTACCCTCGTACTCTTTTGCCAACTCCTCCATAATTGGTGCTATCATTTTGCACGGCCCGCACCAAGTGGTATAAAAATCAATGATACAAGGCTTATCACCAAGGTATTTCCACTCTTTCGGATTTGTTTCAAAATTGGCCACTTTTGCCAAAAACATCGCTTTTGTAAGATGTATGGTATTTGTTTTCTTTGGCTCATCCTTTTTATAGGGTATCATTGCCGTTTTACTTGTATTTTGTGCACTTGCAGTGGTTAAATTACAGCCTACAGCTATCATAATCAATGCTGTAAAAGTTTTAATTTTTATCATAGTAGTATTAGTATTTTGTTAATAG
>Ga0247844_1006634_pt1 | contig 13760 bp, 11 predicted proteins | sample LaCtaG_FD_192421 | JGI IMG/M metagenome (GOLD analysis project Ga0247844, IMG submission 192421) | Freshwater microbial communities from meromictic Lake La Cruz, Castile-La Mancha, Spain - LaCruzMarch201714.5m_1 | ecosystem: Environmental > Aquatic > Freshwater > Lake | place: Spain: Castile-La... | reverse complement strand
GAGGCTCGATGAGGCGGTTGGAAACCATGAGCTGGGCTGTGGAAATGGCGCTGGGGTTCATGCCGAGGGCTTCGAGCATGGGAGTGAAACGCAGCTCCTCCCAAGCTTTGAGGGCGACGAGTTCGGGACCGAGTTCCACGACATCGGTGGTCTCAATGGAGTCGAGAATAACGCCATCCACAGTGGTTTGGGGAACGGACTTGGCGGCGTGAGAGCGGCCGGCGAGCTGAACGATGCGATCCGCCCAGGATGATGCTTCCGGGGAAAGCGAGGAGTCAAAAAAATCGCCCCCTCCATAGATGCGGCGCTCGACCGCGCTGGCAATGAGAGATTTTTCGGCCTCTGGGAGTTTGGCATCGCCGAGGGAAACGATGACGCGCTGACGAGGCAAACCATCACTATTGCGATAGGATTGAACGAGTTGAACGAGCTGAGAGCCCTTTATAGATTTAGTCCTAAAATGCATGAGCGCAATGAGTAACGAAGAAAAGAAGCAAAGTCAAGAAAAATATTATATTTATAGGCACTACAAATGAGGCTAAAAAAACACATTCGTTGATTACCAACGGTTTATAAAGGTCACGATTCGAAAAAAAGACAATTCTCGGCTATTTTCCGGAGATGATTGAGAAACTTGGGTTAGCAAATTCTGTGTGGAGCTGCGCGATGCCGTCGGCAACGAGTATTTTCATTTAGCGGGTCGCGAGATCGACCATGCGCGCGGTCATGACTGCGGCCTGGAAACGCCGTCGAGGGGAGTGAATTGGTTCACATATTTCTTGCCAGTAAAAACTCCACCAGCGCCATCCTCGCGCAACTATCCAAGGACAAAGAGGTGCGTTGCCTATCCGCTTGTTGATTGTCTCGAAAGAAAGCCTCGAAAGTCTTGATAAAATTGGCAGCGGTTGGCAGCGGGATATGGAGTGGCGATGAAATTGAAAGAACCCGCTGCCAATTCGCTGCCAAGATTCACCTCAAAATGGTGTTTTTTGTGCTTCAGGGTGCAATTCAATGCAATTATGCCAAAGGTCCGCTTGGCTAGTGTTTAAGCACCTCAACGAGTGTTGTAGGTGGTGCGCGATACTGGGTTTGAACCAGTGACCCCCTCCGTGTCAGGGAGGTGCTCTACCACTGAGCTAACCGCGCGGTTGTCGAAGCTACGTTCGAACAGGGAGGAGGTAACATAGCTTGGCAATTGAGTTTTTCAATCGGTTTTTTTGAAGATCGGTAAATTTCCAAGATTCGTGGCGTTGGCTGGAAGGTTCATGGAACGGGACGCGCGCTGAGGATGTGTTTAAGGGCTTTTGCCGGGATGAGGTAGCCGACTCCACGGCGGTCTGCACGTTGCCGAGGGTGTTGTTGCGCGGGCACCTTGAGCCGCTTGGGCTACTTGTCGCGCAATGCAGCATCGCAGAAGCGTCTGGAGATCGCTTCGTGCTCCACATCGTATTGAGCCTCCCGCTGGGGGGGCATCGGTGCGATTTTGAAAAGGCCTCTTTGTTGTTAGGCCAGTGAGAGTATTTTGAACTGTTTGGGCTCTTGGTGTGACAGAGGCGGATGAGCTGGTTTTTATCCCTTTGGTTGGGAGAGTGCTTGTTAGTTTGAGCGTGCGTTGAAGAGCCAGCGCACGCGGATGTCGGGGGCGTCGTCGCGAGGACTGGCGTCGTAGTCGGCCAAGGCGATACTGAGGAGATTTCCGTATTCCATTTTCAATGATCTCGAGGCAATGACGAAGCGTGAAAAGACGGCCATAGTTTCAGCTCCAGCGTTGTGTCGGTTTACCACGCCGGTGAGTTCGAGGATGAGGGCTGTGAGAGCCAGAGAGCGCGAATTTACGCTCTCGGCAAGGGCGCCGCGCTCGTTTTCGTCGCGCAGGCTGGGAAGGCTCAAGCGCTGGGCATCGCTCCCCAAGCCCATAAACTGAGCCGTGTTGGTTTTGTCTGAGAAGTAGCCGGTGGCATGGGCTTGCTGCTCCATGTGGATCAAGGTGGCGAGGACGCCGCTCCAGTGCTCGGAGGGGTTGGTTTGTTTAGCCAAGGCAATGAGTTCTTTGAGAGCCATGCCTGTCTCCACGGCCGAGCTCGCGAGTTGGTCCAGTCGGAAGGTATAGGCGGAAAATGCATCGGCGTAGTCGCGAGCTTTGAGTTTTTTCCCGGACGACATCACCTCTCGTGTGGCGGCATCCGTTGTCTGCGGACGGGTGCGGGCCTGTTTGCGAGCGAGCTGCGAGAGACTGTTTTTGTCGATGTGGCTGATGCATTCGGCGGCATACCCTTCGAGCCATCGCATCATTTTTCCGCTTGCCAAGGCATTTTGGGAGAGGCTTGAAATCGCGTGGGCATGAGGGGAGGGGATGGCTGTCTCCGAGTGGATTCGCCGAATGCGTTCGCTGAACTCGTCGGCGGAAGGCGGCGCGATCACTACCAGTCTGTCGTTGAAGCGGAAGAGCAGCTCGTCGGGCACGATTTTCTGACCTCGCACGGCTGTTTCGTAAGCGGACGAGTCATCGGCTGCGGAGAACCCATGGGTAAAGCCAATGGGGGTGCGGGCGTGGTTCCACTCGTCCTGAAAAGCTGCTGCTCCAATGATGAGGAATTTGTTGCGCAACTTGTCGGAGAGCCCCTTGAAGCCCATGGAATCAAGGCGGTCGTCGAGGTCGAGGAGGGCGAGGATTTCGGAGAGCACGGATGCGGTCCAGGCGCTTTCCGCTGCGTGGTTGCTGTTGAGTTTATTAACCTCATCGATGAAGAGGATGCCCTCGTCGTGTGTGTGCACGAAATCCGCGAGTTGCTCCATGGTGACCTGCGAGTCGCATCTCGCGCCGCGCACGATCCAGTTCTGCAGGTTTACGGCAAACACAGGGCGGACGAGCGAGTTGGCGAGCCGGTTAACCAAAAATGTCTTTCCGCAGCCGGAGGGGCCGATGATCAGAGGATGCGGGCGGGTTGCGATGCCTGCAATCTCATGAAGACCGACCTGCTGCATTCGTGCGAAATGGTGGAGCCGGTCCATGGCCTGATGCTGTGATTTTGTGAGAGGGGAGCCGGCAGTGGCGTTCCGGCGTGGCGCTGAGAGGATGTCGCTGATCATTCAAGTCTAAACGTCGGCTCCCGGAGTTTTTTCAACGATTGATGATTTATTTTCTCGGGGACCCTGAACGGCTTTGAATGGGAGTAGGAAGACGCTCTGAGGCTGGTCTTGATGAGCGCCTGGCACGCGTTACCCATGCGGTCCCTGGGTTTAGGGTTTGAAAAGTGCGCGGATGACCTCCAGTGGCACGCAATCTTTGAAAATCATCTGCACCTCGGAGCCGTGCGTATCTTTTTCTTGTGAATTCTCCGCGTTCTCGGAGTAGGCGGTGAGTGTGCTGGAGACCATGCCGACGACTTCGCCGCGGGCATTGAGGACGGGACCGCCGGAGCTGCCCGCTGCGAAGTCGGCGGTGACACTCATCCATGTGGATGTGTCGCCCTGTGCGTTTTTTTCGCGATGGAATCGGGAAATCTTGCCTGTGGTGAGACAGTAGAAGCGACCCATCGGATGGCTGATGATCGTGACATCCTCTCCAGGCGATGCTGTGCGGGCGATGGGGAGGCAATGAAGCGTCTTGCCGCCGGTATCGATGCGGAAGACGGTGGCGTCGCCGTTTGTGTTGGAGGCTAGGATTTCCTGAATGGCAAAAACTTCACCGTCTTGTGTCATCACGCCCACTCGGTCGGTGGAGTCGGGCTGGAAAACATGCGCATTCGTCACGATGAGGCCGGTCGGCGAAACGATCCAGCCGCTGGCAAACCCGTCCTGGTGCCAGTCATCGCACTTGTCGCATTTGTAGACCGAGCCGATGGCCACCACGGCGGGCGCGCAGCGGCGATAGAGGCTTTCCTCCCCGCTTTGCCCGGCCGGAGGGGGCGCGTATTTGGGGAGCGCGATTCGGTCGCCGTGGCAACGCACGGTGGCTTGGTGGGCTGCGCGGCTGCTCAGCGATTTTCCCCTCGCTGCGATGCGGCTGAGTTTCTGCTCAAAGTTCGCGGAGAGCGCCTCGTCGTCGATGATGATGGTTCCCTCCGCTTGCAGCGATGCTGCAAGGGCCAAGAGAAAAAAAGTGGCTGCGCGAAGCGGGTTGGACATCACAGAAAAAATAAAGCCTCCGCCTGTGCGGCGCAACAATGGTGAGTGGCCAAGGCGATCACGATACCACTCCCTCCTGTGCCTGACGGTCGCTCACATTTAAGCGGCATGGCGCATCTCCGACGAGCCTCTGTGCTGTGCAAAGTAAAGCCAGAGCACACAGCTGCCAAGCAAGAGCCCGGCTACGAGAAGCGTCTCGGGCTCGGGGACGGTGCTGATTTCTCCGTTGTAATGAATAAAGGCATTGCCAATGAAGTTCTCCCCGAAGTCGCTGTAGAAAGAAATCTGCGAGAGCTGCGTGGAGCTCAGTCCGTTGCTGTCCGATCCAAAATAAATTCGGCAGGCATCCGATCCTTCCCAATTCCAGATCGAGAGGCTGGTGCCTTCTCCCCACCCGCCGATCAGGTGGCTATTGTCAAAATACAATGTATTGGTGCCGCTGAGTGCTTCGAGGTTGATCACCGAGTGGCCGGTAAGGGTGAGTGCGCCGATATTTTCTGTGATATTGCCGCCCGAGAGGCCCAGCGTGCCGTTGCCCATGGAAAATGCCGCGTCGTCATTGATAGCGTGGCTCGCTGTGATCAGGAGCGATCCGCCTTCCACATGCACCCCCGTGGTTGCGCCCAGAGCATTTGCTGCGCTCGCGCGGAGTATGCCAGAGTTTATTGCCGTCGATCCCGTGTAGGTATTGGCACTACCCAGTATCAGTGTGCCATTGCCGGTCTTGGTCAGAGCATAATTCCCTCCAACAAGCGTCGCGATATCCAGCGTGGCGGCGGCGTTGACCACGTTGATATTTCCCGTCGCTCCCAATCTGATGTGGAGCTCCCCGTTGCCACTGCCTACGTCCTGAGAGAAGGTGAGGGAATTCGTCGTGGCGTTCGTTCCCATCACGATAAGGTCTCCGGTAGTGCCACCGGCCGCGATGGCCGCCGAAAACCCCGCCGCGCCGGTGAGTGTGAGGCTTCTGATTGTTCCATTGCTTTTGAGCGAGATGTTCGAAGAGGTGGCATTGTCCCAGATAAGGTTGCCGAAGACGAGGGCCCCTGTTGACTGGATCGAGGCATTGCCGGTGGTAAAAAGCACCTCATCGCTCCCGCTTGGATTTCCCTGGGGCAACCAGCTTTTGATGTTATCCAAATCTCCATTGCCGATGTAAGTCACGGTTGCCGCCTCCGCCATGGTTGCCATGGCACTGAATGCCGCGGCTCCCGCGCAAGTTCTCAGCCTGCGGGCCAGTTGGCCCAATGATATTTTCATGGCCGGCAACCTTCGCCAGCCGCCCGCTTCCCGCCATGGGGTGGGCATCTGATAATCTCCGGGGTTTTGACCCCAAGCAGATTCCCCGGGCCTCCCCACTTGGCGCGGACTGTCTTGAAAAGATGCGGCTGTCCGTGAGGCAACCACCGCTCGGCTACTGGAGGCCCTCGCTATTTTTAAAGGCGATCTTTACGTCGCTCCTCGCATCCTTACCCGCCAATCCGTGGTTGGGAGACAGGCCGGGGGCGCACCGGTGAAGCCGCATGGGGGCGCAGCGCTTGCGGGAGCTTCCCCGTAAAGAGCCTGAGCCGGCGCGCCGTGCCGGGTGGGCGGAGAAGGGGCCGTATTCATCCCTTTGTTTTTTTCCAAAGAAAAAGGCGGATTCAAGAGTCTAAATAATCTCGAATCCGCCCGGGCCTCGGAGTGAGGTCAGAGAACTTCTCGCCTGCGGCTAGTGCGTTGGTCCCGTGTAAAACGGTTGGGGCGCGTAGTATTGCTGGGTTGGCATCGGTTGGGCGATGGGCATTGGTGCCGGCTGCTGGGCAGGGGCATTGAGCTTCATCCATTCCGCTTCCACCAAGTCTTCAAAAAGCTGCGACACCGAGCGACGGCGTTTCTGGGAGAGCTTTTCCGCATAATCGCGAATTTCCGGGTGGATGGTGAGATTCAGTTTTCCGCGTAGTTTGCGGTCTGGATTGAATGGTTGCGGCATAATTTATGTGAGGTGTGAGGTTGTCGATGACTCAATCTGAGTCAGGAGTTTGGTTTTTTTTCAGTTATGATGAACAAAATCCATCACGACTATGGCGTATAATGGGGTCTTGAGTTCCCGTCAACCAGCGGGAGTGGTTTTCCTGTGAATCCGCAAATAATTGTGCCAATCCGCAGAAAAACACAGGCCCTGCTAGGACTTGCTCCGCAGATCAAGTGAAGGCGTTCTCGATTTCTCAAGAAGTTCTTTGAGCCTCTCATACGCTGTGCGGCCCAGTGGCAACTCGGCTTGGGAGTGTTGGAAAGTGAGCATTGCGCCGGTGCCTTGAGGCCTGAGGAAATTGATTTGGTCGATTCGGAGGAGCGTGGAGCGGTCCAGGCGCTCGAAGGGAAGGCCCTCCAGAAGTTTCTCCCATTCGCGCAGGCGGCGGTGGTCGGGGTAGTCGCGCGAACCGCAGAAGACACGCGAGTAGTTGCTCTCCGCGGTAATGGCAAAAATGGTCTCCAGAGCCAGAAAGTAGCGGGCCGAGCCGCTACGGTGTATCGGAACGCGTGTGAGCGAGCGGGTTTCGTTGCCACGGGCTATTGCCGCGCGGTGCAGGGCGCGGAGCAGACGGTCCTCGGTGATCGGCTTCGTTATATAATCCACCGCATCGGCATCGAAGGCCTGCCCGCCGTAGTCATTGTGCACCGTGCTGAGGACGACTGGCGGCAATTTGAAGTCGGCCTCCAGCAAGTCGAAGCCATTCTCCCTGCCAAGTTCGACGTCGAGAAAAACGACATCCAGTTCCTCGTTAGCCAGCAACCTCCGCGCCTCGGTGAGATTCGCCGCCTCCCCTGCGACCTTGATGCCGGAGAGGCTCTCAAGCATGCCCCGCAGGGCATCACGGTCGGCTTTATTGTCATCAACGATCAGTGCGCGCATGGAGTCGGGTCGGCATCCGCCGGAACGTTTGTCAATGCCGGGAGCGTTATCTTGAAGCGAAGCCCGCGCGGTTCAACCGGCTCAACTTGCATCACGCCACCAAGCAAACGGGTGTTTTCCCTTACGATGGCCAAGCCCAGTCCAATGCCACGATCAAAAGCGGGGCTGCCCACTTCGCTTTGAGAATACTCCTCAAAGAGGCTCTCCAGACGAGAGGGTTCTATGCCGGGCCCTTCGTCGGCGACCACTAATTCGAGCCCGCTAGGGGATTCGCCGATCGAGATGGTGACCACGCCTTCCGGTCGGTCCGAGAATTTCACTGCGTTGTGGGCGAGGTTGAGCAGAATTTGCGTCAGCCTCACCGGGTCGGTTGTGAACCGCACATTGTCATCCTCCGGGAGCTTCCACTCGAGACGCACGCCGTGTGTCGCCGCGAGGGGCGCGAGAATGCTGGAGACATCCTCCACCCAGTCGCCCAAGTAGAAGAACTCGGGGCGCAGTGGAGTGTAACCCGATTCGATGGCGGAGATATCGAGCAGGTTGGTGAGGATGAGATTGAGATACTGGCCGCCTGCGCGAACGCTTTGAAGATGTTCGCCGAAGGTTGCCGACAGTTCGTGCTTTTCGCTCTCCTTGAGCATCGAGCGGGAGAGCGCCACAAGCGTGCTGAGCGGCGTGCGGATTTCGTGGCTGATGCTGGCAAGGAAGCGGCTCTTGGCCTTGGTGGCCCGTTCCGCCATGTCACGAAGCCGCTGCTCGGACTTCAAGGCCTCCGCCAAGGCCTGCTCGGCGGACTTTCGCGCCGTGATGTCTGTGAGCACACCCTCCCAGATCATTGCGCCATCGGAGGATTCCCTCGGGTTCGACTCGACCGTTACCCATTTGAGCGCGCCGTCCACGATGATTCGCCCCTCCCAACGAAAGGGTTCAAGCGTGGCGAAAACCTCAGCGGTCTGTGCAATGATCCCGGGCCTGTCCTCGGGATGCACCGCCCGGAAGGCCATCTCCTTGTCTGCAAGGACGGCCTCGCGGTCGATGCCGCAGATTTCGAGCATCCGCCGACTCAAAAAAGTGAAGCAGGGCGTGATGCCTAGGCCGGACTTCATCGCGAAGGTGCCCGCCGGCATGTTCTCCGTGAGTTCGTAGGCCACCTTCTCGAGTGTGAGACGGGCCGACTCGAGCTCCGCCGCCGCCCTTTTGCGCTCCGTGATATCCTTGTCGATCCCCGTGAGCTTGAGTGTGTGCCCCTTGGCGTCCCGCGTCACGATCGACAAGGACTTGACCGTCCGCACCTCCCCGTCGGGACGGATGATGCGAAACTCCAGGTCGCACCGTTCCTTCTTCCCGGCAAAAGCTTCCTTGACCTCCTCCATCTGAGTCGGCAGGTCGTCGGGGTGCACGTATTCCCTCCAGAGTTTTTTGACCTCCCCTGGCGGCACGCCGTAGATTTTTCGGATTTGCTCGTCATGCTCCTCCACCCCTGTCACGGCATCAAATTCCCAAAAACCCACATCTGCCGCCTCTGCGGCAAGACGCATGCGGGCGTTGGTTTTTTGAAGCGTCTGCTCAGAGAGCTTTCGTTTGGTGATGTCCTGCATCGCCACCACAACGATGTCGTCTATGATCGCCGATGTTAGAAAAATGTCGCGCACACTGCCGCTTTTTGTCGTGACGCGACACTCGGTCGCATCCAGCACCCCGTCTGCCTCTCGGGCGCGCCGTGTGGCTTTCTCCCACCACCCGAAGAGACTCGCGCGGTAGGCCTCATCAGGGTAGGCGCGCCTTGCCCACTCCATGATGTTCGGAATCTCCTCCGCCGTGTAGCCGAAAAAATCGGTATATTTGCGATTGATCAACACGTAGCCCTGCTCCTCCACCGGGTGGTCGGCCGGGAAGATTGCCACCGGCAGCGGCATGTTGTCCAAGATGCGCCGCAGGCGGGCTTCGTTGCGGCGCAATTGCTCCTCGGTGGTTTTCTGTTGCGTGATGTCGTAGTCGATTCCTGTAAACCGAAAGACCTCCCCATGTTCATCCCGCGTGATTGCCGAGAGCGAACGGATGTGGCGGATTCCGCCGTCGGGACGGACGATCCGGAACTCCTGAAGACACGTGTCCCGCCCCTCTGCGACGGCCGTGGCTTTGCTTTCCATCGCGGCAGCAAGATCCTCCGGGTGCACCAGGTTCTCCCACCTCACATCCGAGGGCATGCACGTGATGCCATAGATTTTCAGCATCCCTTCGTCCCACAGACTTTCTTTCTCCCGCACGTCCCTCTCCCAGATGCCCATGCTCGCGGCCGTCGTGGCGAGCCGCATGCGTGCATTGCTTAGGCGAAGCTCCTCCTTCGCTCTGAGGCGCTCGGTGATGTCGATGATCTGGACCAGCAGAACGCTTTCGACATCCAGCGGGTTCGCGCGTGTGAAAAAAACCTCCGCAAACACAGGGGTTTCATCCGTCCTCAGGAATTTCAATTCGACATGCACCGAGGAGGTTTTGCCTTTGAATAATTCGTCCAACGCCTTCGCGCAAACGGCCCGGCTATCCTCATGCAGCCAGTTTTCGAGAGGGGAACCTGCGAGGAGTTCGCCCGAAACCCGGAGGAAATGACAAAGGGCCGGATTCGCGCCCAACCAGATTCCATCGACTTCAAGCAAGCCATGGCCGATCACCGACACCACCGCCCACTCGGGAAGAATGCTCGTATGATTGATGCTGGATGTGATTTTCCTCTTCAAAAAAAAAGGCGTGGTTCGGCTGTGGCATGGAGAATGAGCTTGAGGCGGCGACCCCGTCGAGAAAAGCCGTCGCAAACCGTAAAACTCGAGGAACCCACCGCCCCTCGAGGGAGGGCGAGAAAGCGCCTGCAGGCGCTTCGTCTTCTACGGGAACATTGCCTTCCCATCGCCTGTTTGCTCCAGCTCGAGGTAGTGCGCGATCGTCTGGCCGATGTCCGCAAACGTCGTTCGGACCCCGAGGCTTTGCGGTGTGGGGAGGGATTTTCCGAAAAAGAGGACGGGCACCTGTTCGCGTGTGTGATCCGTGCCGGGCCAAGTGGGGTCGTTGCCGTGGTCGGCCGTGAGGCACAGCAGGTCGTCGTCGCGCAGGGCCGCCATCAGCGTGGGCAACCGCCCGTCGAATTCCTCCAGCGCCATCCCGTAGCCAGTCGCATCGCGTCGGTGCCCGAAGAGGGCGTCGAAATCCACAAAGTTTGTCATCACCAGCCCTCCATCCCCGCACCTCTCAAGAGCCGCAAGCGTTTCCCTCCAGAGCGAGGGGTGTCCGGAAGCGCGGACTTCCTCGGTGATTCCCGCATGCGCGTAGATATCGCCGATTTTTCCGATGCCAATCACATCACGACCGTCCCGGGAGACCCGCTCCAGCAGGGTCGGTGCGGGTGGCGGAACAGCATAATCATGGCGGTTGCCCGTTCGTTCGAACGGCCCCTCCGCAGGCCCTGTGAATGGCCGCGCAATGACGCGTCCCACCTTCCAGTCGCTTTCGTCAAGCACCGCGCGCACGACTTTGCAGAGATCATACAGGCGCTCGAGGCCAAAGGATTCCTCATGGCAGGCGATCTGAAAAACACTGTCCGCCGAGGTATAAAAAATCGGGAATCCCGTGCGCATGTGCTCCGCTCCGAGACCCGCCATGATCTCCGTGCCGGAGGCGTGGCAATTCCCGAGCGAGCCGGCATGGCCCCAGCGGTCGAAGATTTCCTTCAGCAGCGGCTGTGGAAAACAGTCGGGACGCTTCGGAAAATAGCTCCAGTCGAAGCGCACCGGCACACCAGCGATCTCCCAATGGCCGCTCGGGGTATCCTTGCCGGTGCTGATCGATTGCGCGCTGGCGTAGCTGCCGATGAGCGGTTGCCCGCCGTCAAGCCCTGCTGGGAAGGTGCCGTGGCACAGATTGTAGGCCTCCGCGAGGCCGAGTTGTTGGAGGTTCGGAAGAGCCAGTGCGCGCGCGGGAGTCACCGCCTGTCCACTCACAAATGCCCTCGCGATGTGGCCGAGCGTGTCCGCCCCCTCATCACACAACTCCTCGCCTCCGAATCTGGCCGCATCCGGAGCGGCCCCGATGCCGAAGGAGTCCATCACTATCAAAATGGCGCGTCGTTTTGTCATGGCGCCTTAGGAGATGGTTTCAATGATGGCTCCTGAGGCGGCGGGGGCCACCGGGCCGATGTGGATGTGCTCCAAGATCGTGCGTGCGGCTGCCTCGGCACGCGTGGAGTCCCCCGCGTGGACGATGGCGAGTGTCTGGCCGGGTTCGATTGTGTCGCCGAGGGCGGCTTGGAAGACGATGCCCACCGAGTGGTCGATCGTGTCCTCCACTCGGCTGCGTCCCCCGCCGAGGGCGACGACGGCGAGTCCGAGATCGCGTGTGTCCATTTCTGTGACGAATCCGCCGCGTTCCGACTTCACTGCACGTTCCACCGCGGCCGTTGCGAGGTGGCGCTCCGGATTTTCCACGAAATCGGCCGGGCCGCCGAGGCCATGCACCATGCGACCGAAAATTTCCGCCGCCCGGCCGCTGCCAAGCGCCTGTTCCAATTTGACGTGGGCATCCGGCAAGGATACCGCGAGGCCGCTTACAACGAGCATCTGGGCGCACAGGGCGAGAGTCACCCCGTGCAACCGCGCGTTGACGCGTTCGCCTCGCAGAAATGCCACGGCCTCGCGCACCTCCAACCCGTTGCCTGCCGAGCTGCCAAGGGGTTGGTTCATGTCTGTGATGAGCGCTGTGGTTGGCATGCCGGCTCCGTTTGCGACGTCCACCAGCCGCCGAGCCAGTGTGCGTGCGGCATCAAGCGTGTCCATGAACGCGCCGTTGCCACATTTCACATCCATCACCAGAAACCGCAAACCCGCAGCAAGCTTCTTGGAAAGAATCGAGGCGGTGATCATGTCAATCGATTCAACGGTCGCCGTGATATCCCGGATAGCGTAGATTTTCTTGTCCGCCGGCGCGAGGGCAGCCGTCTGCCCGATGATCGCTACCCCGCAGTCCCTCACGACTTTTCGGAACAAATCGCCCTCGGGCGCGACGGTATAGCCGGGGATGGACTCGAGTTTGTCGAGCGTGCCGCCCGTGTGGCCGAGACCACGGCCGGATATCATCGGCACGAACCCGCCGCAAGCCGCGACCAGAGGGCCAAGCACAAGGGAGACTAGGTCGCCCACACCGCCAGTGGAATGCTTGTCGACCACAGGTCCCGGCAGGTCGCCCCACGCCAGCGTATCGCCCGAGTCCCTCATGGCCATGGTGAGCGAGACGCATTCCTCGATTGTCATTCCTTTGAGCAGCGTTGCCATCGCGAACGCGGCAATCTGGCCCTCTCCCACAGTGCCGTCGACCACGCCACGGACGAATTGGCCGACCTCCCCGCGGGTCAAGGGCAGCCCGTCACGTTTCCTGCGAATCACTTCCTGAGGTAAAAACATAGCGTCTGCCAGCATTGAACTTCCGCTCTCAAATGCGAAGGAAAAACACAGGCACAATCGCTTTGACATATCGCTCTATGACGATACGTGTATAAAGTAAGAACATGAAATCCATCACGCCGTCCGAACTCAACACACTGCGCGAAGCCAATGCTTCGCTCCCCCTGCTCGACGTCCGCACTCCAGCGGAACACGAAAAAATCCACGTGCCCGGTGTGCATTTGTTGCCTGTGGACGACCTGGACGCCGGAGCATTGGCCGCCACAAACCGGTTTGCCAAGGACAAGCCTGTCTACATTCTTTGCCACTCTGGCTCGCGGGCCGAGCGTGCCGCCCGCATGCTGGAGAGCCAAGGCTACCGAGATTGCGTTGTCGTGCAGGGAGGCACATCCGCTTGGGCATCGCTGGGGTTGCCGGTCAACCGTGGCCAGCGCAACATCCTGCCGCTGGATCGTCAGGTGCGGCTTGTCGCAGGCTTCATGGCTCTCGCCGGCGCCCTCCTCGCTTGGTTCGTTGCTCCCGCCTTCATCATCCTCTCCGGGTTTGTGGGCCTCGGACTCATTGTGGCCGGGGCGACGGATTTCTGCCCCATGGCGATATTGCTTGCGAAAATGCCATGGAATCAAAGCTCGCGCGGCGTTTCCTGCTGCACTCCGGCGTGAAAATCCCGCTCCTCTAAATCGCGTAGCGGGCCGCTTGCGCTCTGGCGCGGCGGTTCATCCCGTCGCACATGAGCTTGCAGAGCTTCAAGACCAGAGGGTCGCAGATGGAATAATGCGCGCTTGTGCCGCGCTGCTCGCGCTTGAGGAAGCCCGCGTCGCGCAGCACGGCGAGTTGCTTGGAGACATTCGCCTGCGACAGCTCCAGCGATTCCACCAACTCGCCCACCGTGCGCGCACCGCTCTTCAACTCCTGGAGTATAGCCAACCGCGTCGGCTCCGAGAGTGCGCGGAATCGGGCGGCAATCTCCTGCAACGCATCGTGTGACTGGGTGTCGGGCATGCCGTAAAGATCGCCACATGGCGATAAAAGACAATTCCAAATACCGGGCGAAACGTCTGCCGGTGCTTTCTGTTGGCGGGTAGGGACGCGCGTGCCGACGGGATGTTCCCTCTCCTTAAAGTGAGCCAGGCCCCGATGCCCGGCGCGGCGATACACAAAAAAAGCCTTCCTCCGGATGGAACCCCCGAGCAACTGCGCGCGGGCCCACTCGGCATATCGTGGGCGGGGAGGTGTGACTTGCGCGCGGGTTGGGTGTGGGTTTAAGTTTGCCGCTTCATGCGACCGTGGCT
>Ga0247844_1006629_pt1 | contig 13763 bp, 8 predicted proteins | sample LaCtaG_FD_192421 | JGI IMG/M metagenome (GOLD analysis project Ga0247844, IMG submission 192421) | Freshwater microbial communities from meromictic Lake La Cruz, Castile-La Mancha, Spain - LaCruzMarch201714.5m_1 | ecosystem: Environmental > Aquatic > Freshwater > Lake | place: Spain: Castile-La... | reverse complement strand
CGGTGGTCATGGTGCCCGCCGCGTCGGGGTGGTGGAGCATCGCGGCCGTCATCGCCACCACGTCGGTCTCGCACTGGCGCAGGCCCGGGAAGGCCATGGGGTTGAGGGCGTTCTCCGAGAAGTACGCGCGCGCGGCCTCGTAGAGCACGTCGAGGGCCTCCGGGCCCGCGTAGTAGACCAGCGAGAAGGTGCGCCCGTTGCGCCAGTCGGCGTCGCCGCCCTGGCGCCCCTTCAGGGTGGAGAGCACTTCGTCCTTCGACATCCCGCGCTTCGGAAAATCCATCAGGTAGCCCTTTGAGTCCGGGTGGGTGGGGGGGGGGGGGGGGGGGGGGGGGGGGGCGGCGCTCAGCGGTTGCGGCGCCGGAGCACGTTGATGAGCACCTGCTGCAGCTCGCCCGACTCCTGCGCGAGCGCCGCCTGGACGGCCCCGGTGGCCTCCGCCGCGTCGTGGCGCACCAGGAGGTCGGCGGCCAGCTGGCGCTCCTCGGGGCTGCCGTGGCGCAGCGTGCCGATGAGGTACTCCACCGCCTCCAGCGAGGGGATGCGCCCGATGGAGTTGAGCGCCGCGGCGCGCACCGTCACGTCCGACTGGTCCCGGTGCAGGCGCGACAGGGGGTCGAAGGCGTGAGGGAAGTGCAGCAGCTGGATGGCCTCGACGGCCGCGTTGCGCACCGCCGGGTCGGCCTCCGCGACGCCCTTCATCAGCAGCATGAACGTGCGCTTGAAGAAGAGCGACCGGGCCGCCCGCAGCGCCGCCACCCGCACGTCGCCGCGCCCGCGGTCGAAGAGGTGCTCCAGGGGCGAGAGCACGGCGTAGAGCTGCACCTGGCCCAGCGCCTCGGCCAGCTGCGCCAGCGTGTTGGGGTGCCCGGGCTCGCGCGCCGTGAGGGGCACCAGCCGGGCGAGCAGGGCCTTGCGCCGCACGAAGTCGGGCAGCGTGCCGTCGAGCAGGATCTCCCCGCAGGCCTCGACCGCGTCGCCGTCCTCCTCCCACTCCACGACGTCGACGTTCCAGATGTCGGGGTAGGCCACCGGGAGCTTGAGGTACTCGGGCACCGCCGCCACCCGCAGCGTCTCGTCCTTCGCGTCGCCGTAGCGCGCCCGCAGCTGGGCGTAGCGCTTCGCCCGATCGTCCTCGATGCCCGGCATCTGCGCGAGCACCCCGAAGACGGCCACCGCGCGGCCGTGCATGCCCACCCCGGAGAAGGCCCCCACGGCGGCGAGCAGGGCGTTCTCCGCCAGCTCGACGGAGCCGCCGGTGCGCAGGATGTGCTCGGCCGCGCTGCGCCACGCCTCGGCCTCGCGCATGCGCAGGGCCGGGTGGAAGGGCAGCCCGAGCGAGCGCGCGTAGTCCGCCGCCTCGTGCACGATGGTGGCGACGGCGTGGTGCTCGTGGGCCCGCTCGGCCCGCACGATGAAGTCCTCATAATACTGGAGGGCGTAATACTTGAGGTGGTCTTCGCGCAGGATGCGGACGCAGTTGAGGTAGCCCTCGGCGAGGTTCTCGAAGCTGCCGGTCTCCGCGCCGAGGGTGAGCAGCACCTGGAAGCAGTCGAAGGCCCGCTCGCGCAGGCCGCGCGCCTCGAAGAGGTCGGCGGCCTCCTCGAGCAGCCGCATGGCGCGCACCCTCCCCCGCTGGGCGCCCGGCGCGTCGCGCAGCTCGGTGAGCACCCGCCCGAGGTTGAAGCTCACCAGGGCGGCGTTGTACGGGTCCTCGCGCAGCCGGGGGTCGGCCTGCACCTCCTCCCAGAGCAGCCGCGCCTGCGGGTACAGCCGGGCCTTCTCCGAGGCGATGGCCGCGTGCGCGGGCCAGCGCGCCGCCCGGTAGTGCTGCGCCGCCGCCGCGTAGTTGCCGTCGAGGATCGCGGCGCGCGCAAGGTCGCGCGGCTCGCTGCCGCTGACCTGCGCCATGCGCCGGCCGTCCTTCAGGTAGAGCCACACCGAGGCCGCCGCGCGCAGCAGCCCGATCTGCTGGAGCGCGTCGGCGAGCAGCCGGATGAGCTCGTCGTAGTCGCGCGCCTGGAGGTGCGTCTGCGCCGCGGCGCCGATCAGGATCTGCACGGCGTTCTGCGGCTGGGCCGAGCGCATCGCCGCGCGGGCGCGGGCCATCGCTTCGTCATTGAGCAGGGTCGACATCGGCGGCGCGGACTCTAACGCCACCCGCGGGCCCGCGTCACCGCCGGAGTCGGCGCGCGCCCGCAGGGGGACTTCGGCGCCGTGCCCGCAGGTTGAAAGCCGCGAGCGCGATTACCGATATCCATCATCGGTCATTGCCGATATCGATGTCGGTTCGGCGGTTGGTGCCCCCCGCGGGAGGCGCCACCGCGACGACGCAGACCTCCCGGGCGGCGAGGGCGGGGCTTGCGGCACCAGCGGAAGTCCCGAGGCATCCAGCGAGGCCACGGCCCCACAAGAAACACGGCAACCATGCGATATCATATGATTTTATGGCAGCTGCAGCGGGCGATGGGCTCGGAGCCCCGCCCCGGGGGTTCCTTCCGCACAAAAATCGACACGACGACTTCGGCCTACACCCGCGGTCGGTGTGACCAGACGATTTCCCCGCTTTCGGCCATCTCGCCCAGGAGCTTTCCCGACAATCGCCAGCCTACATCTCTGGAAGTCTCCGGATCAGGGTCACGGCACCCCCCGCTGGACCCTTGATTCACGACAGTTCTCAACGATGTAGCGATGATGGATCCAATCACTTTTCGATTTGCCACCATCCGTCAGCACGGGTTTCTTGCGACCCATGCGCTGCTCATTGACCATTCCAGTTCTCTCCGCGATGGCGATCTCCTTCGCAGCCGGATGTGCTCCGGTGGACGACGGCGACTCCAGCTCTGACATGGCATCGAGTGCGGTTACCGTCCGCGCCTGCCCGGAGTCCGTGACCCGCGACGGCCGCGGTGACCCCCGCAACGCGGCGGGTCAGATCCGCTACTGCTGGCCCACCGAAGCGAAGTGCTTCTGCGACACCGACAACGACTGCTACGCCCTCGAGGGCTACACCGCCTGCACGCCGCGGACTTCCGCCACGGCGACCACCACCACCACCACCACCACGACCACCAGCCGCACCGACAGCGGCGTCCGAGACAGCGGCCCGGCCGACGCCGGCGTCCGAGACAGCGGCCCGGCCGACGCCGGCGTCCGAGACAGCGGCCCGGCCGACGCCGGCGTCCGAGACAGCGGCGTCGCCCCGACCCCGACCCCGACCCCGACGCCGGACGCGGGCACGACCACCAGCACGACGCCGCCGTCGAGCGGGCTGCGGGCCTTCCCCGGCGCCGAGGGCTTCGGCGCCAGCGCCACCGGCGGCCGCGGCGGCCGGGTGATCTACGTGACCAACCTGAACGCGTCGGGCCCCGGGTCCTTCCAGGACGCGGTGCAGCAGAGCGGTCCGCGCTACGTGCTCTTCAAGGTGAGCGGCGTGATCAACAGCGACGTGCAGATGAACGTCGGCGACCTGACCATCGCGGGCCAGACCTCGCCGGGCGGCATCACCGTCCGCGGCCTGCACACCACCGAGGCCGTCTACTGCGACCAGCAGTGCGGCGCCAGCGCGCGCGGCATCCAGAACTTCATCGTGCGCCACCTGCGCTCGCGCCCGGCCAACGGCGACTTCCCCGACGGCCTGCGCCTGCGCTACGCCCGCAACGGCATCGTCGACCACCTCTCCATGGGCAACGCCCAGGACGAGGCCACCGAGATCTCGTACACCAACAACGTCACCATCCAGGACAGCATCCTGGCGGAGACCCTCGGCGACCACGCCAACTACGGCGGGATGCTCATCAACTACTCCAACCCCGCGGCGGGCTACGCGCTCGACAACCTCACGATCGTCCGCAACGTCTGGAACCGCATCCAGGGGCGCTACCCCGAGTTCTCCCGCGAGAGCGTCGGGGCCGGCGGCACCACCATGCACGTCGAGCTGACCAACAACCTCATCTGGGACCAGCGCTACTTCATCGACGTCAACCCGACCACCATCTCGGGCACCAACGACGGCGCGGCCCTCTACTACCAGATGAACTGGGTGGGTAACTCCTCCTTCGCGCCCGCCAGCAACCACTTCGGCACGATGTGGCTGCAGCCCTCGGGCACCGGCACCACCGCGTACTTCGCCGACAACCGCTCGAACCTCTGGCCGAGCCGCGCGGACTGGGACCTCAACTACTGCTGCAGCGACTACAACGGCGGCGCCAACCCCCGCCCCGCCTGGGGCCGCACCACGCGCCACGCCTTCCCCGCCGTGACCGTGCTCCCGGCGAGCGGGGTGCGCGCCAACGCCCTCGCCAACGCGGGCGCCTTCCCCCGCGACCCGATGGACCGCCGCCTCATGGGCCACGTGGCCGCGGGCACCTTCGACAGCGCCGCGATCAACACCAACCCGGCGAACGACGCGCTGCGCCTGAACTTCACCGGCGCCGGCCCCGCGGCCCCGGTCGACGCCGACAGCGACGGCATGCCCGACGCCTGGGAGCGCGCCCACGGCCTCAACCCCGCCGTGGCCGACCACAACGGCACCGCCGTCTCCGTCTCCATGACCGGCGTCGCCGGGTACACCAACCTCGAGTGCTACCTCAACGAGCTCGCCGTCCTGCGGGTCCGCAACAACGCCTGATCGCTCCCACCGATCGTTGATTCCCCCCATAGGCAGGGGCCCCGTCCAGGCGACGGCGGCCCCTGTCGCCTTTGGGTCAGGGCTTCGGCGGCAGGGCGTCGCGGTAGATGCGCGCGGCCATCGCCGACGCCAGACCACGCGGGGTGAAGCGCAGCAGGAGGTCGTTGAGGACGTTGAGCGCCCCGGGGATGACGAAGCGCTCACGCCGCAAGAGCCCGCGGACGGCGCGGCGGGCGCAGACGTCGGCGTCCATCATCCCGACGTCGCCCTTCTTGAACTTCCGCGCGGTGCCCGACCTCTCGCCCATCTCCGTGGCGATGCCGCCCGGGACGAACACGGTCACCGACACGGGCTCGCCCACCAGCTCCTCGCCGAGCGCCATGCCGAAGTTGTTGAGAAAGGCCTTCGTGCCCGAGTACGCCGCCTGGAAGGGCGTCGCCGTGGTGCCCGCGACGCTGGAGACGATCATCACGCCGCCGCCGGGGCTCTCCGTGAGGATGTGCTGGGCGAAGCGCTGCGTGAGCCACACCACGCTCGTGACGTTGGTCGCGAGCATGGCGGAGAAGTCCTCGAAGCCGTGCTCGAGCCCGCGGCCGAAGTACGTGACGCCCGCGTTGAGGATCGCGGCGTGGATCACCCTCCCCCGCGTGGCCTCCTCGAAGGTGCGGGTGACGTCCTCGCGCCGGGTCATGTCGGCCTGGATGCACTCGACCTCGACGCCGTACGCCGCCCGGAGTTCGGTCGCGAGCGCCTCGAGGCGATCGAGCCGGCGGGCGACCAGCACCAGGTGCCCGCGGTGGTCGCGCGCGACGATGCGGGCCATCTCGAGCCCGAGGCCCGACGACGCCCCGGTGACGAGGGTGTACTTCCCAGCGAGCGCCAGCTTCTGCATGGCCCGGGCTGATACGGGCAACGGGCGAGCGGCGTCAACGGGGCGGGAGATGCCGCCGCGGCCGGGCGGTGCGTGACGCCCGACGCCGAGGGCGCTATGGGCCCTCGATGATCAGGTTCGGATTCGACAACTCGTACGCACGGCTCCCTGCACGCTTCTTCGCGCGGGTGCTCCCGACGAAGGTGCCCGCGCCCCGGGTGCTGAGGGTCAACCGCGGGCTCGCCGAGCTCCTGGGGCTCGACCCCGACGCGCTCGCTTCGCCCGATGGGGCGCAGCTGCTGTCGGGCAACGCCGTCCCGGAGGGCGCCGAGCCCATCGCCCTCGCCTACGCGGGTCACCAGTTCGGCGGCTTCTCGCCGCAGCTCGGCGACGGCCGGGCGATCCTGCTGGGCGAGCTCGTCGGGAAGGACGGCCGCCGACGCGACGTCCAGCTCAAGGGAGCCGGGCGCACGCCGTTCTCCCGCGGCGGCGACGGGCGCGCGGCGCTCGGCCCCGTGCTGCGCGAGTACCTGGTCAGCGAGGCCATGGCGGCGCTCGGCGTGCCGACGACGCGCGCCCTCGCCGCGGTGACGACGGGCGCCGCGGTGGCCCGCGACGAGATGCTCCCGGGGGCGGTGCTCACCCGGGTCGCGGCGAGCCACATCCGCGTGGGCACCTTCGAGTTCTTCGCCGCGCGCGACGACCGCGAGGCCCTCGAGACCCTCGCCGCCTACGCGCTCGCGCGGCACTACCCCGACGCCGTGGGGAGCGGCAACGACGCCCTGGCGCTGGTCGAGCGCGTGGTCGCCGCGCAGGCCGAGCTGGTCGCCCGCTGGCTCGGCGTCGGCTTCGTGCACGGGGTGATGAACACCGACAACACCTCGGTCTCGGGCGAGACCATCGACTACGGGCCCTGCGCCTTCCTCGACGAGTACGACCCGCGGAAGAAGTTCAGCTCCATCGACCGCGGCGGGCGCTACGCCTTCGCCAGCCAGCCCAACATCGCGCAGTGGAACCTCGCCCGCCTCGCCGAGTCCCTGCTGCCGCTGATGGACGACAACGAGGAGCGCGCCGTCGCCGCCGCGACCGGGCGCCTCGAGCGCTTCCCCGCGCTCTTCGGGGCGGCGTACGGGCGCGTGATGCGCGCCAAGCTCGGCCTGACCGGCGACGACCCGGCCGACCTCACCCTCGCGAGCGACCTCCTGGCGCGCATGGCCGCCAACGGCGTCGACTTCACGGTGTTCTTCCGAGGGCTCTGCGACGCAGCGGCGAGCGACGCGGCCGACGACGGGCTCGCAGCGCTCTTCACCGAGCCGGGCGCCTGGCGCGAGTGGGCGGCCGCGTGGCGCCAGCGGCTTGGCGCCGACGGCGTCGCACCCGACGAGCGGGCGGCGGCGATGCGTCGGGCCAACCCCGCGATCATCCCGCGCAACCACCGGGTCGAGGAGGCCATCGAGGCCGCCGTCCGCCGCGACGACTTCGGGCCCTTCGAGACGCTGGTGCTCGCGCTCGAACGCCCCTACGACGAGCAGCCCGAGTACGAGCACCTGCGCGCGCCGCCGCGGCCGGCCGAGCGCGTCCGCGAGACCTTCTGCGGCACCTGATCGGGAGGCTGCACCGGGCCCGCGATCAGGGTGTCTGCGAGCGGGCCGGTGCGGCGCCGACGTAGGCCGCGAGGTGCTCGCCGGTGAGGGTGGAGCGGGCGGCGACGAGGTCGGCGGGGGTGCCCTCGTAGACGATCCGGCCGCCGTCGTGGCCGGCGCCGGGGCCGAGGTCGATGATCCAGTCGGCGTGCGCCATGACCGCCTGGTGGTGCTCGATGACGATGACCGACCTGCCACCGTCGACGAGGCGGTCGAGCAGGCCGAGCAGCCGCTGGACGTCGGCGAGGTGGAGCCCGGTGGTCGGCTCGTCGAGGACGTAGACGCTGCCCTTCTCGGCCATCTGCGTGGCCAGCTTGAGCCGCTGCCGCTCGCCGCCGGAGAGCGTGGTGAGGGCCTGGCCGAGGCTGAGGTACCCGAGGCCCACGTCGGCGAGCCGGTCGAGGATGGCGTGCGCGGCCGGCGTGCGCGCCTCGCCCGCGCCGAAGAACCCCTTGGCCTCGTCGACCGACATCGCGAGCACCTCGCTGATGTCGCGGCCGCCGAGTCGGTACGCCAGCACCGAGGCCTGGAAGCGCCTGCCCTCGCAGACCTCGCAGGGGGTGGCGACGCCGGCCATCATCGCGAGGTCGGTGTAGATCACCCCGGCGCCGTTGCAGTGGGGGCACGCGCCCTCGGAGTTGGCGCTGAAGAGCGCGGGCTTCACGCCGTTGGCCTTCGCGAACGCGCTGCGGATCGGGTCGAGCAGCCCGGTGTACGTCGCCGGGTTGCTGCGCCGCGAGCCGCGGATCGCGCCCTGGTCGACGGACACCACTGCCTCCTTGCCCGACACCGAGCCGCGAATCAGCGAGCTCTTCCCCGACCCGGCCACGCCGGTGACCACCACCAGCACGCCCAGGGGAATGTCCACGCTGACGTTCTTCAGGTTGTGGGCGCGGGCGCCGCGCACCTTCATCACGCCCGACGGCGCGCGCACCCGGGCCTTGAGCGAGGCCCGGTCGTCCAGGTGCCGCCCGGTCAGCGTGCCGCTGGCCCGCAGCCCCTCGACGGTGCCCGCGAAGACCACCTCGCCGCCGGCCGCGCCCGCGCCGGGGCCGAGGTCGACGACGTGATCGGCGATCGCGATCGCCTCGGGCTTGTGCTCCACGACGAGCACGGTGTTGCCCTTGTCGCGCAGCCGCAGCAGCAGCTCGTTCATGCGCTGGATGTCGTGCGGGTGCAGCCCGATCGTGGGCTCGTCGAAGACGTAGGTGACGTCCGTGAGCGACGACCCCAGGTGGCGGATCATCTTGGTGCGCTGCGCCTCGCCGCCCGACAGCGACGCCGACGAGCGGTCGAGCGAGAGGTACCCGAGGCCGATCTCCACGAAGGCGTCGAGGGTGTGGCGCAGCGACGCGAGCAGCGGCGCGACCGAGGGCTCGTCGAGGCCGCCGACCCACGCGGCGAGGTCGCTGATCTGCATCGCGCAGGCCTCGGCGATGTTGATCTTCTTGATCCTGGAGGAGCGGGCGCCCGCGTTGAGCCGGGTGCCGTCGCACTCGGGGCAGGTGGTGAAGGTGACCGCGCGCTCCACGAAGGCGCGGATGTGCGGCTGCATCGCGTCGACGTCCTTGGACAGGAAGGACTTCTGGATCTGCGGGATGAGCCCCGTGTAGGTCAGGTTGACGTGGTCGACCTTGATCTTCGTCGGCTCCTTGTGGAGCAGGGCGTGGAGTTCCTTCCTGGTGAACTTGCGGATGGGCTTGTCGGGGTCGAAGAAGCCGCAGCCCTTGAAGATGCGGCCGTACCAGCCCTCCATGCTGTAGCCCGGGATCGTGAGCGCCCCCTCGTTGAGCGACCTGCTGTCGTCGTAGAGCTGGGAGAGGTCGAAGTCGGTGACCGACCCTACGCCCTCGCATCGCGGGCACATGCCGCCGGTGATGGAGAAGCTCCGCTTCACGGCCTTGCTCGAACCCCGCTCGACCGTGAGCGCCCCGACGCCGTGGGCCGAGGCGACGTTGAAGGAGAACGCCTGCGCGGAGCCGATGTGCGGCTTGCCGAGCCGGCTGAAGACGATCCGCAGCAGCGCGTTGGCGTCCGTGACGGTGCCGACGGTGGAGCGCGAGTTGGCGCCCATCCGCTCCTGGTCGACGATGATCGCCGTGGTCAATCCCTCCAGCAGGTCGACCTCCGGGCGCGCCAGCGTCGGCATGAAGCCCTGCACGAACGCGCTGTAGGTCTCGTTGATGAGCCGCTGCGACTCCGCCGCGATGGTGCCGAACACCAGCGAGCTCTTGCCCGACCCGGAGACGCCGGTGAACACCGTCAGCCGCCGCTTCGGGAGCACCACGCTGACGTCCTTGAGGTTGTTCACGCGCGCGCCCTGCACGCGAATCAGACCGTGGCGATCGGCGATGTGCATGGCGCTGATCCTAGGCCAGCGCCCCCGGCTCTTACACCGGCGCGAACAGGCCCGGCAGCACCTCGCCCGCCTTCCCGATCACCACTTCGTTGAAGGCGTCGGCGTTGGCGGGCGCTTCGAGCCCCACGTACACCGAGCGCACCGCCTCCCCCATGGACTGCCGGTACGTCACCTCGCGCACCAGCCCGGCGGCCGGGTACACCACCCCCGAGCTCCCGACGGTCACGAACCAATCGCAGGCCTGCACCCGGCGCTTCACCGCGTGCATCTCGAAGGGCACCTCGCCGAACCACACGATGTGCGGCCGCACCCGCGCACCACACCGGCAGCGCGGCAGCTCGCCGAAGTACAGGTTGGTGTCGTCGAAGGGCCCGGTGGTGCACGACTCGTCCTCGCAGCGGCTCTTCATCAGCTCGCCGTGCACGTGGACCACCCGCTTCGACCCGGCCGCCTCGTGCAGCGGGTCGACGTTCTGCGTCGCGAGGTAGAGGTCGTCCCCGAGGTGTGCTTCGAGCGCCGCGAGCGCCCGGTGCGCCGGGTTGGGCTGCACCGTGAGCGCCTGCGCCCGCCGCTCGGAGTAGAAGCGCCACACCAGCGCGGGGTCGCGCTCCCAGCCCTCGGGCGAGGCGACGTCCTCCACCCGGTGCTCCTCCCAGAGGCCGTTGCCGTCGCGGAAGGTGCGGATCCCGCTCTCGGCGCTGATGCCCGCGCCGGTCATCACCACGACCTTCGCCCCCCGCGCCAGCGGGATCACCTTGCTCATCGGAACGCCCTCCGCAGACCCGCGACCAGGTCGTCCCACGGCTCGCGCGCCCCGACGATCGACCCGGTGATGCTGATGTACCCGTGCACCATGCTGCGGTAGCGCCGCGCCGTCACCGCCACGCCCCCGTCGCGCAGCTTCGTGGCGTAGCCTTCGCCCTCGTCGCGCAGCGGGTCGAAGCCCGCGGTCTGCACCAGCGCCGGGGCCACGGACTTCACGTCGGCGAACCACGGTGACGCGCGCGGCTTCGTCCAGTCCGCCGGGTCGGGCGCGTACTGCGCGCGAAACCACTGGATGGTCGCGAGGTCGAGCAGGAAGCCCCGCTCCATGATCTTCAGCGAAGGGAACGACATCGTCTGGTCGACCGCGGGGTAGATCAGCGCCTGGAGGCACGGCGGGTGCTCGTCGTCGCGCGTGTCGAGCGCCACCACCGCCGCGAGGTTGCCGCCCGCGCTGTCGCCGCCCACGGCCACGCGCGCCGGGTCGACGCCCAGCCGCGCCGCCTCGGCGACCACCCAGCGGAAGGCCTCCGTGGCGTCGTCGGCCGCGGCGGGATAGGGGTGCTCGGGCGCGAGGCGGTAGTCCACCGAGACCACCACGCAGCCGGCGTCGTGGGCGAGCGCGCGGCACACCGGGTCGTGCGACTCGAGGCCGCCGAGCACGAAGCCGCCGCCGTGCAGGTACACCAGCGCGGGCGCGGGCCGCGCGACCCCGTGCGGGCGGTAGATGCGCACCCTCACCCGCTCGCTCACGCGCTCGTCGCGCACCTCCGCGAGCGGCGGCGGCGTAGGGGCGAAGACCACGGCGTCGAGGTCCATCCCGCGGCGGCGCTCGGCCATCGACAGCATGAACTGCAGCTGCTCATCGAGGACGCAGCCGTCGCGCTCGACGCTGCGCCCCCCGGAGAGCCGCACCAGCACCGGGCGCGGCAACTTCAGGAGGGCGCGCGCCGCGTGGGCCTGCGCGCGGAGGTGAAACGGCACATGGGGCATCCGCGGAGGGTGCCCGCGACCGGCCGCCGCCCGCAACCGCCACGGGGCATCGCTGGGCGTCGCCGGACGCCGAGCGGGAGGGCGTCGGCGGGCGGCGCCGACGAAGCGGGCGCGCATCGACTGGCCCGCGGACATTTCCACGACCTCGCCACGCGAGGCCCGGCAGCGGATGTTCGGGATCCTCACGTACGGCGCCTGCGGCGTGGGCTCGTAGGCGTCCGCGAACCCGGCTTCCGCGCAGGTCCGCCCCTCGTCGATCTCGCCGACCTCCCGCGTGTTGACCTTGCACCACCGGTAGCCGGCCGCCGGCGGTGGAAGGTCGCCGTTGACCGATGATCCTGCGCGGCACGTATCGCGGCGCGACGTAGGCGGCCTGCCTCGGCGGCGGAGCGGGTGCCGGGGCGGTGTTGGCGTTGACGAGCAGGAGCGCGACGACAGCCGCGGAGCCTCCGCGATGTCGTCAGTCCAGAACGTCTATGGGGAAAATTAGACGAGGCCCTTGTTTCCCGATGAATCGGTCCCGAGCGAGGCGCGGCTTCGACGGGTGTTCAGGGAGGCGCATCGGGCAGCTGCAGGGCGCATCGTATCGCGTCCGGCCTGCTGCGAAGCAGCGTAGTCCAATTCCCTTGTATGCGATCTTCGTAGTTGCTGGTGGGTCGTCGTGAGCTCCCGGCGTGGCCGCTGGAGAGCTCCGCTGGATCAGAGACGCGAGATCGTCTCCTTGACCGCGCGCTCGGCAGCGTCAAGGGCACCGGCGAGATAGCCCGGAGCGGTAGCGCTCGTCTCGCTGCCGGCGAGGGACATACGGTCGGCCCAATCCCCTGATATCCAGGGACCGGGGTGGGGCAACGGATGCCCTTCCACCTGCGCATCGGCCTGCGTCGCGGTGAGTCCGTCTGCCGTCCAGTCCTTGAACAGGGTCGCCTGCGGCGCGCCGGCCATCGGGCCGAATAGGCGCACGAGCTGTGCGACGGCGGCCCGCACGAGGCTCTCCTCGCCGACCGCCGTCCGCTGCACATGATCCAGCCCGACGAAGCCGAACAAGGCAGCCGGACCAGATGCCAGGGTCGCATCGTGAATTTCCATCAGGGGCCCTAACCCGCTCTGCGCCGTGCCGGACAGGCCGGACTGCCGCCAGAACGGACGCTCGTAAAGGGCGAAGAACTTCGCATGCGGCGCCATCCATGTGGCTGTCCGGCGCCAGAGCTGCCGCGTCTCCTGGTCGAGCGTGGGCGCGAAATCAACCGTTGCAGCCAGAAGCCGCGGGGGCAACGCGAGGATGACCTGATCAGCATCAATTTCTGCCTCTGAACCGTCCTCGTTGAAGAAAACTGCGAGGCCGCCATCCCGCATCGCGACGCGCGTGACCCGGGCGCCGAGACGTAGCCCATCTGCTGGCAAGGCCCTCACGAGCGCCGAGACGAAGGCGCCGGTTCCGCCTTCAAACCGCATGGACTGGGGTTCCTGCCGCATCGTGGGAAAGCGCTGTGGCGCCTCGAAGCGCGATCGCTCGACCTCGACGTCACCTTCCGAATGCTGCGCAAAGGCACGCAGCCCAAGCTCGTCCACGATTCGGGCCATTCGCGGGTGCGTCCCCGGCCAAAACCACGACGGCCCGAGATCGTAACCCTCAGGCGCGGGATCCCCCTTGCCGTTCACTGACAGGATGCGGCCGCCGAAGCGATTTCTGGCTTCCAGGAGTTGGAATTCGATCCCGGCAACAGCCAGGAGCCGGGCTGCATAAAGCCCGGAAAGCCCTCCCCCTACGACAACAACTGTGGTTCGCGCCCGCTCTGCCATCCCAATGTTATTACACGATTTCAATGAGATACGAGCAATAATCTTCATTCCGCACGGCACGGCACGGCACTCCAGCCTGATGTTTGATATCCAAAGGCCCCTTTTACGACCTGCGGCTCACGAAGGCCTTTAAAAACAAGACATTCCGGCTTATCGCAAGGCACTACGGCTGCGAAGCTGGCCAAGCATGGGTTCATAAGTCTTTTCCCATCGCCGAAAGAGACGCGAGGTCTGCAAGGCGCTTCGACCGCCGCGTGCTGGCGGCGCGCAAGGGAGAAGCAACGCCGCAGACCGACGCGGATCTGCACGGCGATGGGGAAAGACTTATGGCCATGCGTCGAAGCTCGCGCAGACCTCACCCCCGCTGCCGCGCGCCCCTCTCCATGAATGGAGAGGAGCTGCGATCACCTGACAGCTCATCGTGAAACGCAGCCCCCCCAGGAGCCCCTCTACATTCATGGAGAGGGGCGCGCGGCAGCGGGGGTGAGGTCTGCGCGAGCTTCGACGCATGGCCAGACCTATAAACTCCTGCTTAGCACCTTTTCTGGATCGTACTTGCCGTCGATGGCTTTGCTGGCTGTCGAAGATAGCCCACCAACTTTGATGTCTTCGAAATTTACCGCAGTCCCCGTGCCGTCGTCTGCCTGGAGATCGGCGATCCAACGCCCCAGCCCTTCTGGCACGAATCCGCCGCAGTTACCGAAC
>Ga0247844_1006619_pt1 | contig 13779 bp, 12 predicted proteins | sample LaCtaG_FD_192421 | JGI IMG/M metagenome (GOLD analysis project Ga0247844, IMG submission 192421) | Freshwater microbial communities from meromictic Lake La Cruz, Castile-La Mancha, Spain - LaCruzMarch201714.5m_1 | ecosystem: Environmental > Aquatic > Freshwater > Lake | place: Spain: Castile-La... | reverse complement strand
TGGTGGAGCGGGTACTGGCGAGCTGCGAGCAGCTTCAGCCAGAGCGGCGCCTGCTGATCGTTGGCCACCAGGCCGAGCGGGTGGAGCAGCATCTGCAGGGCCTAAGCGGCCTGGAATTCGTGCTGCAACAGCCCCAGAACGGCACTGGCCACGCCGTGCAGCAACTGCTCGAACCGCTAGATAACTTCAGCGGCGATCTGTTGGTGCTCAATGGCGACGTGCCGTTGCTACGCCCCCAAACCCTTGCGGCCCTGCTGGAGCAACACCGCAGCAGTGGCGCTGCCGTGACCCTGCTCACGGCCAGGCTGGACGATCCCAGTGGCTACGGGCGAGTATTTGCCGATGCCAACGGCTCCGTCAGCGCGATCGTTGAGCACCGCGACTGCAGCGACCAGCAGCGTCTCAACCACCTAACCAACGCCGGTATCTACTGCTTCAACTGGGCCAAGTTGGCCGAGGTGCTGCCCAAGCTCACCACCGACAACGACCAAGGCGAGCTCTACCTCACCGATACGGTGGCCCTGCTCCAGCCGGCCATGCACCGAGAGGTCGCTGATGCTGACGAAATCGCCGGTATCAACGACCGGCTTCAGCTCAGCCAATGCGAGACGGCTCTGCAGGAGCGGCTAAAGCGCCACTGGATGGCTGAGGGCGTGAGCTTTGTGGATCCAGCTAGCTGCACCCTCAGCGAAGACTGCCGCTTTGGTCAGGATGTTGTTGTTGAACCCCAGTGCCACTTCCGCGGCAGCAGCTCCATCGGCGATGGCTGCCGCATCGGGCCCGGCTGCTTGATCGAAGACAGCAGCTTGGGAGCAGGTGTGACCGTGCTCTATTCAGTGCTGCGCCAAGTGCAGGTGGCTGATCACTGCGCCATTGGCCCCTTCGCCCAGCTACGCCCCGGCACCTCATTGGCAGAGCACTGTCACATCGGCAATTTTGTGGAAGTGAAAAACAGCAGTCTTGCCAATGGCGTGAAAGTAAACCATCTCAGCTATATCGGCGACGCAGATCTGGGCGCTGGCGTCAACGTGGGAGCGGGCACAATCACCGCCAATTACGACGGTGTGCGCAAGCACCGCACCGTGGTGGGAGCCGGCAGCAAAACCGGGGCAAATTCCGTGCTTGTAGCACCATTGACCCTGGGCGAAAACGTCACCGTTGGTGCCGGCTCGACGATCACTAAAGACGTGCCGGCCGGCTCGCTCGCCTTGGGCCGTGCTCGCCAACTCGTCAAGGAAAACTGGTCCAACCAGTTAAACCAGCCAAGCCCTCAAGCCCCATAGGCTGCGCCAATCTTCCCCAGCTTTTATGAATCGCGACAGACGTCCAGCAGCTTCACCAGATAAGGAGGGCTTTCTCTACGAGCCGGTAGAACGGTTTGGCGAAAGCATGACCAGCCCCAAACCCTGGAACAAGGCTGCCCTGGCCGGGGTGGAATTATTAAACGGACGGATGGCCATGCTGGGCTTTGCCGCAGCAATCGCCGGCGAGCTTCTCACCGGCAAGGGCATGGTGGGTCAGCTAGCTGCCATGTTGCATTGGTATCTGGGCTGAAAGCAGAAAGGCCCCGAGTGAACCACCACCCAGGACCTTCGCCCGAAGGCACAACATCGTGAAATGCTGCTCCGCAGCCATCATGGCCGATGGCGTCGAGCCCGGCGAGCCCTATTGCCGAAGCTGGCGTGCCCTATCAGAGAAGCGGGATCAAGCGCTCCAAAGCAACACCCCGGCTGGCCTTGAGCAGAAGCACATCTCCAGGCTGCAGCCATTGCAGCAATGGCTCTGCCGCAGCCTCCGGGCAATCCACCTGCCTTAAACGCGATAGGCCAGTGGCCGCCGCAATCATGGCTGCCCCTTCCTCACCATGGTCAACGATCACCAGCCCATCAAGGTCTAGTTGCCTTGCCCGCTCGGCCACGCTGCGGTGCAGAGCGAGGCTCTGCTCGCCCAGCTCGAGCATCGTGCCGAGCACCGCGAAGCGGCGGCCAGGCTGCTGGGCCAGCAGCTCCAAGGCGGCAAGCACCGCCTCCGGTGAGGCGTTGTAGGTCTCGTCAAGTACAAGTACGCCATTTTGGTGCAAACGGCGGCTGCGTCCTCCGGGTAGATCCACCTGGAGGGGCCGCCAACGCTCAGGCTCAAGGCCGAGCTCTCGAGCTACCGCCATGGCAAGCATCAGGTTGCGGGCGTGATGCACTCCCTCTAGCGGCACGGGCAGGGTCACTCCGGCCAACTCCAGAATCTCCCCCTGGCAATCAAGGCTGCCCACCAGATCTGCGGCAGCTTCATAGCCTTCTCCCTGCAGTGCAACCCGCACTACCCGGCCAGACCACACCCTGGCCAGGGCACGGTCCAGCAGGGGATCACCAGCCGGGATCACCACCAAGCCATCGGGCCTTAAACCAGCCACGATTTCGCACTTAGCCGTTGCGATTGCCTCGCGACTGCCAAGCCGGCCGATATGGGCTGTGCCGATGTTGGTGATCACTGCCACATCGGGGCTGGCGCAGCGACTCAGCCGTTCGATCTCACCGAGACCCCGCATGCCCATTTCCACAACCAAGGCCGCCTGATCAGGGCCTGCGCCAAGCAAGGTCAGGGGAACGCCTACGTCGTTGTTTTCGTTGCCGCTGGAGGCCCAAATCGGCCCAAGCGGAGCCAGGGCACTACGGATAAGTTCCCGCGTGGTGGTCTTACCGGCAGAACCGGTCACCGCCACCAATGGCGCTGCAAGCTGCAGGCGCCAGAGACCCGCCAGGTCCTGGTAAGCCTGCAGGGTGTCCGGCACCAGCCAAACGGGAACGTGAGCTTTGGCGGCAGCAGCCAACACACTGGCCTGGGAGGCTGGCGCAAGGTGGCCCGCCTGGGCTATGAGGGCGACCGCACCCGCCTCAAGGGCAGCGGCAAGGAAGCCATGGCCATCGAAGCGCTCGCCAATCAGCGGCAAAAAAAGGTCGCCGCCGCTCAGTTGGCGGCTATCGGTGCAGATGGCCTGGGGGGCAAGCTTCAGCTCCGCCTGATCCACGGCCAGGGGGCCGGTGGCAGGTTGACCCCAGAGCTCCTGCAACTGGGCTAAACGCAGACTCATCGTCGGCAGTCGGGGGAGATGCGGAGGATCATGCCTGAGGAATTGTCTCCGCCTCCAACAGCACCATGCCGCTACCCACCCGGGCGGCCTGAGCCAGCAGATTGCCGCCAGGTGCTAACAGACGCAGATGCTCGTAACCCAACTCACGGCTGCGCTGCAGCCAGAGATCGGCTTGCTGTTGGCGTCGCTGCAATGGCAAGCCTGCCCAGGTACTCACCAGCTCTAGGTCGAGCAGCCCCTGCTCGGGGTGGGGGCGCGCAGAAGAAATGCTGCCATCGGGGTCATCGTTTGAGAGCAGGGCCAGCAGGGGGTCTAGCTCAAGGCGCACGGCAGGAGCAGGCTCTGCAAGCTCAGGAAGCTCAGGGGAGCTTGGCGCTGAACCAACAGAGCGAGCAGCTGGCTGGCCTAGAGCCTGCGGGAGCGGCAGCTCAGAACGGGGGGCAAGTCGTTCAGCAACTTGTTCAACAACTGGTTGAGAGGCTGAACTATCAGCAATATCAAAAGTGGTGGGGGTGGGGGTGGGGCTATAGAAGACAGTTTTTATCAGCAGCGTCAGCAAACACGCCAATACAGCCAGGCCCAGGGCTAGCAGCACCGGCCAAAAAAAGGCCGCAAGCCCTTGGGGCCAAAAGCCAGGCACGGATAAATCTCCCTCCCGGTTGCGGCGCACCAGCTCCCGCAGCTTGAGCACCGTGCTGGCCAAGGCGGCACGCAGGTCCACGGCAAGACGCCCCCAAGGTTCTTCGTAAGGGGCCGGATAGGGAGCTGGTGGCTCCGAGCGGCCCGATCTGTCGGGGGCTGAGGTGGGTGGCGTCACCAAAAGAGGTTCAACGACGCTTCAGCAGGGAAGCCAGACCCCGCCGGCTGGGGTCCGCATCTTGACCCTGGGAGAAACGCTCAACGGCGGCAGCCTCAGGTGTTGGCTCCTTTACCCCGCAAACGTCGCGGTACATGGCGTCGTATTCGAGCGCCGAGCGGGCCCAGCTGAAGTCCACGCCCATGCCCCGGCGCTGGAGTTCCTGCCAACTGGCCTGATTGCGATAGGCCTCCCAGGAGCGCACGATCGCCGTGTAGAAATCGATTGGCTCATAACGGTCGAAGCCATAGCCGTTGCCGCTGCCAGCCAGGGGGTCGTTGGGGGGCACGGTGTCCACCAGACCGCCCACCATCCGCACCACCGGAATCGATCCGTAGCGCATCGCCAGCATCTGGCTGATACCGCAGGGCTCAAAGCGGCTCGGCATCAAGAAGGCGTCGCTGCCGGCATAGATCAGCCGAGAGAGGGCATCGTCGTAGGTGAGGAAAACGGCGAAGCGGCCGGGATGGCGCGCTGCCATCTGCCATAGCCCCGACTCATAGGTGCGATCCCCCGTGCCGAGAACAACAACCTGGCTGTCGGTGTAGGCCAACACCCGATCAGCAACCTGCAGCAGCAGGTCGACACCTTTTTGATCGACTAGCCGGCTCACCATCCCCATTAGGTAGGAGCGGGGATTCACAGCCAGGCCAAAGCGCTCCTGCAGGGCCTGCTTATTAACGGCACGGGGGGCTAAATCCGCAGCCGAAAACTGAGCTGGCAGGCTGGCATCAGTGGCTGGATTCCAGTCTTCGGTATCAATGCCGTTGAGAATGCCGCGCAACTTGCCACTGATGAAATTCAGCAAGCCATCTAGATGCTCGCCGTATTGGGGCGTGCGGATCTCCATCGCATAGGTGGGAGACACCGCATTGACCCGATCTGCATACAGCAAGGCCGCCGCCATCGTGTGGTCCCCTTGCATATACCAGGGACACCAGGTAATGCGATCAAGCTTCCAGCGCCAAGGTCCCTGATACTTGAGATTGTGGATTGTGAAAACGGTGCTGATCTCCGGGTCTTGGTGCATCCACACAGGCAACATTCCGGTGTGCCAGTCGTGGCAGTGCAGCACCTGAGGTTTCCAGTGATGCCAGCAGAATTCCGCAGTCGCGCTGGCAAAGAAAGTGAAGCGCCAATCCTCGTCTTCACCGCCGTAGATGCGCTCTGGATCGAAAACTGGATGGCCTACTAAATAGAGAATTAGGCCGTTGGTGGGATGGCGGGCCTCAAAGACAGCGAAGTCATTGCCCATCGTGTGGCCACGCCAGATGGGCTCGGGCGAAACCTTCAACTTCGACCACAACTTGCCGTAACCCGGCAGGATTATGCGTACGTCGTGGCCTAAGGCAGCTAGGGCAGGGGGCAAAGAGCCCACCACATCACCCATGCCCCCGACCTTGATCATCGGCGCGCATTCGGCCGCCGCAAACAAGACCCGCATCCCAGAGTTACCGGAGGTGAGCGCAACTCTACGGTTGTCGCTAGGGCAGCACCGTCACGGGCGTGCCCATCTCCACCAGATCAAACAGTTCCCGCACATGCTCATCCAGAAGGCGCACGCAGCCGTGCGATACGGCCTGGCCAACGCTGTGCCGCTGGGGTGTGCCGTGGAAGCCAGAACTGACGCAACCCTTCACCACAAGGTGCTCGCTGCCGTTAAAGCCGGCGCGGCCCTTGCAGTCGCGGTGAAAGCCAATCCAACGGCTGCCGAGGGGGTTGGCAGGTCCAGGCGGGATGCGTTGGCCGGTGGCTGGGTGCTCCCAGGTGGGGTCTACCGCTAGCTCGATAACCGAAAACTGACCCACCGGGGTCTCCCAGCCCGGCCGGCCGACACCCACCGGGAAGCGTTTGCGCTCCTGGTTGCCCTCTAGTACCAACAACTGGCGCTGGCGCCGGTCAAGTACGAGCCGACGCTGCTGAGATGGCTCCACAGCTGCAACGGCAAGGGGTGGCGCAATTGAGTCGGCTCCCACAAGCAGGAGCGGGAGCAATCGCAGCAGCCCCAACCAACCCACAGCCCTGAGATGAAATCTGTTTGTTTTCAAGGTAGCCAGGGTGCATCGGAGAAGTCCGGCGGTCGCTTCTCAAGGAAGGCATTGCGGCCCTCCTGGCCCTCCGCTGTTCGATAAAACAGATGGGTGGCCTGGCCGGCCAGTTCCTGAATTCCTGCCATGCCGTCGGTTTCAGCGTTGAAGGCAGCCTTGAGGCAGCGGATCGCCGTGGGGCTGTGCTGCAGCACCTCGCGCGCCCAGCTGATCCCCTCCGTCTCCAACTGATCTAGGGGCACAACCCCATTCACCAAGCCCATGGCCAAAGCCTGGTCGGCCCCGTATTGACGGCAGAGAAACCAGATCTCCCGTGCCTTGCGCTGTCCCACCAGCCGGGCCAGGTAGCCGGCGCCAAAGCCGCCATCAAAACTGCCCACCCGAGGTCCCGTCTGGCCAAATACGGCGTTCTCAGCCGCCAGGCTCAGATCGCACAGCAGGTGCAGCACCTGGCCACCACCGATCGCGTAACCGGCCACCAAGGCAATCACCACCTTCGGCAAGCTGCGGATCAGGCGCTGCAGATCCAGCACATTGAGACGGGGTAAACCCGACTCGTCGAGATAGCCCCCATCGCCGCGCACGCTTTGATCGCCGCCAGCGCAAAAGGCCCAGCCACCATCAGCCGCTGGGCCGGCTCCGGTAAACAACACCACCCCAACCCGAGGGTTGTCGCGAACACGCGAAAAGGCGTCGCAAAGCTCCTGCACGGTGCGGGGCCGGAAGGCGTTGCGCTTGTGGGGTCGGTTGATCGTGATGCGGGCGATCCCCTCCTCGCACAGGTCAAAAAGGATGTCCTCGTAGGAGCCGGCTGGCTGCCACTGCACCGCTGACGGGGTCGGGGAGGAAGGGCTCAAGACTGCATCAGGGCTTGGGCGGCCATTCTGCGCAAGGTCTGGCGTCTGAGTGCATCGGCGCGGCGATCGCTCACCAGCTCAAGCAGTGCCAGCGGCTGATTCAGCGCCCAGTCCAGCTGGGTTGGCAAGTCAGCGAGCTGCTCCACCCTGCGCCCCGGCACGCCATGGGCTGCAGCCAAAGCCAAGTGATCAAGCTGCTGGGGCATGGCAAACAGCCTCTCGAAATCCAGGGCCTGCTCAGGCGTGGTGCGAATTGGCAGCTGCTCAAAGATGCCGCCACCGCCGTTGTTGATCAGGATCACGGTGAGTCGCCCTTTTAGTTGGCGCTGCCAGAGCCAGCCATGGCTGTCATGCAGCAGGGCCAGATCACCGGTGAGCAGCACCGCCTGGCCATGGGCCTCAGCGACCCCGCAGGCGATCGACAGGGTGCCATCGATACCGGATGCCCCTCGAAACCCATAAACCGGTCGCCAGGGGGCTGCGGGGTTGGCGAAGCTTTCCCAATCGCGCACTGGGCTGCTGTTGGCAAGCACCAGCGGCAAGCCGGCAGGCAGCAGGAGCCCCAGTTGGCGCGCCAAACAAAGCTCGTTAACACCGATTTCAGCCCCATCACCGCTGGCCAGCTGCTGATCTAGCCAGAGTTGTAATTGCAGCTCCTGCTGGCGCCAGCGAGACCCAAACTGCAGGGCCTCGGCGCTGGGGCCGCCGGCCCAAAAAGATGGAGGCAAGCTGGCGCTCCAGCCAGCCAAACCGGCAGCGCTCTGCTGGCATCCGCTGCCGTGCAATCCGCTGCCAAGCGGATCAAGACATCTCGGCTCGCCCTCACTGACAAGCCACTGGAGAGCGTTCTGGTCGGCCAGCCAGCGCTGCAGGCGGCGGCTGGCGGGCAAGGGGCCAAGGCGCAGCACCTGGGCTGAACGCAGCATGGGTTGAGGAGCCTCGAGCAGTAGGTCGTAGCTGCTGATCAAATCGAGGTCAGCCACCCCCCGCAGCCCGCTGAGTCCATCTGCCAGCACGGGCCAGCCCGTGCGCCGCTGCCAGCGCAGCAAAGCTTCCACGTAACCAGGCCAGTGCTGGGGCAGGCCGCGCCAGGGACCAGCCACAACCATGCCTGGCTGGCCTGGATCGGGAGCGGGGCTGAAGGGCGTTGCCTGTATCCCTGATCCAGCAGCCCCTAGGGCGAGCTCGGCCAATGACGGTGGAGTTGTCTCAAGGGAACCGTGGGCGATTGCCTCAAGCAGCGCCGGCCCGTCCGCATGTAGAGGTTCGGCAAAGGGAAGGTTGAGGTGCACTGGCCCCGGGGCCAGGCCAGGGGGCCGGGTGGCAGACCATGCCTGGAGAGCCAGGGCGGCGATGGCAGCGTCCGTCATGGCAGCCAGTCCAGTGCCATCGCCCTGGCCAAACCAGCGCACACTGGCGGCCAGAAAGCTTTCCTGGTTCACGGTCTGGTTTGCCCCACAGCCCTTGAGCCGGGTGGGGCGATCAGCACTGATCAGCAATAGGGGGATGGCGCCATAGTCCGCTTCCACCGCGGCGGGCAGCAGATTTGCCACAGCGGTTCCCGAGGTGGTGACAACCGCAACCGCTTTTCCAGTCGCCCTGGCCAATCCCAGGGCAAAAAAAGCGGCAGAGCGCTCATCAATGGCGGTGTACAGCTCCAGCCCGCGCGGCTCGAGCACGCCCAAGGCCAGGGCCAGGGCACCGGAGCGACTGCCCGGACACAACACAGCCTGGCTGAGCCCCTGGCCCATCAGGGCCTTCAGCAGCAGCAGCGCCGCCTCGAGATTGCGACGGGCCAACTCCACGCCAGGGCGGTTCAGGATGGATTGAACCAGTCTCCCCTGCTCCCTTGTCGTCCTCGCCCCGCAGCAGCACTCCCAGCCTGGTCGAAACCCTGCGCCGCCAGGTTGTGCCAGTGCTGGTCTGGGTGTTGCTGGCCCTAGTGCTGCGCTGGGCGGTGCTGGAACCCCGCTGGATTCCCTCGGGATCAATGCTCCCAGCCCTGCAACTGCAGGATCGGGTGCTGGTGGAGAAGCTGCGCGCGCGGCTGCATCGCCCCATACCGATCGGCACCGTGGTGGTCTTCCATCCCCCCACAGCCCTAATTGCCGCTGGCTACGACCCCAAGGCGGCACTGATCAAGCGGGTGGTGGGCCAAGCGGGCGATGAAGTGGAGGTGCGCGATGGTGTGCTTTGGCGCAACGGCAGCAAGGCGGCGATTGATTGGTCAGCAGAACCGATGGACTACCAGCTGGAACCCCTCACGGTGCCCCCAGACCATCTGCTGGTTTTGGGAGACAACCGCAATGCCAGCTTGGATTCCCACCTTTGGGGGCCCCTGCCTCAAGAGGCCTTGATCGGCACGGCGGTGCTTCGCTACTGGCCCCTTAATCGGCTTGGCTGGTTACGGATCTCCGCCAAGGGCCACCCCCCTGGTACGACGATTGAGCTGGGGTAAGGTGCAATATGGATGCAGCGCACGCCGGCGATGTTCAACCCGGAGTTCCTGACCACCGATAACGAAGCAATCAGCGGTAACTCGTTGATTCAGTACCTGCAGGAGCAGTCTCCTGATGTGCTGCAAAGGGTTGCTCGCTCAGCCAGTGGAGACATCCAGGACATCATTCGCCACAACGTCCAAGGGCTGTTGGGGATGCTCCCCGGTGAGCAGTTCGAGGTCAAGATTCAGACCAACCGAGAAAACCTGGCTGGCCTGCTGGCTTCGGCAATGATGACCGGTTACTTCCTGCGCCAGATGGAACAGCGCATGGAACTGGACACGAGCCTGCTGGGCTGCGGAGATCTGGACAGCGACCTCGATGCCGACCCAGGCGAGCTCAGGCTCTGAGTTAGTTCAAACTCAGAAATCCCTAATCCAGAATCCCCTAATCCAGAAACCCTGGTCCAGGCACCGCGGGCTGCTCTGGCACCACTCCAAAGCGCAGGAGGGTTTTGTCAATGGCGCTCAGGTAGGCCCAGCTGCCCCTATCAGGTGCCCAATCTCGGGCTTCAAGGCAGTCTGCAAGCTCCCCTAGTTGCTGAGGGCTGCAGGCCACCGGAGCTTCGTAATGGGCTGGCACCAGCCAGCGGATCTCGGATTGGCCAGCCAAAGTGCGGATCCAAGTCACCAGGGCGGCCCGGCAGCGGGGAAAGACCAGCCGCTCCAACACAGGCGCCACCAGCAGTGCGGCCTCAGGGCCGGGCACCAAACTCCGAAATTCAGCCTGCCAGCCCTCCTGCCAGCGGAAGGGATAGAGGCCGAAATAGGCCCGCGGAGAGCGCACCCCCACGGCCAGCAGGCCGGCAAGCAACTCCCTGATGCCAGGCACCTGCAAATGATCTGGGCGGAGATAGGAGGCAAACAACACCAGTCGCTGCCAGCCCCGTCTGCGGCAATCAGGAGTGTCGAGCAGGGGCGCATCACCGCGATCCCTGGCATGGAAAAGCAGCGGCGTTGGATCGGCATCAAATAGCTCTGGGGGCTGCTCACTGATGGCCACTAGGGCATCGGTGAGCAGCAGGCAACCGCTAGCGCGGTGCAGGCAGGCCGCCTCCATGAAGGTGCCCAGTCCTAGGTCTAGGGGCCCGAGCGGGAGCCAGTGCAGTTCATCGGCATGGGGAAGCCCCTGCTCAAACAGCACCCGGGTGCGCTGGGCCGGGAACCCCAGCCAAGCCAGCGGCAGCGGCAAGGGGAAGCTCCACTGCCGTGGTGTCACCCACACCTCAGCAGCGGGGAACGCCCTTGCCATCGCCGGCACCGGCAGCTTGTGCTCGAGGCCAGAGCTGGTGGGCAGCACGATCGTGCAAACGGGCCCGTAGCGGTGCTCCAGCTCGGCAAGAGCTGCCCGCACCTCTCCAGTGGGTGGCACGGGGGCATAGAGCAACAGACCACCCCGCACACGCACCACCGTCATCCGGATCGGCACGGCCACGTAAAACACCCCTTGGAGCTGCTCGAAACTCCAGACCTGGCCAGGGATCAATTCGCGCACCAAGGTGCGGCGGCGTCCGTAGGGGTAGAGCGGCAACAGCGGCCACCAGGGCCAGCTCTGATCTGCGCCCGGCGCAGCTGGATCTCGGCTGGGGAGCTGGTTCAAATCAGGCCAGCAGCACCAAGCTGACACTCATCACCACCATTCCTGCCGAGAGGCCAGCAATCATGACGTGGTGATGGGCCCCGGTGCGCTGGGCGGCAGGCAGCAATTCGTCGAAGCAGATGTAAACCATCAATCCGGCAACGCTGGCAAAAACCAATCCCATCACCGTGTCGCTGAGGAATGTTCTTAAAAAGACGTAGCCCACCACTGCACCGATGGGCTCGGCAAGCCCTGAGGCGAAAGACACCCAAAAAGCAGTGCGGCGGCTCCCAGTTGCGTAATACACCGGAGCTGAAATCGCCAGGCCCTCGGGAATGTTGTGGATCGCGATGGCAATGGCGATGCTGATGCCAAGCTTGGGACTTGAGAGGGCACCAACAAAGGTGGCTAAACCCTCTGGAAAATTGTGGATTCCAATCGCCAGGGCCGAAAACAAACCTGTGCGCAGCAAGGTCTGGGACTGGGCCCTGGGAAAGTTGGCCTCAGGAAGGGTCAGATCATGGCTGGGTAGGGCATTGTCGATCAAGGCAATCACCACCATGCCAGCAAAAAACGCCAGCACGGTGACCGCATAGCCCGTAGTGGCTCCAAGCCCAAGGGCCAGCGCTTGCCTGGCCTTGGGAAATATCTCCACAAAGGAGACAAAAATCATCACGCCAGCCGAAAAGCTCAACGACAAACTGAGCAACTTTGGGCTGAATCGCCTCGACACCAGGCCAAGCAAACTGCCGAGCCCGGTGCAAAGACCGGCTGCCAGGGTGAGTAGAAAGGCAAACAGCACCCGCTGATCGATGGCAATCAAGGGGTTGGCTCCGCTGCCATCAGTTCTGAGCTGTCCATGCCGGCAGGGGGCAGGTTGCGAAGCCATTGCCGGCCCTGCTCGAGAAAGGCAGGCCAGTCGAGTTTTTCAGCCGCCGCTGCCTTGGCCACCAACAGGGGTGCCTGGCGTTTGATCTCGGCGAGATCCGGCTCGCTCACCCCCGCCGAGAGGGCCAACATGTCAGCCATGGACCTGGCCACAACCCGGGTGAGATAAGCAGCGCTGAGCGCCTGCAACGCCCCCCCCACCAGCCAGGTGGCGCCATGCAATTTGACTAGGCCAGTAAGAAGCTGGCTGCTCCACTCCACCACCCCCTGGGCGAGGGCTGCCTTGGCGAGCTCGCTAGCGGCGGCCTGCAGTTGCTCGAAAGTCCAGGGGCAATCCCAGAGGCGAGCCATCTCGCGCAGCATCAAGCCATTAGCCACCGCCAGCACCAGCAGGTCGAGGCTGGGCAGGGGCGCCGCCACCACACCAGCCGCCACCAGCCATTGGGTGCGCCGCTGAAGTGGCAGAAAGTGCTGCCGCCGCAGCTGCTCGAGCTCGCACTGCCACAGACCATGCAATTGCTCAAGACGACGCAGCTGGCGGCCGCGGCGCAGCTCCGCTCCGGCACTGGCGAGGTGCCGGGCTAGGGGCGAAATGCTGGCTGCAAGAGTCGTGGGCAAGCCATTCCAAAAGAGCAGACGCTGGGAAAGATCCTGTCCAAGCTGGGAGCGCAATTCAGCTGCCAGACCTTCGAGAGTCTGGTCACCTCTGCTGAATTCCACCAGCAGCCAGGCGGGCTGAGCGGCGGGTAGGGCCTCGAGCCAGCGCAGATCGGCAGCTGAGAGAGGAGTGCGCAGATGGTGGATCAGCAGGTCGCAGGCAGCAAATGCTTCAGGCCAAGACCAATCGTTGCTCCAGGCCGGCAAGGGGTGGGCCCAGTGCAGCTGCAGGGTCTCGGAACCACGCAGGGCCTCGATCAGATCTGGTTGCAGAGCCAGAGCCGGAGGACAGGTACCCACTAAGGCCAACTGCAAGCCCTGCCGATCCAGCTCCTGGCGCAGGGCTGCCAGTTGGTTCTTGCGCATCCGGCTGGCTAGATCAGCCTTGGCTGGGGTTGACTCCCCTGCCAACCGTAAAAACTGGCCCTCAAGTTGCTCCAGGCGCCCCAGCCAGCCGGGCACATCCGTAGGGGCTGGCCCCCGGGGTTGGCGGCGGCGTAGCAGCGAAGCACCCAGGCCCAGGCCAGCCAAGGTGAGGCCAGAGGCGATGGGCAGGTGGCTCAACCGCAGCAGCCCATCGAGGGCAAACCAGCCCATAACCCCGGTGCCGATAGCCGGCAGCCAAGGTTTGAGGGTCGTGGGCATGGCCTGGCGGACCATGGCTAACCCGGCGAGCTGGGGGTGGGTCACCGGCGGCGTCAACGGCGCTGGACAAGCTGATGCATCTTTAGCTCAGCTTGAGACGCTGCGCAGGCTGCAAATGCCAATAGCTTGGGCGCGAGTCGGGGGTCTGCCTTGCCAGCTCCAGGAGTATTGGACAACCCAATCGAGGTTCGCCAGGACAACCGCGAGCAAGTTAAGCGGGTGCTGCTTGTGGCCCTGGCCGTCAACATCAGCATGACGTTGTTGAAATTGCTACTGGGCCTAGTGAGTGGCTCATTAGCCGTGCTGGCAGATGCCATGCACAGTGCCACTGACGGATTCTCAAGTCTGTTGGGACTGGTGACCAATGGACTTTCGGACCCCGAACCAGACCGGGACCATCCCTACGGGCACCACAAGTACGAAGCGGTGGGTGCCCTGGCAATTGCAGCCTTCATCCTGTTCACTGCCTTCGAGATCCTGCAGGCCGCCCTGGGAAGGCTGCGCACCGGACTCCAGCCCTTGCGAATGGACAGCCGGGAGCTACTGGTACTACTGCTCGTGCTCGGCATCAACATTCTGTTGGCTAGCTACGAGCGGGCCGAGGGGCGAAGGCTAGGCAGTCCGCTGCTCAAGGCCGATGCGGCCCACACCAGCAGCGACATCTGGA